>OGXI01002310.1_pt1 | contig 14503 bp, 8 predicted proteins | sample 1576221 | NCBI WGS metagenome assembly OGXI01 (sample SAMEA3541523, study PRJEB24748) | human gut metagenome | biome: human gut; feature: human-associated habitat; material: faeces | place: China | collected 2012
GGGTATGATGTTGTTATAAAAAATTGACAAGAAATTATAACATGGGAAAACAAATTAATAAATTAATATAAGTAGGATTGTTACTTTCAGTAGGCAAAACCGGATTTTATGAACATCATTGAAGAGACAGTTGTTTGTAAAATTTGGTTTTTTTTATTTGAATTCAGAATATTAAAGAAACATGAGAAAAAGTGAGGGGCAGAGCTTATGAAGAAAGGACAGAAGAAAAGAAGGAGTGTTATCTTACGAAGAGTTTTAGCATTATTGTTAGCAATTGTGCTCATTCATTCCCAAATCATGCCGGCTGTATTCGCCGCAGATACGAATTACAGTCAGGAAAGTAATACAGAAGAGAAAACTGTGGTGGATGGAGCAGAGACAGTACTGCCAATGTCGGAAGATGCAATCTCCGAACCGTCGGAACCGATACAATCGGAAGAACAACAGACAGAAGATAAGGTATCGGAAGATACAACCGTCGAATCATCGGAACCGATACAGTCGGGAGAACAACAGACAGAAGATACAGCCGACGCAGAACAGTCACCAGAAGTAGAGACAACAGGTGAGGCTGCGGAAGAGACGGTAAATATCGCAGATGCTGTTGTACCCGTAACAGTCAACTATTATCTTCCGAAATCACAGAATTTACAGGTAGATGCACCGGAAAGCTATACCGAAGGAGAAGCACAGGAAGAAGCAAAAAGTGCAGTAATTGAACAGGCACTTGGAGATGAGACAACACAAAAGCTGATTGAACAGCAGAAAGAGAAAGGGATAGAAAGTAATACGCAGGAGCTGACAGCATCTGCTGTATCGGAAGAAGAATATGACAGCTACACACAGATGGCTGTGACAGGAGAAGGGCTTCAGGCACCGGAGGTTTCACTTTCAGATGATGTACAGTTGGAAGAGGATGCAGATGCGGAGAACACAAATCCACTGATTGGCTGGCAAGTAGCAAAGACGGCAGGTATTATGTTGTCCTATCCAGATGGGACTGAAATTAAGATGGGAGATGTCATTCCAGCCGATAAGATTAGCGAAGTACAGATGACAGCAGCCGATGATGGAATTTCATTGTTGAGTACACAGGCGAATATGTCGATAGCAAGCTTGATTGCCCTGACACAGGATATGACAGTAGTACAGCGTGTGGGTGATGCAGGAACGAATGGAAAGTGGTCGGTTCTGGTGCAGGGAGGAACCAACCAGACGCCTTCAGCAGGTACTGTAAGACATGCGTATGGAACCTTGAAAAGTGCGCTGACTGCAATCAATACTGATACAACATCCAACAGCTTTAAAATTACATTCCTAGATAATTACACGGCAAGCTCAGCTGATTTAAGTGCGATGGGAAGTAAATCCAGTACGAGTGGAGTACTAGGGAAAAGAACAACGAATAAACCAACAATTGTATTCACAGGAGCAACCAATTATAGCACAGGTACTTCTTATAGCAGTTGGACAACATTTACTTCCCAAAAACAAGAAATCTATTTTGATGGATTCAATGCTTATTTTACACACGTTAATCTGGACTGGAGTGGTTCAACAGTCTATGGTAATCAGAACGATACCACTTTTGATGATGTGAAATTTGTAGGCGGAGAAGTAACTGCAATTTATGGTGGAAGATATTATAGTAATAGTACCAATGTATCCTATAATTTGAAATTTAAAGATGTAGAGATGACAAAGAATGCTCCTGTAAAGCAGATCTTTGGAGGCGGACAGGATGATTCAAAAGGAACTATTAATCTAACAATGACAAATTGTACAATCTATGGAAATGTATATGCATCAAGTGGACCATTTGGCACTTCTACCACCTACACTCATACAGGAAGTGTCTATGCAACACTAGAAGATACAGCCATTCGCAAATTCAACACAACTGTAGTAGATCCAATGTTGAAACCGAATGAAATCCATAACGTAGGTGGATCTTTCTGGGGATTGTATGGGAAAGTAACAGAAAATCTTTACTTGAATGCATCTGGAAGTTACGTGGCAGAATGTGGAACATGGTTTACCGCAAAAGAAGACTGTAAAGTAGGAAAAAGCATAGATTATACATTCAATAATATTAAGGAAAATCTGAGATTTGTAGGAGCATATCAATTTCCAGGATACGATCAAACAGAAGCATACAAAGGCAGAATTACTGTAAATAATACACAGGTAGCGAATGTGTTTGGGTGGGGGTGGCTGGATTTATATGGATCGAGCACATGCAATCAAGATGTGCATAACTTTGGGCATATGCAGTACGATTCAAGTTTTTATCATTATTGGACAGAACAGAAAAAACAGAACGAGAATGGTGGCAGTTACTATGCTCCCGGTACATATACTCCGGATTTAAAAGGATGTATAGGATATGTAGTAATGAAAAGCTCAAATATTTATTCGGGTGGAGATTGTTTTGACTCTACAAAGGGCTGGAATCGCCAGCGGTTTGGAAGGATTGTATTACAAGATAATTATAACACGTTTCGGATATACAATGCCACTGGGGGTAATAGTACAAATGTTGTAGATGTTGAATATATTATGTCCACAAAGTCAGCTTCACCTTCATATAAAGCTACTATTGAATTGATGGGAAGACAAGCGAATACAAGCGCAAGTAGTGCGTTTTCCATGATTCATATAAGAGAAAATTATTTTTCGACGTCAGTAAATGCGATAGGGACATTAAAAACACATACGAATATTGCTTGCACAATGGCACAAGATACAACGAATAGATTGATTAAGCTGTATGCTACAACAAATGCACAAAATATAATCTATCTATACAGTGGAAGTTCCATTACAGGAAATGCATTATATTCGGCAGATTCATTTGCAGCGGTATTAGATAAACTGCGAAATCAGTCTGGAGGCGATTATACGCTATGGTTTACAAGGGGATATACTCTGATTAATAATGATGTTACTGCATTTAATAATGCATCAGGGTTTGCAAATAAAAATGTGACAATTATATGTGAGGGTGTAATAGCAGGGTCAAATGAGCGGAATTCTCCGAATACAGGATTAAGGCTTTGGGATCAAGTCTTTCCTAACTTTAATTCACTGAAATGGAAAAATGTGAAATTCCGATCAGATTTCTACGAATTTAATAAGTATTCATTTGTGATGCATGGAAATGGACACAATCTGACATTTGAAAACTGTACATTCGAAGGTGATGTAACAATAAACGCAGGAGGAAACAGTACGCAGGGAACATCAGGCTCTACGCTTACATTAAAAAATTGTGTGAATGTAAATAAAATCTATGCTTCAAGGAGACACGATGGATTAGGAAATACAACGATTAATGTGGAGTCCTGTACAGGCCACACTGGTACTATAATAATTGATCCGGCATACTATAGTGTTAAAGATCTGGAAATTAATTTGAAGGATTGTGTTGCAAAGGTTTATCCGACTTTTAAAACCATAGAAGTTGAGGGAGATTATAGACTGACAGCAGAGAACACACAGCTGATGTTCACTAACCCAACTGTTTCAAGTGGGCATACAGCAAAGGTTTACCTTAACAAGGATTCTTCAAATCATGAAGTTGTTTTATTAGGGGATTGTAAAGGAGCAGACAATGCACCAGCAGAATCGTCTAGTTTGTATGTGACTGCAAAAGTAAGGCCGAAAGAATCTACAAGCGTTAATCTGGATTACTTTGACCAGATAGAGATTAATGGAGGAGAACTTCATCTTGGAGATGCGTCCAATTCAGTGACAGGTGGATTTGGAAACAGTTCGAGAGCAGCGAATGTCTCGCTCAAGAATTCGGGAAAATTGATGTTAGATAATCTGGGTTTTGGAGCAACGTATCGAACAATCAACAGTCTTAAAACAGATAGTACAAATACGGAGGTGTCTGTCACATATGATTATGAAAGTGGTACTTCCGGACCAGAAAGACCACTGATTATTAAAAATGCGCTGACTGTACCAAGCTATAGTAAGCTTCGCATATCAACAACGCTTGCTCCAAGACATAAGGGGACTGTGGAATATCCGTTGATTCAGTTTAATTCTTCGAATAATGCGAAGCTGGAGCAGTATAACTGGATTGCAGACAAACAATATTATTTGACAATAGGTTCTCAAAACAGTAACCAAATCGTACTTCGTGCAGATACATATGCGCCGTTGGTATATCAGGCGAAGACAACGAATATGTCTATGTCTCTGAGTGGAAATCAGATAGGACAATTGGAGATTTATCTGAAGGATTTATATCGTGACGGAATTGACAAGAATGGCAATAGCATTAATGATGCATCGGATGGTGCATATCCAACTGATGTTCAAGTGTATTTAAGTACGCAGGATGTTCAGTTAAAGGATGGAGTTTATGGATATACATATAATTCCAGTACAGATATTCAGTTGAAGTCAGCAAATGTATCTTCTTATGGTTGGATGAACAGTGGGTCGTTTACAGATATCAATGGAACGTCAGTGACAGCTACAACAGAATCACCGGTATTGCATTTGAAATTGTATACACGTACTTATCAGGCAAACACGAATTATTTTATTTACGCGAGAGATATTGCCGGAAACTGGAGCAAATTCCTTCTGGATACGAAAGGCCCGACAAGTACTTACACAAATATTACATCAAAGAAAGTATCAGATGGAACTTACAGTTATACATTTACGGGGCTAAAATTTACAGATCCAATACAAACTGCAACATATGGAACATCAGATATTGCAGATGTAAGTTACAATGCGAATGCAACGCAGTATATTCAGAGTAGTAAGAAGATAGCAGAGGTACGATATAACAAAACAGGTTTAGACCCATGGTCAGGGAACACTTATACCAGTGCAACCGTTAACAGCAGTACAGGGGCGTATACACTCAGTAATGTATCTGTTTCAGTAACGGAAAAATTATATGTGTTTGTAAAGGATGGCTATGGAAATATCTCGAGATTTACTTATGTACCAATTGTTTTTGATGCACAGAGCGGTGGAGCTACATCAACTGGAAAGTTCAGCGATGGGTCTACCACTTCATCTACACTGGGGCTGAAAGGAAGTTCTTTGAAGAGTGCACAGGTGCCATCAAGTCCGGTACTTGGAAATCAGACATTCCGCTACTGGTATAACTCTAAGAACAGTGGAAAATATCAAGTTTCATTAACAAGTGAGACTGTAAGTGATGAAACTACTTATTATTATCCACAGTGGACATATCCGACCTTAACAATTAGTAACCAGGTTACAGGAAGTGTTGCAGATAAGAACAAAAAATTTACTTATACCATTTATGCGCAACCAGATCCAGGTAATCGATATAATGGGCAGGACTTTCCATATACAGGTGGAACGATAGCAGGAATATCAGGGGTTACGGCACCGGCTAATGGAACGAAAACGGGAGATTATAATGGAGAATTTACAATTGAGCTTTCCCATGGACAGAGTGTTACGATTCAGCTGCCAGGTTATTATGATTACGTATCTGTAAGTCAGAACAAGGAATCCCCTTACTGGACAGTGTACACAACAGAGGAGAATAAACAATATAACCAAAATTACACAGGGGAAATCAGTGTGAATGCAACGAATCGCTCACTTGCATTTGTTAATAGCAATGATTCCAGCCAGCCGGTAATCTACCAGCAAAAGATGGAAGGTGAATGGACAAAAGACCAAGGAGATAACTATGGAAGAAAACTGACAGTTTATATCAGAGATCTTTATGGAGATGGAATTGACACACAGGGAAGTTCATTCTCAACATCGGAGAGAGCAGAATTCCCAGGATGTACATATGCACAGGTATATCTCAGCACCTATGATGCACCAAAGGCAGACAGAGGATTCAAATTCCGTTATAATGCATCGGAATCTGAGAGATTGGAAAGTTTGTGCAGTTGCAGGAAACTTACCAGTGGAAGTGTTACAGATATTGAAGGTAAAACAGTGACGGCAACTTCAGAAAAACCGGTATGGGCATTTAAGATGCTTAATACTTATAAGTTCGACCAGAATAAGAATTATTTCATTTATGTGCGCGATCTTACAGGAAAGTGGACAAAATATCTGCTAGATACTAAGGGTCCTAGAATAGAGAATACAGGAACTATCACGAAATCAAAAGAGAATGATAATGACACGGAGTTTAAAATTTCAAAGATTCAAGTCAAGGATGAAATGATTGATGCAGCAAATGGTACGTCCGATTTGACAAATGAGTCGCAGGAGAACTTTACATATGTTGCAAATGCAACAAAATATAAGGGAACGGAGGTTTCACTTGTACGTAACAACAAAACTGGAAAATTTTCAGATACTTACAAAACTCCTACAAAAGCAGCTGATGGAACTTATACGGCTGTGGAGTCAATGAATAATGGAGAGATGCTCTATGTATATGCTCAGGACTATTATGGTAATACGACAGCACAGCAGTATGTACTGGTTGGATTTGATGCATCAGGAAATGCACAGTACAAGAAAGCAATTTTTAAAGATAAAACGAGACTAAAGAGAGAACTGGTTGCAAAGGGACAGAAACTTTCGTCAAGTCAGATTCCATCTGATCCAGGCTTCTATAATGATAATACAAGCCAGAAATTTACGCAGTGGTCAGATAGCACAGATACGAACAAGAAAAAAGTAGATCTGAAAACAGCACAGATGACAAAATCGGTAATCTTAAATGCAGATTATGAGAAACCAGGTGTAATAATTAAACAGATGATAAAGGGAGATGGTATCTGGAATAATCAAGAATTTACTTATAAGGTTAAGACAAGTTATCCAAAAGGAAAAGTGATTCCGTGTAAAGGAAGTTATGTATCACCGGCAGTAAATGCACCAAATATTACATCGCTGACAGTAGATGCGAATCAGGAGATTACATTTAAGCTGAAAGCAGGACAGAGTTTAGAACTGATACCTGGGGATAACAAATATACGATTAAGAGCATCATTCAAGACAGCAACGGAACAAATTGCGAGATTCAAAAAGATGCAAAAGTTATTTCAAGTGTAGCGAATGTAGATGTAGATGAGATCAGTACCAATTTTGTTTTTACCAATACGAAGAATATCGTAGTTACAGGCGTTGATGGAGGAAATACAGATAACAGTCTGTTACTTGTAGGTCTGATGGGAGTTCTGCTAATCACAGGAGTTTCTGTCTTACGAGTGAGAGGGAGGAGGAGATCCTAGATGGACACTGCAGAGGAAAAAGTAATTTCTGAGGAATCAGTGGCAGGAGGGATTTTCCGTGAGATTTTGTACCTTCTGTTGAAGATTGTAGCAATTGCAACTGCAATTGTGGTTATCTTCACATTTATCTTCGGAGTGTTCCGTTATGCGGACAATGCCATGCTTCCGGCAGTGAAAGATGGTGATTTGGTCTTCTATTATCGGTTAAGGAATAGTTATGTAGCTTCGGACCTGGTTGTTTTGAACTATCAAGGAAAAGAACAGGTCCGGAGAGTGATTGCAACTGCAGGAGATGTGGTGGATATTACAGAGGACGGTCTTACAATTAACGGAGCACCGCAACAAGAACATCAGATTTACGAAAAGACACAGCGGTATGATACGGGAGTGGACTTCCCAATCAAACTACAGGAAGGGCAGATTTTCGTCCTGGGAGACAGCCGTGAGAATGCGTCAGACAGTCGAGTGTATGGAGCAGTAGATGTGAAAGACACGAAGGGAAAAGTTATGACGATAGTACGAAGAAGAGGCTTTTGATAAGCCGCAAGAACTTGTTAATATTTCTCCGCATAATGGTGGAGGGTGTTAAATAAAAAAATATACTAAGGAAAAGGAGAAAGAAAGATGAAGAAAAAATCCTTACAAAAAATGAGCAGACTCTTTGCATCCGCAGTATTAGTCGGAACAATGTGTCTCGGAAATGTAGCAAATGTAAACGCAGCAACTACTCCTGCTGAATGGGGACCAACAGAGACTCCTGAAGCAGCAATTACTGTAGAGTACAAGATGGGAAATGATGTAGTAACTCCAGCGAACGATGTCAGCTTTACCTTTACTAAAACTGCTGCACCTTCAGGAATGAGTACGAACGATATGCCGGCTATTTCAGTTGCAAATGTTAAATTCAATGCAGGAGAAGATTTGATTAAAGATACTACTGCTAAAGACATCAAAGTATTAAGAAAACAGAGCGATAACTTTCTTGCAAGTTTCAAAACAGCAATGGGTACTAGTACAAAAATGACAACTGGTGAATATGTTTATACAGTAAAGTCAACTAGTACTGTAACAAAGACAAAAACTAATGATGTATTTACAGGGTCAGATGCTGAATACAAACTTAATATTTTCGTAGCACAGCATACAGATGGTAAATTATACATTAAAGGTCTTTCAATTATTAATACTAAGAATGATGCAGGAACAGATACTGGTAACGATGCAAAAGTAGATGGTAAGCCAGGATCAACAACAGGTGGTACAGCAAGTAACTTTAGTGGTCTGAAATTCGTGAACGAATATGTTGCAAAAGCTGGTAGTGTAGATCCAACAGATCCGGATGTACCAGATCCGAATAAGCCAGCCTCTTACGCATTCAAAGTAACGAATAATACTGAGAGCAAAGGAACTCAAACTGGAAGCTTCGACTATACTATGACAGTAACAAAGCCATCAGGAATTGCTACAACTGATAATACATATGTTTATTATGTAAATGGAAAACAAGAAACTGGAACTTATGGAGCAGAGGTAACATTTACATTGCCAGATACTAAGAGCATGATGATTAAGAGCTGCTATGCTGGATCTAAAGTAACAGTTGAACAGAAAGGTGTAGCAAACTGGACAGCAACAGCAGAAACGACATTCAATGGAGTAAAAGATACTCAGAAATTATCAGCAGCAGTAGGTAAGAATCTTAAGGTTGCAGACAAAACTCTTGGACAGAAAGAAAACAAGGTTGATTACAAAAACATTTACAAAGATATCGCAGTAACAGGTATCATCGTAAATAACTTCCCATTCATTATCATGATTGCTATCGCAGTTGTTGCATTTGCAGGTATCGTAGCAATGAACAGCAAGAAGAGAATGGACAGAAGATAAGGGTAACGAATATAGACAGAGGAATGATTTAGCATGTGCAGACACAGAGGTATTTGCAGAGTAATAAGAGGGATAAATGGAATACTGGATTATGGTTTACTTCTGCTTTTGCTTCTGGGTCTGGTATATGGATGCTATGCATTATGGGATTCGCAGAATCTGGCAGAGGAAGCAACGTCAGAACAATATGCGATTTATAAACCTCAAGAAGATACGCTGGGATTCCAGGAATTACAGTCGATGAATTCGGATGTGATTGCCTGGATCACAGTGTATGATACCCCGATTGATTATCCGGTTGTACAGGGAAAAGATAATTGGGAATATGTTAACAAGAATGCAGAAGGTGAATATTCCCTGACCGGTGCAATTTTTATGGATTCCGAAAATAATCCGGATTTTCGAGATTTTAATACTATTCTCTATGGACATAACATGGTTCCAAATGTCATGTTCGGAAGTATCAAGGAATTTAAAGAACAAGCCTTTTACGAAGCACACCCATATGGTAATCTATTTGTTCAGAATCGTAATTTTGGATTGGAAATCATTGCATTAATAGAAGCGGATGCTTATGACAGTTCTGTTTTTAATATAAATGTAACAAGAAATGACAGTATCCCTTATATGGAAGTGATTCGAAATCATGCAGTTTATATGAATGACATTACGTTAGAAGCAGATGATAGAATTCTTCTATTATCTACTTGCTCATCAGAGTCAACTAACGGAAGAGATATTCTTGTAGCAAGAATTACAGACCAGACATACAAAGATACATACAGTGCCAAAGATCAAGATCATGCCGGGCATGAAGCGGTAGACCGACGAGGCGGATGGAGAGATTTTATGCCTGGATGGAAGGCTGCGTTGTTCTTATTACTGCTCCTATTGATATTAATCTGTTTCGCAGATCAGTGGATTTGCAGACGAAGAAGGAAAGGACGGAAATAGCATCAAAATGAAGAGACAGAACGCAGAAACTGACAAGGCGTTTCGTATACTGGATATTTGTAACGAGTTATTGAATTGGATTTTGATGATTATTTTAGTTATTCTTTTTTGTTATGGAACCTATGGCATTGGAGACAGCTACATGTTGGAAGAAAATGCCATGCCGGAACAATATGAAATCTATCGTCCAACGGAAGAAGACTATGGGGATTTTGATGAATTGAAGGCGCAGAACAGTGATGTATGTGGCTGGATTACGATTTATGGAACACATGTGGATTATCCGGTAGTACAGTCGGAGGATAACAGCACATATTTAATGAGAAATCCGCGTGGAGAATATAGCTTGTCTGGCTCAATCTTCATGGATTATATGAATCAGAGGGATTTTTCAGATTTTAATACCATTATTTATGGTCACCATATGGATGGCGGAGCGATGTTCGGGGATTTTGACCGGTATCTGGATCCGTCTTTTGCGGACAGTCATTTGTATGGAAATGTTTTTGCCAATGGAAAAGATTATGGACTGGAGTTATTTGCATTCTTGGAGTTGGATGCTTATAATACAGGTCTTTATGTAACACCGGTGCAGGAAGTTTCCCGGAAAGAACAGTATTTGCAAGAGATAGAAGATACTGCTTTGTGGTATCGTCAAATCAGTCTTTCCACAGAGGACCGGCTGGTAGTGATGTCTACGTGTACGGAAAATATCACGAACGGAAGGCATATTCTGATAGGAAAGCTTTCAAAACAAACGTATAAAGATACGTATAAGAAAACTTTGAAAAGGAACAGTCAGATTGACCGAATCGACTGGGGGATTTTCTGGAAAACTAGTATGAAGCGATTAGGTGTTCTGATTCTGCTGTTGTTCAGTATTTTGTTACTGATGGCAGTGGAGAGGAGCGGAAAGAGAAAGAAAACGAAAAATAACAGTAGAAAACTGGAAAACTGACAGAGGTATGTATGTGAAAAGTGAAAGATATAAACAGAGAATAAAGCTGGTATGCCTTGCTTTTTTGATGATGGTATGTGTGGTCATTCCAAATCAGGTATATGCAGCGGGGAAAAATAAAGAAGCTGCTCTGACGGTGGAACAGACTGTAAAAGGGAAAACAAACGGGACTACAGATGAGTTTCAATATGAGTTGACAAGTTTAGATTCTGGCAATCCAATGCCGGAAGGAAGCAATGGAGACAGGTTGAAATTTAGCCTTAAAGGTAATGAAAGTAAGGAATTGGTTTTTTCTTATGAGGAGGCAGCTACTTATCGATATCAGCTGAAACAGGTTGTTGAGAAAGATGATAAGGATTATGATGGGCAGGTTTATACCATAGAGAATTATGTAATGCAGAATGGCTCAGAAGATTTTTTAGTTAAGACTGCAATTAAAAGAAAAGATGGGAATAAATCGCCGACATTAAGTTTTACAATCCAACATAAGGCGGAAGATGAGACACCAGTGAAAAATACAGCAAGTGTCCCAAAATCAGGAGACGATCAGTCCTTTATTTCGTTGATTGTATTGATTTTGAGTGCACTGCTTATAATAGTAGTATATAAGTGGAATAAGAATCGGCGTGTTTAAGACTGATGTAAAATAAAGGTGCCGGCACCCCCAACCGGCACCTTTTATTTGACTTTAATCACGAAATAGAATATAATATCGGTATAAAAGTAAAAAATCAAACTAAAAAGGAAAGAAATATATGAATATTAATCCGAAGGTGCTTACATTTATTAAAAAAAATAACAATATGATAACCACATCACAAATGGAAAAACTGGGTTTTACCCGTTCACTTTTATCTGTTTATGAAAAAGAAGGTCTCCTAGAACGGGAAAGGCATGGAATTTACTTGTTACCAGATGCAGTACCTGATGATATGTATACATTAATGTTGTGTTCGGCAAAGATTATTTTTTCACATGATACAGCATTATTTTTAAATCAGCTGTCAGATAGAACCCCATTTGAACATTCTGTTACTATTCCTAGTAATACAAAGCTTTCCCAACAACTGCAAGAGGAGTGTATATGTTATTATATTAAACCCGAATTGTATAAATTAGGTGAGATCAATTTAAAAACAACATTCGGAAATGTTGTCCGGACGTATAATGCAGAGAGAACGATCTGCGATTTATTACGTTCTCGTAGCAGACTTGACGAAGAAACTGTCATAGGGGCAGTAAAAAGATATGCGGAATCTACGGATAAAAATTTAAATTTATTATCAGAGTACGCTTCACAATTGGGAGTCAGTAAGATAGTAAAAAGATATATGGAGGTACTTTTATGAGTTCTAAGGCAATGAGCTTGAAAGGGAAGATAAAAAATTACGCAAAAAATAATAACATAGCTGCACAAGTTATTTTGCAGAATTATATGTTTGAGCGCTTCCTTGAAAGATTATCTTTGTCAGAATACAGAGAAAAGTTTGTTGTAAAAGGTGGAATGCTAATTGCTGCTATTGTAGGACTTGATACCAGGTCTACAATGGATCTGGATACTACATTGCGAAATATGCCACTTACAGAAGAACAGATATATAATGCGATTAGAACAATATGTGACATCAATATAGAAGACGATGTTATTTTTGAGATACAATCAGTAAACCCTATAAGAAAAGATGATGTATATGGGGGCTACTGTGTAAGAATTGATGCAGTTTATGATACGATTGTCACGCCACTCTCTATTGATGTATCTACAGGTGATGTTATTACACCTTCACCGGTAAAATATGACTTTAGTGGCATATTTGATGACGAATTGAAGATTACATTATGGGGGTATAATATTGAAACGGTAATAGCAGAAAAGGTTGAAACGATTCTTAGTCGCGGTGTGTTTACTACAAGGCCTAGAGATTATTACGATGTATATGTTCTGGTAACTACGCAGAAATATGATAAAGTGCTTTTTAAAGAGGCATTAAATGCGACTGCTATTCATAGAGGAACAGCTGAAAAAATTGAGGATACTGCAGGTATTCTGACAATGATTTCGCAAAGTAATGAGTTAAAGAGTATGTGGAACAAATATCGAAAAAAATTTACCTATGCGGAGGATATTTCATATGAGATGATAATGAAAGTGTTGAAAAATGTTTTGGTGCCAGTGGCACCCATTAATCCCCGTCCCCAACTGGTCTGAAAAAAGATTCCCAAACGGGAATCTTTTTTTGAAAATAAAAAATAAACTCCAGAATAAGAATATTTTTTGAAAAAAGAGCATATAGTATGCTATACTTGGAAAAAAAGGAGGGATGCTGTATGGTCGAACGTAAGGAATATTTACAAAAGTTATGGTCATGGAAAGACGAACAGGTGATTAAGGTTGTAACTGGAATCAGGCGCTGTGGAAAATCAACATTATTAAAACAATATCAGAATAAACTAAAATCAGTCGGGGTTACAGAAGAACAAATTATATCAATTAATTTTGAAGAATTAGAAAATGAGCCATTGTTGGACTACAAGTCATTATATCAATATATTAAAGAACGACTTTGCGAAGACAAGATGACTTATATTTTTCTAGATGAGATTCAGAAGGTAACTTCCTTTGAAAAAGTGGTAGATAGTCTTCATGTAAAAGAAAATATTGATATTTATATTACAGGTTCTAATGCATATATGCTTTCAGGGGATTTGGCTACACTATTAACAGGAAGGTATGTTGAAATTTCTATGTTACCGCTCTCCTTTAAAGAATATGTTGAAATTACAGGAATTCCAAAAGAACAGGCATTTTCAGAATATATGAAAACAGGTGGATTTCCCTACATTGCAGTGATGGACAGAACAGATGAAAAAGTGGAGATCTATTTGGAAGGTATTTATAATACGGTGATTGTAAGAGATATTGAAGATCGTCAGGCAAGAAAAGAGATGAATTGCGGCAAGCGAAAAATCACAGACATTACATTGTTGAAGACAATTGCGCGATATCTGGCAAGTGTGATCGGAAGCCCAATCTCTATAAAAAGTATTACAAATTATTTGATTTCATCAGGTAGAAAAGTATCTGCGAATACGGTGAGTGATTATGTAGATGCGTTGACAGAATCATTTATATTTTATTCAGTAGATAGATTTGATATAGTAGGAAAACAGTTGTTAAAAGTTAATAAGAAGTTGTATATGGTTGATTTGGGGCTTCGCAATCACATTTTGCCAAGAAAGCGTTATGATCTTGGATTTTCTATTGAAAATATTGTTTTTTTTGAATTATTGCGCCGTGGGAATAAGGTGAATATAGGTAAATATGGCTCTACAGAAGTAGATTTTGTTGCTCAAAAACAAGGGGTAATCGTTTATTATCAGGTGACGGCAGATATGACAGCAGAAGAAACTTTTGAAAGAGAAATGAGACCATTAAAGGAAATTAAAGACAATTATGAAAAAATTGTTTTAACACTGGATCATTTTTCG
>OGXI01002321.1_pt1 | contig 14441 bp, 9 predicted proteins | sample 1576221 | NCBI WGS metagenome assembly OGXI01 (sample SAMEA3541523, study PRJEB24748) | human gut metagenome | biome: human gut; feature: human-associated habitat; material: faeces | place: China | collected 2012
TGATAGTATTATTATTTGCGATCAGGTCATCTTTTACTTCTGTCATCTTGATGAACCATGATTCTCTTGCATAGTAGATCAGTGGAGTATCACATCTCCAGCAGTGCGGATAACTATGTTCAAACTTCGGAGCATCGAAGAGAAGTCCACGCCCATCCAGGTCTTTGAGTACTTCCGGATCTGCTTTCTTTACAAAAAGCCAGCGTATGTTTAGAGACGCAGCATTTCCCGAACGGCATCAACATCGACCATTTCCCTTCGGTTGTTTTAAAAGCCGGAGAGACATTTAAGTCACAGACAATGTATCACTTTTCCGTGATGTAATCAAATAGAAAACACTGGAAAAAAGAAGCCTGGGATTACTTTTTCGTAATCCCGGGCTTTTTAAAAAAGACTTACTGCTGCAGGTTTTCAACTGCCTCCTGCACCTCCTGCGGTATTTTAAAATCAAAGCTCTGTTTTCCCATCGAAAATTCCGCATACTGGTTCTCATAAAGCTTCAACTCTGCTTTTTTATCCTGCGCTTTGTCATAATACATCCGGATCTGATACAAAAGAACCGAATCCTCGCCGACCTCACTGATCTTCCATTCATCGATATTTAATTTATCTGTAAAATCATCAATCTGCCTGGCATCCGTAATGTCTGCATCTTTGTTTCTCGATTGCGGTTGCAAAGGTACGACATTTTTTTTAATCTGCAAATATTCTGCTATTTTTTTCTCACTTTTTCTGCATTTTTTTCGCAACCGTACTTTGGCTTGTTCTGCATAGACTTCATGGCGCAGTCCGAACTACAGCATTCACACGGATTGCTATTGTTCTTTATGCGCTTGAAATACTGAAAGATACGTATGCTTATCCATATGGTGCAGAGGCATACAATTGCAATAACTATAATTTGTTGTAACTCCATGCTTGATAAACAAATAATTTTAGGTTTATTAAACGATAAGACTTCCTATTTGAAATACAGTAAATGCAACAAGCCAAGCCAATCCAGTGGTGTATCCTGCTGTGAATATGGCCCATTTCCAACTGCCGGATTCTTGCTTGATTGCTGCGAAAGTGGCAATACAGGGGAAGTAAATCAATACAAACAGCATGTAAGCTAATGCAACCAGTGGAGTAATGGGGATGCGGTTAGAAAGATTCACATTTTCCACATCTCCTTCATTTGTGTATAATACTCCTAGTGTGCTTACTACCAGTTCTTTAGCACCCACACCTGAAATAAGTCCGATTCCTAACTTCCAGTCAAATCCTAGCGGTTTGATAACAGGCTCTATGGCTTTGCCTATTTGTCCGATATATGAATTTTCTTGTTGCTCAGCCACGTTTTCGTAAGCATCATGTTGTGGATAATACCCTAGAAACCAGATAATAATTGAGGCAATCATGATAATGCCTCCCATCTTTTTCAGATATTGTGCTCCTTTTTCCCATGTATGGCGCATGATACTTTTAGAGGTAGGCATACGATAGGGGGGGAGTTCCATCACAAATGGAGAATCTTCTCCTTTCACCAGAAATTTACTGAAAATACGGGCCATTATTACTGCCAATAAAATGCCTGCTGTGTAGATGCAAAGTAGCATAAAGCTGGCGCAGTTAGGGAAAAAAGCACCTATCATAACTAAATATATGGGAAGACGAGCACTACAGGACATTAAAGGATTCACCAACATGGTGATTAGTCTGGACTTTCGGTCTTCTATAGTACGTGTTGCCATTATGGCAGGTACATTACAGCCGAATCCCATAATCAGTGGAATAAAGGACTTGCCATGCAGTCCCATCCGGTGCATTATTTTATCCATGATAAATGCAGCGCGTGCCATATACCCCGAATCTTCCAATATAGAAATAAAAAAGTATAATATGAGGATATTCGGCAGGAAAACGATAACACCGCCCACTCCACCGATAATACCATCTATCAGTAAGTCTTTCAAAGGACCTTCAGCCATATTGTTCCGTATCAGGTTGCCCAACTGGTCTACTAGCCATTCAATACCTTGCATAGGGTAGTCACCCAAAACAAAGGTTCCCTCAAACATGATGTAAAGGAACAGGAAAAAAATAGGATATCCCCAAATGCGATGTGTCACAATACTGTCTATCACGCGGGTTGTTTGTTCTTTTTCCAAATGATTGTCGGTGAATGTTTCCTTCAAAGCTCCGGTAATAAAACCATATTTAGCATCCGTAATAGCTTGCTCGCTGTCTTCGTTCATCACTTTACGGATACGTAAGGTTTCCTTGTTGCGTATCGCTATAATTTCTTTGCCATTAGGCAGTGTAGAGATGAAATTTTCTATTTCCTTATCGTTTTCCAGTAATTTGATAGATAGGAAGCGGGTGGAGTATTTATGGCGTATGTCTTCGTTTTGACTGATTGCTTTTTTTACTTCTTCGATACTGCGCTCCAGTTCAGGACCGTGGTTAATGTGAATATGGCGCATATATCCGCGTGGGCGGGCATCTTCCTCTTCTTTGTGGCTTCCGAATTCGTGGTCGGGTACATAGGTTTTGTGCCAGTCTCTCAGATCTTCCAGAATTTCAGAACGTATTTCGCCCTTTTGTGACAGGAAATCCCCGCCTTCGTAAATACCGATGATAACATGGAACAGTTGGTCTATGCCTTCACCCCGCCGGCAGACAGTAGGTATCATAGGCACTCCGATCAATTGGCTTAACTTGATGTAATCCAGTTTGTTGCCGCTGCTTTCCAGTTCGTCATACATATTCAGTGCGATGACCATACGCACATTCATGTCAATCAATTGGGTGGTAAGATAGAAATTACGTTCCAGGTTGGAAGAGTCTGCCACATTGATGATTACATCCGGAGTTTCTTCAATGATATGTTTGCGTACATAAAGTTCTTCCGGAGTATAGGCTGAAAGAGAATAGGTTCCGGGTAAATCTACAATACGGAAATGATAACCTTGGAAGTCGAAAAAACCTTCTTTGGCATCTACTGTCACACCACTGTAGTTTCCTACATGTTCATGGGCGCCGGATGCAATATTGAATAGCGAAGTCTTTCCACAATTAGGATTACCTACTAAGGCTACATTGATTGTACGGCGTTTGCCTTTTGCCAGTGCCACCAGTTCTGATTCGGACACGGGTACATCTTCTGTTATGGAACCATGGTAAGGGTTTTGCATCGTGCGTGCTTCCTGCTCGCTTACCACCTCAATCATATCTGCCTCTTGTCTTCGGAGAGAGATCTCGTAACCTAGTAGTCTGTATTTTATAGGGTCTTTCAAAGGGGCGTTCAAGATTACCTCTACGGTTTTTCCTTTAATAAAACCCATTTCAACGATTCGCTTGCGGAAACCACCGTGACCTAAAACCTTGACTATTACGCCTTTTTCTCCTGTTCTTAATTCGGATAAACGCATCTTGTTTTAAATTTTTCGCAAAGATAAGTTATTACTTAGAAGTATGCAAACTATTTAGATTGTTTTTAAATAAAGAACAGGCACTTTGTTTTTGTCTTGCAGAACCCTTATCTTTGTGTCATGTTTCATTGGAATATTCAGAAGTATATAGAGGAAAAACAACTTTTCACTTTGCATGATAAGGTGTTAGTGGCATTGAGTGGCGGAGCGGATTCGGTAGCTTTGTTGCGTGTCTTGCTTGTTTTAGGGTATCATTGTGAGGCTGCCCATTGTAACTTCCATCTTCGTGGTGAGGAGTCCGATAGAGATGAAAGGTTTGTCAATGAGTTGTGTAAAGGGCTGGGAGTGACTTTGCATGTTACTCATTTTGATACAGTCGCTTATGCTTCAAGGCATCATGTTTCTATTGAGATGGCAGCTCGCGAAATGCGCTATGATTGGTTCGAACAACTGCGTAAGGAGAGGGGGATGGCTGTTATTGCCGTAGCCCATCATCGGGACGATAGTGTGGAAACTTTTTTATTGAATTTGATACGTGGCGCGGGAATCAATGGCTTGAAAGGTATCAGTCCGCATAACGGCTGCATTGTACGGCCTTTGTTGGAGGTGAGCCGTCAGGATATTTTGGATTATTTGCGTTGTTTGCGTCAAGGTTATGTTACAGACAGTACCAATCTGCAAGATGAATATATGCGTAATAAAATCCGTCTGAATATTCTTCCGATGTTGCGTGAGCTGAATCCTTCTGTCAGTGAAAGTATAGCTGAAACATCCAGACGTCTGACTGATGTTTCTCTTATATATAATAAGGAAATAGAGGCGGGGAAAGAAAGGGTGATGGAAAAGTCCGGCCATATTCTTATTTCTCGTTTGATGGAAGAGAGTGTTCCGGCGGCTTTGCTGTTTGAGATTCTTCATCCGTTAGGTTTCAATTCCGTTCAGATAGGAGATGTATTCCGCAGTTTGTCTGCCCAGTCGGGAAAAAGATTCGTTTCTGCCGGATGGGAGGTGTTGCGCGACAGGACGGAGCTGATTATTCGCAGGAGGAAGCCGGCGGATGAGGAAGTGGAGGAAAATGTGCCCCCATTCCGGCTTGCAATGGAAACGCAGGAAATAATGCCGGACTTTGTCATCCCCAGGAATAAGAATACGGCCTGTTTGGATGCGGATAAGGTGGTACTACCTCTCACGGTGCGTAAATGGCGGCAGGGGGATAAGTTTGTTCCTTTCGGAATGAAAGGGAAAAAGAAGGTCAGCGATTATCTGACAGATCGTAAGTTTTCTCTTTTCCAGAAAGAAAATCAGTATGTGGTTTGCTCAGCAGACCGGATTGTATGGCTGGTAGGAGAGCGTAGCGATGACCGTTTCCGGGTGACGGAAGATACGAAACGGGTACTGATTATACGGCAGTTGGAAGATAAGTAGAATTTTTTTCTTTCCTGCTTTTTCATGAATGACAGGGAATGTTTCCTGAAATCTTGTAGCAAAAATCCGCGAATCATGCAACAAGATTTCAGAAATCATGTAGCAAGATTCGCGGATTTCAGATGGAGCTTCCCGGTATTATTTGCAATACTTCTGTATCAGTCCGTCTACCACTTCATCGCCCAGTTCTTTTGCTTTGGCAAAATTTGCACAGGCTTCTTTGTTTTTCTTTAATTGTATCTGGCAGTATCCCAGCATACGATATGCGGCTGCGGCTTTCGGGTCTAAAGAGATAGCCTTTTCCAATGCTTCTATTGCTTCGTTATGTTGCCCTACACGTAGATGCACCGAACCTTTTTCCACCCACATGGCTACATCCTCAGGAGTCATTTCTACTGCTTTATTAATGTCGTTGATAGCTTGCTGATACATTTTACATTGTATTTCCGCCTGTTCGCGTTGCAGATAAAAGGCGGCTGTAACGCGTCCACCGATGGCATCATAAAAAGTATCATAATCTATTACCGCTTCACGGTATTTGCCTGTCTGGGCTTTTATCTCTGCCCGTTCATAGAAATAAGGAGCCGCTTCCGATGTATAAGGCTTGGTGAAACGTGCCACAGCACTATCCATCAAGGCAATAACCTCGTTCATATCTGTTCCTTCAATCAGTTGTTTGGTTTTGGCTGCCGAGTAAAATGTAGCGGCAGAGGCTATGGAAGACTGGTTCACTTTTTCATAAGCGGCGTATGCCTCAGGATATTTTTTCATAGCAAACAGAATGTCTCCCTCCAATTGTGTGTAAATGGGTTGGTTGTCGGCCTGCATGGCATCATGAATAATGGAGAGAGCTTTGTCGTAACTCCAGTCACCGTATGGTTTCTTGTCACCTAAAGAGATGGTGTACGAATAAATTAATTTAGCGATATTATATTGCGTTTCACTCTTGTTGGCTGTCACTTCCAGTGCTTTCTTCAGGTCGGCATCTGCCAAAGCGTTGTGTTCATCATCATTAAATCCCATATAAGTAGTGGCACGGCGTATATATCCGTCCGCGCTGTTGGGATATTGTTCCAGGAAATCGTTTAATGTGGTGATATATTCGTCCTGATTTTGTTGTGAAGATGCCATGAACAGGTACACCAGTGCTTGGTCTTCTGTTTCGGGCAGTCCTTTTTTGATGCCGATTTTATTCAGTGACATATCGTTCAAAGAAAGGGCGGTGATGCTCAGCGAGGCACCGTATGTAGCTCCGATGGCATAACTTTCCTTGGCTTCATCCGATGCGTTTTTTTGGATTAAACCTAATACTTCTCCATTGGCATTCATAATAGGGCAACTTACTGTTTTTTCGTTGGTTGTCATTGCCAGTGTATAGTAATATGCCTTGTCGCCGATGGTGTCTACTTTGGTGACGGTCCCTGTCTGGCAGGTTGCCGCTTTTTGAGTCGAGTAGGGTAGCAGATAGACTGTTTCACCTACCGATGCCGGCTGTGATGCCGATTTTAATGCTATGGTCTTTTTATCGGTTTCAGTATTAAATTTTACGATGTCATACATGGAGTTGGCTCCCAAGATACGCAATACAGGCAATTCTTTACTGTCCGCATTAATGATTACTGCACGTTCGGCTCCTTCAAACAGGGTATAATCGGATAATGCCGTTCCATTTTCATTGATATAGAATCCATTTCCTGTATTCTTGATTTTGTTATCTTTATCGTATGTAACGATGGAAAAAACGGCTTTTTTAGCTTTGCCGGCCCACTTTGGGGTTGCTTGTGCATAGCTTAGCTGGGCGGCTATGCCGCATGCCAGTATCAAAAGTACTTTCTTCATGATATAGTTAGTTGTTTGTTAACGATGATACGGTATTTATAAAGCGGATGCCGTTTTGTCTTCTGTGAAGCCGCGTTGCTTTACAGCTTCATAAATCAGAATACCTGCGGCAACCGATACGTTCAATGATTCTATTTTACCCATTAACGGTATTTTGATCCATTCATCGCACAGGGAAAGGTGTTCGTAGGGAACACCTGTGTCCTCGGCTCCCATAATGATACATACAGGGTCTTTATAGTTTGCTTTGGTGTAATCATAATCACCTTTTTCCGTGGCTGCTACAATCTTGAATCCGCAGTCTTTCAGATACTTGATGGTATTAGTCAGATTTTGTTCGCGGCATACGGGAAGAGTGTGCAGAGCTCCTGCTGATGTTTTCATTGCGTCGGCATTGACACTGACACTGTTTTTCGAGGGAATAATAATGGCATCTGCACCGGCACATTCGCAGGTACGGGCAATGGCTCCGAAGTTACGTACATCGGTAATTCCATCCAGCATGACGAATAGGGGTGTTTTTCCTTCTTCAAACAGGAAAGGTACCAGATCTTCTGTTTTCTGGTAGGTGACAGAGGAGATGAATGCTACAACTCCCTGATGGTTTTTCCGGGTAATACGGTTAATACGCTCCACGGGTACACGCTGAACAGGGATGAGGGTATTTTTCAAGCAGGTAAACAGTTCTTTGGACAGTTCGCTCTGTATATCTTTCTTCACCAATACTTTATCTATCTCTCTTCCGGCTTGTATGGCTTCAATAACAGCGCGTACACCGAAAATCATTTCATTCTTTTCTAACATATTTAATAAGTGGTTAATGGTTAGTGACAGGTGGTTAGTGGTAATTGGCACTAGCCACTTATCAGCGCCTTTGCATTGTTCAGGGCTGCCTCTGTCAAGGTAGCCCCACTTAGCATATTGGCAATTTCTTTTACTCTTTCTTCATCAGTCAGGCGGCGGATGTGGCTGTTGGTGCCTGTTTCCGTATCTTCCTTATATACTTTATAATGAGTGATGCCGCGTGCTGCAATCTGGGGCAGGTGGGTGATGCTGATGACCTGACGGTTTTGTTTTCCCATCTCCTGCATGATGAGCGCCATTTTCTCGGCGATGGAACCGGAAACTCCGGTGTCTATTTCATCAAAGATGATAGTAGGCAGTTTCACAGCTCCGGCTATCATGGCTTTCAGCGAAAGCATGACACGGGCAATCTCACCACCCGATGCTACGGAAGCTACATTTTGTAATGTTCCATTCTTGTTGGCCGAAAACAGGAATGTCACACTGTCCATCCCTTTACTGTCCGGTTCCTTGCGCGGATTCAGTTCCACCACAAAGCGCACATTGGGCATACCGAGAGGAACCAGCAGGCTTTGCATCTGTCTTTCAATGTGCTTGCCCGATTGGGAACGGAGTTTTGTCAACACAGCAGCTTGCTTTATCACTTTGTCATATAGCGTTTCTTTTTGGGCGGTAAGTTCTGCTATACGGTCATCAAAAGAAGTGATGGCGTTCAGCTTCTCATGATAGTCGGTTTGCACGGCTATCAATTCCTCTATTGTTTGTACGTGATGCTTCTGTTGCAAAGAGTAGATTAAGTTCAGGCGTTCATTTACATAATCCAGACGGGTGGGGTTGAACTCCACTTCCTCCTGTGCGCCTGCTATTTCATGCGACAGATCTTTCAGCTCTATGTAACAACTGTCTAAACGCCCTATCCATTCCTGGGCACGTGTGTACACTCTCGCTATGTTATGCAGGGTTTGCATACATTCTTTGGTAGCGGACAACAGGCTGGCATCTTCCGAAGCCATTATTTGGTCCACTTTGTACAAGCCCGCTTTTATCTCTTCGGCATGATTCAAGGTTTCGGCTTCCTGTTCCAGTTCGGTTTGTTCTCCTTCCTGAAGGTTTGCATCATCCAGCTGTTCCAGTTGGAACCGGATGTAATCTTCATCCTTCCGGCTTTGCTCGGCTTGCGTTATGAAGTCGGCCAGCTGTTTGCATACGTTCCTGTACTCGGTATAAATATCCTTGTATGCTGAAAGTTCGTTGTCATCCTGTGCCAGGATATCCAATACATTCAATTGGAATCCCTCACTGTTGAGCAACAGGTTTTGATGCTGGCTATGTACATCTATCAGTTTCTCGCCCAGTTCCTTCATCTGCGCCAATGAGGCCGGAGTATCGTTTATGAATGCGCGGCTTTTACCTGATGCATATAACTCGCGGCGGATAATACATTCATCCGGATCATATTCCAAATCTCTTTGGGTAAAGAAAGGCTCCATCTGATAGGCGGAGATGTTGAAACGTGCTTCTACAATACATTTATTGGCGCCTTTCTTGATCGCTTTGATATCGGCCCGTTGTCCCAGTAACAAGCCGATAGCGCCTAGAATAATCGATTTACCGGCACCGGTCTCTCCGGTGATGACAGAGAAGCCGGGGGTGAAACTGATATCCAATGTATCAATCAATGCATAATTCTGTATATAGATAGATTGCAGCATATTCTTGCTCCTTTTTAATAATTTGCTGATTTGTCAATTTGCTAATTTGCTGCGCTGTTGTATTCCGCATGGTAATTAGCGCATTAGCGCATTAGCACATTAGCACATTGGCAACGTGGCAAATTAAGAAATTATTTATTATTTACCAGTCTGTCAATAATATCCCTTGCTACTTCCTGTTTGCTTTTCAGCGGATAAGGAGTTGCTCCCTGACGGTCTATAATCGTTATTTTGTTGGTGTCACAACGAAACCCGGCTCCTTGGTCGTTCAATGAGTTCAGTACAATGAAATCAAGGTTCTTACGTTCCAGTTTTCTTTGTGCATTTTTTGTTTCATCATTTGTTTCCAAGGCAAATCCCACTAATGTCTGTCCGTCTTTTTTCCGGTTTCCCAGTGCGGCGGCAATGTCTTGTGTGGGTTTCAGTTGCAGTGTTAAATTATCTTTCTCTCTTTTGATTTTATGACCGGCTACGGTTTCCGGGGTAAAGTCGGCCACTGCCGCACACAGGATGCCGGCCGAAGCTGTAGGAAACTCGCGGATGGCGGCTTCGTACATTTCTCCGGCACTTTCCACATCTATGCGGCGGATGTTAGGGTGATGGGCCTGAATCGTTACCGGTCCGCTGATTAGCGATACTTCCGCTCCACGTGAAGCGCATTCCTCGGCAAGTGCGAATCCCATTTTTCCTGAAGAATAATTGCCGATAAAGCGTACCGGATCTATTTTCTCGTAGGTTGGACCGGCGGTAATGACTACTTTCTTTCCGGCCATGTCTTGTTGTTTGGCAAAGAAAGCTTCCAGAATTTCCACTATTTTTTCCGGTTCTTCCATTCTGCCTTTTCCTACCAGATGGCTTGCCAGTTCCCCTTCTGCCGGTTCTATAATATGATTTCCGTAAGAACGGAGCGTGTCCAAATTCTTCCGGGTGGAAGGGTGTGCGAACATATCCAGATCCATTGCCGGAGCTACGAATACGGGAGCTTTCATTGACAGATAAGTCGTGATCAGCATATTGTCCGCTATTCCGTTGGCCATTTTACCAATAGTGGATGCGGTAGCCGGAGCGATAATCATGGCATCCGCCCATAGTCCCAAATCAACGTGGCTGTTCCATGTCCCGTCACGCTGGGCAAAAAACTCGCTGATAACAGGTTTGCTTGTTAATGCAGACAAAGTGATAGGTGTGATGAATTCTTTGCCTGCGGGGGTAATCACGACTTGTACTTCCGCTCCCTTCTTAATAAGTCCGCGAATGAGTATAGCCGCTTTATAGGCGGCTATACTTCCGGTTATACCTAGTACGATTTTTTTTCCTTTCATACTCATTTCATCATTCCCGATTCACGTAGTCTGATTTTTGTCAGTACGTTTTTCGTGTTCAGCGTAAAGTCACCGTTCAGTATCCAGCTGTAGTAGCCCGGATCTTTTTGTAATACTTCGCTGACCGACATTCCTTTGTATTTCCCAAAATTAAAGACTTCCACGCCTTTGTCATCATAAACAATGCGTCCGGCGAAATCTACGTTCTTGTTGAAACTTGAATATTCGGCTAGAAATGCCATATCGTTTTGCAATTCTTCCGGATAGCGGTCCAATTGGGATTTCAGTACTTCGTATGTGGCACGTGTGTCGGCTTCGGCTGTATGGGCATCTTCCAGATTCTTTCCGCAATAGAATTTATAGGCGGCAGACAGGGTGCGCTGTTCCAGTTTGTGATAAATCACCTGCACGTCAATGAATTTTCGTTTCATCATGTCAATGTCTACTCCTGCGCGCAGGAACTCCTCGGCCAGAACCGGAATGTCGAAACGATTGGAATTGAAACCGGCAAGGTCACATCCCTCAATGTCCCGGGCTATCTCTTTTGCCACTTCCTTGAAAGTAGGGCAGTCCGCCACATCTGCGTCATAAATACCGTGGATGGCAGAAGATTGTTCGGGAATATGCATTTCCGGATTGATACGCATGGTCTTCGTTTCTTCGTTGCCGTTTGGGTACACCTTCAGATAGCATATTTCCACTATTCTGTCTGTGTTTATATTTGTTCCCGTTGTTTCCAAATCGAAAAAAACAATAGGATTCTTCAAGTTCAATTTCATTTTCAGCTTGTATTATATATTGTTTTTCCGCCACATGGTGGCGTGTCGTTTTTAGTCGTTCAGCATCATAGGCATCAGCAGCATCAGCAGGTCTTCTTTTTCTTCCTGTTCTACAGGAACAATAACACCCGCACGTGAAGGATCAGCCAGTTCGAAAAGTATTTCCTGTGCCGAGATATTGTTTAAAATATCGATCAGGAATGTTGATTTAAAGCCGATGCTCATGGGGCTTCCTGTATATTGGCAAGTCAGTGTTTCTTCTGCTGAGGTGGAGAAGTCTATGTCTTGTGCGGAGATCTGGATCTGATTTTCACTGAGGCGGAGTTTTATCAAACTGCTTGCTTGTGATGAGAATACAGATACACGGCGGAGCGCACTGATCAGCATCATGCGGTCAATGGTGGCCTTGTGCGGATTATCCTGCGGAATTACTGAATTATAATTGGGATAGCGTCCTTCGATAAGACGGCATATCATGCTGTAGTTTTCTAATGTAAACGTAGCGTTACGGTCGTCAAAATCAATTTGCACATCTCCTTGTTCTTTCGGCAACAGGTTCTTCAGCAGGGTTGCCGGTTTCTTGGGCAGAATGAAAGCGGCTTTTTCATCGCCGTGTGCCACAAATGTTTTATTGCGTACTAATTTGTGCCCGTCTGAGGCTACGAAAGTGATGTCTTCGGTAGTGATATCAAAATAAATACCATTCATTACCGGACGTAACTCGTCATCGGCAGTAGCGAACAAGGAACGGTTGATACCCGCCAGCATCACCGGAGCGCCCATTGTTACGTGTACCGCATTTGCGCCTAATGCAGGAGCCTGCGGATATTCGTCGGCATTTTGTCCCATCAGGCTGTATTTACCATTCTGATATTGTACGGTGATTTCCAGATTCTCTGTATTTACCAGGAAAGTCAGTGGTTGTTCGGGTATTTCTTTCAGGGCTTCGAGTATGGTTTTTGAAGAAACGGCAAAGCGTCCGTCACCGTCACTTTCATTTACTTCCAAAGAAGTGGAGAGGGTCGTTTCGCTGTCAGAGGCAGTGAGCGACAACGTTCCGTCAGTCAGTTCCATTAAGAAACAATCAAGAATAGGTAACGAATTTTTAGAGTTGATTACTCGGCTAATAGCTTGTAAATGACTGAATAATCCAGTACTTGAAACGATGAACTTCATAGTTTTATATTATTATATTTATATTCTATATCTCTATATTCATTTAACTGCCAAAGTTACGAAAAGATTATGGTTCAAGCGCAAAAAATGGCGAAAAAATTAGTTTACTCGCAAGGAAAAGTGTACTTTCGTGGCGAATTTAAATAACGTAATATGGAATTAGCAGGAAAAGTAATAGCAGTCCTCGAACCGAGAGGAGGAGTTTCAAAGACAGGAAATGAATGGAAAGTACAAGAATACGTAATTGAAACGCATGATCAATATCCTAAAAAAATGTGTTTTGACGTATTTGGAGCAGATAAGATAGCGCAATTTAATATTCAGGCAGGTGAAGAGTTGAATGTGTTTTTTGATGTGGATGCCCGCGAGTGGAATGGTCGTTGGTTCAACAGTATCCGTGCGTGGAAAGTAGAGCGTGTGGGTGCCCAGGGACCTGTTGCACCGGATGCTCCGTTTCCTCCCATGAATGCTGCTCCCGCTGCACCGGTAGATTTTGCCGCGACAGACGAGAAGGATGATTTGCCTTTCTAGGGGATAGAGGATTCCCATAAACATAAATAAGCCGGCAGAATCCGTGAAAAGGATTTTGCCGGCTTATTTTATATAGTCTGTTTTTATGGTCATTCTCAATCATGGTGTGAAGTGTTGATGGGATATTTGCGTTCCATGAATTTCCATTTATCATCCGGTGTGGTATGATTACGGTGGAGTAAATTAAACAGGCGGAAACTATATTGCTGTAGTTGCCGCCTGTTCTTTATTTGGTTAAATAAAAAAGTCTTAAAATGTAGTGTAGAAGATTTGCATTTTCAGCTTATTCTCAGGATTCGTTCCACCTTTTAACATAGCGCTTTCCATACCTAAGCTGTTGGATATTTCAACTATTTCATTGTTTGAATTGGATACTGCTTTGACAGGTATGATGACAACTCTGTTCCAGTCCGGATTTTCAGCGTCCCATTTTTTTCCGTCTTCTTCCTTTTCAGGATCTCCACCTGCTGCTGTTATGCCTTTTTTCCGTTCCTCAATACAGTAAGTGATTAAGGGAGCGATGTTGGTAAAGGTGTATGTATTGTTACTGCTGCTATATGAACTTAAGAAAGAAGTCTTGTTGTCGATAATCTTGTTTTCTTCAAAGAACGAGAACATATCTTTCTTTCTGACCATCAATACATATTGGGGGATGCCCATTTTGTATTTGGACTCTTTCTCGTTGTAGCGTGTGAACGATACATTTACACCATTTAGCGTATCTCTTTTATGTTCATTGTAAATCTCTGCAATGGGGAAAGTCGCTTCTGTAAAAATACCTGCCGGACTTTTGAGGTAAGTATGGTCCGGATCTTGGGCTAACTCTTCCAATCTGCTACCGTTACTGAAGTGGTTGGCTTGTATCACTTCCTTGGTTGCTCCAAAGAAATAGGACTTGTAAACCAACGAATCCCGCTTGCCGGAAGAACTTTCTATCAGGGCTTCAAAATTAAGATTCAGTCTTAAACCGTCAATGTATAAAATGGTTCCGTCGCCATGAGTACAGCGAATGTAAACTCCCTTTAATACATTCTTGATAAAACTTTCAGGAGTCTTGAAATACTCTTTGTTCTCCTTGTATTTGTTGAAGATGTGATCGCCTAATGAATTGGGCAATTTGATAGTCTGTATAATTGTTCTTTGCTTGACACCGCTGCTTGTGGTTGTAGTTTCATCTTTGCTTGTAGACGGACCTACTGCCGAATAGGCTTTTACAGCGATAGGCTTTCCTTTTTCGTTGTAATAATCTTTAGGATCCACACTGGTATAGAAAGTACTTAGTTCTTTTTCAGGAATAACCTTGTCCAATGTGTCAACCTGTAAGCGCATGGCATTTAGTGAGTCACCAAAGAAAGACCCGTATTGCAGACTTATATTTACTCCGATGACTTTGGTCAGCTCTTCTTCAAATTTGAAGTTGTCCATACAGGTGAACTGTGC
>OGXI01002324.1_pt1 | contig 14424 bp, 9 predicted proteins | sample 1576221 | NCBI WGS metagenome assembly OGXI01 (sample SAMEA3541523, study PRJEB24748) | human gut metagenome | biome: human gut; feature: human-associated habitat; material: faeces | place: China | collected 2012
CACAAGACCCTGCGCGGCCCCCGCGGCGGTTTGATTTTGACCAACAACGAGTAGGTGTCGAACTGGGCAAGCTTCTGGCAAAAACCATTGAAAATGAACTTGAAGGAGACGAGTTGGCCCATCACGACAGTTCAACTTCAGGTTTGATTGCACTGGCAAAAGCAAGCCTGAAAAAATAAATCGTGTCCCAATAAAAAAAGCACAATCGACGATTGTGCTTTTTTTGCTTTCCGGTCTTTATCGATACGCCGTCCTGATGAGAGCAGGTTGTTTCAATTTCGGATAAACAGGTAATGAAACCGATGCACTGTCCTGTGACGAACTGTTATTCATTCTGATGATTTTCGGCGATGGCCACTGACCTTTCAATACTTCTTCTTTTGGCTGGTACAGTTGGAGCAGCAGGAAGAACCTTCCCTCCGGAACCGGCATCCAGTTGGACAGTTTTTCCTCTCCCGGTTTTTGCTGTTGGAGATACAGTGTTAAAGTCCCATCCTCATTCAATTTGAATGATTGCCGTGTCGAACTGATCGTGAAGGAACTGGACGGATTGAATCCTGAAAACTGTTGCGATACCGGATAAGCCGACAGAGACCAGAAAGCGCTGACCGGGGGCAAATTATTCTTTTCGAATCTCAGTTCATACTGGTTCTTGCCGTTCAGTTTCTTGTTACTTGCGCTGACTTCATAGATGATGCCCCAGATTTCCTCTGAAGAATTTCCGTAAAGATTTTTTGAAGCGATATAGGCCCGGTAAGGATAATTTTCCTTCAGCAAATTGGAACTGGTGCCAAACAGGACAGGAGCCTTGACGTTCGTCTTCGACATCGTATCCAGTTCTGCCTGCCCGGCAGCCATTCCATCTATCAAGGCTTTTTTCTCTGAATCCGACATGGTGGAATAATCGAAGGCCTTGCCCGGTACGATTCCGATTTCGGCAAAGCGTTTCATCATGCCGTTTTCTTCTTTTGGAATCGTGCAAAACTGCAGCATGAAATTGAGATAAGTGAAAAATTCCGGCGTTTTGGCCTTTGCCGAGTTATAAACCGGAAAATTCAATGGCTGCGGAGATGGTGGCGGAGTTGTATGAGCATACTGGCTTAAGGGTTCGATTTTATATTGATTCATTATTTTCGTATTTTTTTCAGCGCCGGTCATATCCCCGGTCTGAAGCCGGAACATGACAAATACGAATGCAGAGGGCGATTCGACCACTCGTGAAATACCTTCCGGTTTGTCCCCTTTCCATCCAGGAGCGACAATCAACAGGCGTCCTCCCCTGCTTCCATCTTTCAGGCTGCTGAAATAATCGAAATCGTTTCCGAACAGATCGACGAACTGAACGGAAAAATAACGTTTGCTCTCTACTTGTGAAATCGTAACGACAGCAGGTTCACGACGTAAATCCAGCCAGGCACTCCCGTAGGCCATATCCGTTTTACCCGGTTTCACACTGATTTCGGTCTGGGCCTGTATTTTTTCCTCATTGCCGTTTTCCGTCGCTTCTTCCGTTTCGGTGACTTCCACTTCGGCAGTCAACTGCACAGGCAAAACAGCCAGTTCATTGAAAGGTTTCACGAAATTCGGATTTTGCGTATCGATGGCAGAAATGCTCATATTCCGATAATTTTCAACGATCGGATATCCATAGATATAAGCCTCTTTGGCAATCTGGGTGATTTCCGTTTCATTGAGACGTTTTTTCTGATGACAGGACGCCAGCAAAAAAACCGTCATTAAACCAATCAAAATATGGGTGAATTTCATAAAATCAGTCGATTATGGTCAGCGAAACAATTTTGTCATAAAAACTTAATAAAACACCGTTCAAGTGAAGTGAATCGTACTTCAGCCCATGCCAAATTTCCACGAAAGATTGGATATATCAATAAAATATTTTTTGTCGTTCGCTTATACTGGTACCAGAAACATATTCAGGCGGAACAATACTTCACGGAATTGCAGAGAAATGACAATTCATACCTCTGTCGGCTGATATCTTCACGCTTTAATCCGTTTTTCATATTGATTATTCCCGTACAGAGGTAACAGAGCCGCCATTATGTGTTAATTTAAAACAGTGATTCCATGTCCAAGCTGCCTCAACCTTTTGTGAAAGTAAATATATGAACCAACTGGAACAATTGAAACACTATACGACCGTTGTAGCAGACACAGGTGATTTCCAGTCTATCCAGCGTTATTCTCCTGAAGATTCCACGACCAATCCCTCGCTGATTCTGAAAGCCGTTCAGAAAGATACCTATGAGTCGCTTCTGGAAAAAACCGTTCGTGACAATAAAGGCAAAACAACGGAAGAAATCATGGACCGCCTGCTGGTCGCTTTCGGGGTGGAAATTCTGAAAATCGTCCCGGGCCGCGTTTCAACCGAAACGGATGCACGCCTGTCGTTCGATACCGAAGGCAGCATCAAAAAGGGTCGTGAACTGATTGCGCTTTACAAGGCAAATGGCATTTCCCCTGATCGTGTCCTGATCAAAATCGCTTCCACCTGGGAAGGTATCCGTGCGGCAGAAGTTCTCCAGAAAGAAGGCATCCGCTGCAATATGACGCTGATGTTTTCCCTGCCGCAGGCCGTTGCCTGTGCCGAGGCAAAAGTCCAGCTCATTTCCCCATTCGTCGGCCGCATTTACGACTGGTACAAAAAACAGACGGGAACTGATTACGCTGGAGCAGACGATCCCGGGGTCCAGTCCGTCAAACGCATTTACGATTATTACCGCAAGTTCGGATATCCAACCGAAGTGATGGGAGCCAGTTTCCGAAACACGTCCCAGATCATCGAACTGGCCGGTTGCGATCTTTTGACGATCAGTCCGGAACTGTTGCAAAAACTGTCCGAATCCGATGCGCCGGTTACCCGCAAACTCAGCCCGGAACTTGCCAAAGCCGATCCGATCGAAAGAGTCAGTTACGACGAAAAATCATTCAGGCTTGCCTTGAACGACGAAGCGATGGCGACTGAAAAACTTTCCGAAGGAATCCGCCTGTTTTGCGCAGATACGGTAAAATTGGAAAAAATGATCGACGCCCTGCGCTGACCGGTTCAAAAAATTCATTTGTTTCATTTCTGAATGGTGCTTTCTTCTGACGAAGAAAGCACCATTCGTGGTTTTGGGGAACGGTTTTTTGATTAATACTCGTTCTCATTTACGGTTTTTATTATTGATTCAACCCTTTTATCATGACGACAAATCAACCCACTATCGGCGAAGTCATCCAGAAAAAGAAAATTCATGGCCTGACATCGAAGGAGGCCGAAGAAAGACTGCAAGCGGAAGGGTTGAATGAACTGTCATCCGCCAAACCCCAATCGATTCTTGCGATTGCATGGGGCGTTGTATCGGAACCCATGTTCCTGTTACTGCTTTCCTGCGGCATCATCTATCTGTTGATCGGTAATCTGGAGGATGCCCTGATTTTGCTGGGTTCCGTCGCGATTATCGTGACCATGAGTTTTTTTCAGGAAAAGAAAAGCGAAAGGACACTTGAAGCATTGCGCGATTTGACGAGTCCGCGCGCACTCGTCTTGCGGGATGATGAACAAATCCGGATTTCCGGCAAAGACGTCGTTCGTGAAGATATCATTTTCCTCTCCGAAGGTGATCGCGTCCCGGCAGACGCCTATTTGCTGGAAGCGCAAAACATGACTGTCGACGAGTCACTTTTAACAGGTGAATCAGTCCCCGTACGCAAACAGGCTTCCGACACGGGTGATATCTCTTCCGAAAGCAAGCCCGGTGGCGACGATTTGCCTTTCCTGTTTTCCGGTTCACTCGTCGTACAGGGAAAAGGCATCGCCCGCGTGACGGCGATCGGTGAAAGAACCGAACTGGGAAAAATCGGCAAGGCACTTTCTTCGCAGGAGACTGAAACCAGCCGGGTTCAGGCGGAAACGAGCCATGCCGTCAAGGTCGTGGCCACCACCAGCGCCGCACTCGTCGGTCTTCTGGTTATCTGGTACGGCATAACCCGTCATGACTGGTTGAATGGCATTCTGGCCGGTTTGACGCTGGCGATGAGTATCATGCCTGCTGAATTCCCTTTGGTTCTGGCGATTTTCCTCGGCCTCGGTGCATGGCGCATGGCACAAAAACATGTCCTGACACGCCGGATACCTGCTATCGAAATGCTGGGAGCGGCCACGGTTTTATGCGTTGACAAAACCGGGACGCTGACACAAAACCGTATGGTTTTATCGAAAATCATGACTCATGGCGATCCCTACACTTTTGATGGAGAAGCGTCATTAAAACACGATAACTTTCCGGAAAAATTCCATGAAACACTGGAATTCGCCATGCTCTCCAGCCAGCGGGATCCTTTCGATCCGATGGAACGGGCCATCCAGCAAGCCGGGCGGCAGGTATTGGCAGGAACCGAACATATTCATGACAGCTGGTCGCTGGTTGAGGAATACCCCCTTTCACGCGAATTGCTGGCAATCTCCCGTGTCTGGCGTTCTCCCGATCTGACCCAATATGTCATTGCCGCCAAGGGTGCACCTGAAGCGATTATGGATCTTTGCCATCTGGATGAAAAAACGATGGCGACTATTTCCGAACAGGTCAATTCCCTTGCCGAACAGGGTTTGCGCGTTCTGGCTGTCGCCAAAGCGTCTTTCAGCCATAAAAAACTTCCTTCCCAGCAGCATGATTTCGATTTCGAATTTCTGGGAATTATCGGTCTGGCCGATCCATTACGGCCGACTGTGAGAACGGCTGTGAAAGAATGTCTGACTGCCGGTATCCGGGTCATCATGATCACCGGCGATTATCCGGCCACGGCAAAAAAGATTGCCGAAGAAGCGGGTCTGGACGCCAGCGGCGTGGTTCTGACGGGACAGGAAATGGAGTTTTTAAGCCCCGAAGAACTGAAAGAACGCATCCGGAAAGGGAATGTTTTTTGCAGGGCAACACCGGAACAGAAACTCCAGCTCGTCAACATGCTGAAAGAAAATGGCGAGATCGTGGCGATGACAGGCGACGGCGTCAACGATGCCCCGGCTTTGAAATCGGCCCATATCGGTATTGCGATGGGTGAAAGGGGTACCGATGTCGCCCGTGAATCGGCTTCGCTCGTTTTGTTGAATGACGATTTTTCATCCATCGTCTGTGCCGTCAGACTGGGCAGGCGTATTTTCGACAATATCCGCAAGGCGGTCGTCTTCATCGTTGCAGCTCACATCCCTATTGCCGGATTGTCGCTCATTCCTGTCATGCTGGGATGGCCTTTGATGCTGTTGCCGATCCATATCGTGTTTTTCGAATTGATGGTCGATCCGATCTGTTCGGTGGCTTTTGAAAATGAACCGGAAGAAACCGATGTCATGACACGGCCTCCCCGTCCCACTAATGCCAGGATTTTCGACAAATCCATACTGCTGCTGGGCGTCAAACAGGGACTGGCCCTTCTCGCATGGGTCGTCTTCGTTTACTGGTTTGCGCAGAAAAACGGTTTCGATTCCGAACAGGCCAGAACGCTGACCTTTACTGCAATGATTATGGGTGATATCTGGCTGATCCTGATCAACCGTTCCTGGAGCCGGTCTTTTTTCAAATCACTTGTGCAACCGAACAGGATTTTGTGGTCAGTTCTCGCTGCGACGATAGCCGTGCTGGTAGTCGGAATCTTCGTACCGGCAGTACGAACCCTGTTCCATTTTGGCGCCGTTCAGTGGGGATACATCATCATATCGATTGTAGCAACAGCCGTGTTTACAGGACTGATTTCACTGATTCCGTTTTTCAGAAGGCAAAAATGAAAGGGTCACTTTTTCAGATGTGGATTGTGTCGAAGCATAGCGAAAAGCGCGTTATTCACCCGTTTGGTATCTTCGATCAAATCGAAGCTGTCAGGCATAAACAACCAGCTGCGCAATAGCCCGGAGAAAGTGAATCCCATCAGACGGGAAGCCAGTCCGATATCGAGATCTTCAGGCAATTGCTTTCTCAATTGTGCATTGCTGAGAGTATTTTGTATCATGCTATTGCAATAGGTTTGCCATTCTTTTTGCTGGATGACAATGGCATCGGATTCATCCGTGTATTCGCATTTATGAAAAAGGATATTCAAAACCTTCCGGTAATGCGGGTTATCGATGATGCCCTGCATAAGATTTTCATGCCCGGCACTCAATTGTTCAAGCGGATCTTCTGTATCCTTGTCAGCTGTTTTTTCAACAAGTGCTTTCATCGGACCACGGACTCTGTCGCACATGGCTTCAAACAATTCCACCTTGTTTTTGAAATGCCAATATATGGCGCCACGGGTCACGCCCGCTGCTTCCGCAATTTCGTTCAAGGTCGTCCGTGAAACCCCTCTTGCATTAAAAACATCCTCGGCTGCATCGAGAATTCGTTCACGAGTTTCAAGAGGTTTTTTTCGTACGGCGCCTTCCATTAGCACTTCCTTTTAACAAGTTGTAACAATTTATTAGTGTTGTTGCGCAAAAATATCGTCTGAACGATAATCAGGAGAAATAGATTACATACATTCATGATTGTATGTTAGATTACCTTCCCAGTCATCTACAATATGGCCTTTATTTTTATATAAATTGGTTTTCCTGTTTCCTGACCAATTGAAAACCGATCCATTACACAAAAAAAATCCATGAGATCCATTTCCTGTTTAAAAAGCGTAGGCGCTGCCCTCATAGCCGTTTCTCTCCTTTCCGCCTGCGGCGACAAAGCCGCACCACCGGCCCAGTTGCCAGAGGCGGCATATGTGACGATCGCCCCTGAAAAAAGAGCGGTTGAAAACGAATTGCCAGGCCGTCTGGAATCGTACCGGACAGCAGAAGTGCGTGCCCGTGTTCCCGGTATTGTTTTGAAGCGGACCTTTGAAGAAGGCGCATTTGTCAAGCAGGGACAGGTTCTCTTCAAGATCGATCCCCGAAGCTATCAGGCTTCGGTGCAAAACGCCAAAGCAGCGCTTTCACGTGCAGAAGCCAACAAGGTGCAGGCCGACCTGAAACTGAAACGGTACAAACCTCTGGTCGAAATCAACGCCATCAGCAAACAGGAATATGATGATGCGATTGCCGCTGCAAAACAGGCAAGCGCCGATGTTGAAGCCGCCAAGGCCACTCTGGTCAACAACAAGTTGAATCTGGAATATGCGACCGTTACCGCTCCGATTTCCGGACGGATCGGCCGTGCAATGGTGACTGAAGGCGCACTGGTCGGACAAAACGAAGCGACTCTTCTGGCCACTATCCAGCAGATCAACCCGATTTACCTGAACCTGACCCAGTCGAGCGCCGAATTGCTGAAACTGCGCCAGATGATGCAAAGCGGGGCCTTGAAAGATGCGGAAAAATCCGGCCTGAAAGTTACCATGGTCATGGAAGACGGTTCGATTTACCCACACACCGGTAAATTGCTCTTTTCTGATATTTCTGTTGATCCGACTACAGGTGAACTGGCCTTGAGGGCCCTTTTCCCCAATCCGGATAATATGCTGTTGCCGGGCATGTTCGTCCGTGCCCGCCTCGAACAGGCTGTCAACGAAAATGCCATTACTGTTCCCCAACAGGCTGTCCAGCATACCAATGACGGCTCGCAGGTCATCGTCATCAATCAGGAAAACAAGGCTGAGATCCGTCAGGTCAAGACGACCAGCGCTATCGGTAACCGCTGGCTCGTGACTGAAGGGCTGCAACCCGGAGACCGCGTGATTGTCGAAGGATTGCAGAAAATCAGACCAGGTTCACCAGTCAATCCAGTTGAATGGGTCGATCCGATGGCTCCTGCCAAGGCTCCAGCCGAAACCCCTGCCGCCGCTGCACCGGCACCGGCTACTGAAGCCGGTTCCAAAGCGGCTGACGGCGGGGCTGCCGCTGGCGCCGCTGAAGGACAGGCACAAACCACTCAGGCTAAATAAGCAAAAATAAGGAACATTTTATGGCAAGGTTTTTTATTGACCGCCCTGTTTTTGCGTGGGTTATCGCAATTTTCATTACACTGGCGGGGATCATTTCCATCACCCAGTTACCGGTGTCGCAATACCCGAATATTGCGCCACCTCAGGTCACTGTGTCGGCGACCTATCCGGGCGCAACGGCAAAAACGGTTGAAGACAGCGTTATTTCCATTATCGAACAGGAAATGAACGGTGCTACCGGTCTTCAATATATGGAATCCGAAAGCCAGAGTAACGGCTCCGGTAAAATTACCCTGACGTTCACACCTGAAACGGACGTCGAACTGGCTGCCGTCGACGTACAGAACCGCATCAAGCGTATCGAATCCCGTTTGCCTTCGGCTGTAAGCCAACAGGGTGTGCAGATCAACAAGGCTCGCAGTAACTATGTTGCCATTATCACACTTATTTCTTCCGACGGTAGTATGTCGCCTATCCAGCTGGGTGACTACCTGTCGCGTAACGTGATCAACGATATCAAACGTTTGCCGGGCGTGGGGGACGCAACGATTTTCGGGACGGAAAACGCGATGCGTATCTGGATTGACCCGATCAAACTGACAGGACTCAAACTGACGCCAAATGACGTCGCCAACGCGATCAGGGGTCAGAATGCGGTGGTCACTTCCGGTGCCATCGCCGGAACGCCAAATGTCGGCACGGAAACATTCACTGCCAACGTGAATGTACGCGGGCAATTGAAAACCGCTGAGGAGTTCGGAAATATCGTTTTAAGAGCCAATACGGATGGTTCTCTTGTCCGTCTGAAAGATGTCGCCCGTGTGGAACTGGGCGGGCAATCGTATGAAACATATGCCCGTCTGGACGGCCATCCGATCGCCGGCTTCGGTGTCCTTCCGACACCGACCGCCAACACGATGGCGATGATGCAATCCATCCGGGACAAGATGGAAGAGCTGTCACAATATTTTCCGAAAGGCGTAACTTACAGTATCCAGAACGATACATCCAAATTCGTCAAGGTTTCCATTCATGAAGTGGTGAAAACCCTGTTTGAAGGTATTTTCCTGGTTTTCGTCATCATGTATCTGTTCCTTCAGAATTTCAGGTACACGATCATTCCGACCATCGTTGTTCCGATTGCGTTGATGGGAACCTTCGCCGTGATGAATGCGTTGGGCTTTTCCATCAACATGCTCTCCATGTTCGGTATGGTGCTCTCCATTGGCATTCTGATTGACGATGCCATTGTGGTGGTTGAAAACGTGGAACGTATCATGGCGACGGAAGGCCTGTCGCCCCGTGATGCGACTTACAAGGCGATGGGCCAGATCACAGGGGCTATTGTCGGTATTTCCCTTGTCCTGACAGCCGTTTTCATCCCGATGGCATTCTTCGGTGGTTCGGTTGGTGCCATTTATCGACAGTTCTCGATTGCGATGGTCGCATCGATGGCATTCTCGGCATTTCTGGCACTGTCCCTGACGCCGGCGCTCTGTGCAACGATTCTGAAACCGATCGATCCCAACGCTCATGAGGAGAAAAAAGGCTTCTTCGGCTGGTTCAACCGCAAGTTCCACAGCATGACGATGACGTACGAGCGTCAAGTATCCAAAACACTTGGCAGAACCATGCGTTACATGCTCATCTACGGTGCGATCGTCGTCTGTACAGCGTTCATGTTCTGGAAATTGCCGACATCCTTCCTTCCGAATGAGGATCAGGGTTACGTTTATACCAACGTGCAGCTACCTTCCGGCGCGACACAGGCCAGAACGCTTGATGCCTTGAAAGTCGTTGAAGACCAGTTCATGAAAGAGCCTGGCGTCGATCACATCGTGACCGTTGTCGGCCACAGTTTTTCGGGTAACGGTCAAAACGGCGGCCTGGCTTTCGTTACGTTGAAGGACTGGGATGAACGCGGTTCCGACGATTCGGCCGACGCCATCGTCAAACGGGCTTTCGGACGCTTTTCGCAAGTCCGCGATGCGATTATTTTCCCGATGAGTCCTCCTCCGATTCGTGAACTCGGTACGGAATCCGGATTTGTCTTCCGTCTGCAGGATCGTGCAAGTAAAGGCAATGAAGCTCTGGTCGCAGCAAAAAACCAGTTATTGCAACTCGCACGACAAAGCAAGGTATTCAAGAACGTCCGCTTCGACGGTATGGAAAACGCCGCCCAGCTCGAGTTGAAAATCGACCGTGAAAAAGCGAATGCACTTGGCGTGTCGTTTGACGATATCAATTCAACACTGGCTACTGCTTTCGGTTCTAATTATGTGAACGACTTCGACAGCAAGGGACGCCAGCAGCGTGTAGTCGTTCAACTGGACGCGTCTGAACGCATGACGCCGGACGACATCAAGAATCTGTACGTCCGGAATTCGAAAGGCACGATGGTTCCGTTCTCGGCTTTCTCCTCATCGGAATGGTCCAATGGCCCTGTCCAGCTGATCCGTTACAACGGGTATCCGGCCATGCGTATTACCGGTAGCCCTGCCGAAGGATACAGTACCGGTGCGGCGATGGATGAAATGGTAGCGCTCACGCAGCAATTGCCGGAAGGTTTCGGTTATGAATGGACCGGTCAGTCACTGGAAGAAAAAACCTCGGGTTCGCAGGCGCCTATGCTGTTCGCCCTGTCGCTTCTCGCCGTTTTCCTCTGTCTTGCCGCACTGTATGAAAGTACGTCGATTCCGGTCGCCGTCCTTCTGGTGGTTCCACTCGGTGTGTTCGGTGCCCTGATCGGTGTGTTCTTGAGAGGCATGCCGAATGACGTTTACTTCAAGGTCGGGTTGATTGCAACCATCGGTCTTGCCGCGAAAAATGCGATTCTGATCGTTGAATTCGCCAAGGATCTGCAGGCGCAAGGCAAAGGGCTCATCCGTTCCACCCTTGAAGCGGTCAGGTTGCGTTTCCGTCCGATCATCATGACGTCGCTGGCCTTTATTCTGGGTGTCGTCCCTCTGGCGATCGCATCCGGCGCGGGTTCTGCCGCACAGCAGGCTATCGGTACCGGTGTTCTGTTCGGTATGATTGCAGCAACGGTTCTGGCCGTTTATCTGGTGCCGATCTTCTTTATTGTCGTCCGTTCCCTGTTCTCGGGCAGTGCACGCCAACAGTCGATGTACGCACGAAACAATACACAGGACAGAAAGAAACCCTGGAAAATCAGCTGGGACTTCTTAAATCGCGGAAGCAGGAAAGACAAGGAAAGTCAGCAAGACAATGAAAGTCAGAAGGACAAAGAAGATGATTAAGAAATTAACCCTCGTTTTACTGGCTGCCGGTGTCTTGAGCAGTTGCAGTATGGCGCCCAATTACGTGCGACCGGATGCCCCGATTGAAAGCCAGTTCCCGGGCAACGCGGATGACGCTTCTGCAAAAACGCCCGTGACGCAAATCGGATGGAATGAATTTTTCCATGAACCGCGATTGAAAGCGCTGATCGCTGCCGCAATTGAAAACAATCGTGATTTGAGAGTAGCAGCCTTGCGAATTGAGGAAGCGCGTGCCCTGTATGGCATCCAGTGGGCTGACCGTCTCCCGAATTTCGAAGCTCAGGGAGCCGGAACCCGTCAAAGAACGGTCGGCACAACCGGCGGCATGGTAACACAGGGCAATTACACTGTTGGCCTGGGTCTGGCTGCCTTCGAGCTGGACTTCTTCGGAAGGGTGAAAAGCCTGTCGGACGCTGCACTGGCAGAATATCTGGCCACGGAAGAAGCCCAACGTGCCGCCTATATCAGCCTTGTTTCGGAAGTGGCCAAAACCTATCTGACCGAACGTGCACAAGCGCGACAGATTGAGTTGGCAAAAGAATCCTACGAGTCTTACAAACGCAGCTATGAGCTGATGCAAAAGCGTTATGAAGTCGGTGCATCTTCCGCACTGGAATTGCGTCAGTATGAAACGCTGATGCAATCGGCACTGGTTTCGCTCTCCACCCTGCAAAGACAACGCGCCCAGACGGAAAACGCACTTGTCGTACTGATTGGTGGAAAGCAGATCAAGGATCTTCCTGCGGCGCACGACTTGTCGGAAGACGACATCATGCAGGACATTCCCGCCGGATTGCCGTCCGATCTGATCAACAACCGGCCGGACATTCGCCAGTATGAACAATTGCTCAAGTCAGCGAACGCCAATATCGGCGCAGCCAGAGCAGCCTTTTTCCCGCGTATTACCCTGACAGGTTTTGCCGGAACAGCAAGCCCGACTTTATCCGGCCTTTTCGATGCCGGGTCCGGTGCATGGACATTTATGCCGCAACTGACACTGCCGATTTTCGATGCAGGCCGCAATATCAGCAATCTGGATCTGGCAGAGGCTCGCAAGAATATCGCGGTGGCCCAATATGAAAAAACCGTTCAGGTCGCTTTCCGTGAAGTCGCTGACGCCCTGATGGCACGCGACTGGTTGAATGAACAGGTCAAGGCTCAGGCTGCTGTTCTGAAATCAGAGACGGAACGCCTGAAACTGTCCGAAGCGCGGTACAACAACGGTATTGCCAGTTCGCTGGAAGTATTCGATTCACAACGCCAGCAATTTGCGGCACAGCAGTCGCTGGTTGACGCACGTCTGTTACGCCTGATCAATACAGTGGAACTGTATCGTTCACTGGGTGGCGGCATCGTCGATGCCGATGCGCCGAAAACAGCCAAAACAACTGCTGAACCGGTAGCGCAAAATACTGAAGGCTGATAAAAAAACGGATAATGTCTGCCTGTGCAATATTTATTGAAAGAAATATTCAATTCTGTTGCACGGGCAACAACGTTTTTAAATCCGGATAGCTGTTGTTTCAAAATGCCTGCATTTTTTGGCTATAATCAATTTTGATTTTATTGATTATGGCATTATTTTCCGGAACAGGTTTACGTTAAAATCTGTCATTAAATGCCGGACCGGTTTTATTGATCAGTGTTCTGCAATATCAGCGTCTTTCATGTAATATGTTTGCCATTCATATATATTCATGAATCCACGGATATCCAAATATCTCCAATAAACATTTTCGGGTATTTTTTTAACTGATACTCACCTCTTTTTTCGAGGACATCATGGCTAACAATATCAAAACTATCAGCGATGCTTCCTTTGAAGCAGATGTATTGAAATCCGACAAACCTGTACTGGTCGATTTCTGGGCGGAATGGTGCGGTCCATGCAAAATGATTGCTCCTATCGTCGATGAAGTCGCCTCCGAATATGCCGGCAAAGTCAATTTTACAAAGATGGATGTCGACTCCAACCCGGCAACGCCTGCAAAATTTGGCATTCGTGGCATTCCGACATTGATTTTGTTTAAAAATGGCGCTATTGTTTCGCAAAAAGTAGGAGCCTTGAGTAAAAGCCAGTTAACGGCTTTTATTGATAGCAATATCTGATATCATCACGTCAATGGCGGCCCCGCCGCCATTTTCAACCTTCATCATCAGTCTCCGACGATAAATCCCTTCTTGACTCTCTCTCGTTGTAAACCTTAAGTTTTAACATTATGCATTTATCTGAATTAAAGTCTCTGCATGTCTCAGCACTGCTGGAAATGGCGCTTGGCCTCGAAATCGACAACGCTGCCCGTATGCGCAAACAGGAACTCATGTTTGCCATTCTTAAAAAACGTGCCAAGGCAGGCGAGCAGGTTTACGGTGACGGCGCGCTGGAAATTCTTCCTGACGGCTTCGGCTTTCTCCGCTCCCCTGATGCCAGCTACATGGCATCCACCGACGATATCTACATTTCCCCATCACAAATCAGACGCTTCAATCTCCACACAGGGGATTCCATTGAAGGCGAAGTCAGAACCCCGAAAGATGGCGAACGTTATTTCGCGCTGGTGAAAGTCGACAAGGTCAACGGCGCTCCTCCGGAACAGTCGAAACATCGTTTGCTGTTTGAAAACCTTACTCCGTTGCACCCTGATGAACCGTTGAAACTCGAACGGGAAATCAGTTCACAGGAAAACATCACCGGCCGGATCATCGATATGATCGCCCCTATCGGCAAAGGCCAGCGCGGCTTGCTCGTCGCCTCTCCGAAATCCGGTAAAACCGTCATGTTGCAACATATGGCTCATGCCATTACGACCAATCATCCTGACGTTACCCTGTTTGTTCTCCTGATCGACGAACGTCCTGAAGAAGTGACTGAAATGCAGCGTTCCGTCCGTGGTGAAGTCATCGCTTCCACGTTCGACGAACCGGCGACACGCCACGTTCAGGTTGCGGAAATGGTTCTTGAAAAGGCAAAACGTCTGGTTGAAATGAAAAAGGACGTCGTCATTCTTCTTGATTCCATCACCCGTCTGGCACGTGCATACAATACCGTCATTCCGGCTTCCGGCAAGGTTTTGACCGGTGGTGTCGATGCCAACGCCCTCCAGCGTCCAAAACGTTTTTTCGGCGCTGCACGTAACGTGGAAGAAGGCGGTTCCCTGACCATCATCGCTACGGCACTTGTCGAAACGGGCAGCCGTATGGATGACGTGATTTACGAAGAATTCAAGGGTACCGG
>OGXI01002327.1_pt1 | contig 14411 bp, 13 predicted proteins | sample 1576221 | NCBI WGS metagenome assembly OGXI01 (sample SAMEA3541523, study PRJEB24748) | human gut metagenome | biome: human gut; feature: human-associated habitat; material: faeces | place: China | collected 2012
TGATATATTGGATTTGTCGAAGATAGAAGCGGGCACGTTGGAATATGTGAAACGTCCGATGAATCTGGGGGAAGTCTGCAGGACAATCTATGCTGTTCACAAGGAACGTATAAAAGGAGGTGTGGACTTCATCTTTAATAATGGAGAAGAGGACTTGCAGATGGAGGGCGATCCGAATCGTATTATGCAGGTTATTACGAATTTTATCACCAACGCTACCAAGTTTACCCATACGGGAGAGATACGTTTCGGATTTGAACGAGAAGGGGAGAATGTCCGTGTATATGTGAAAGATACGGGAATAGGAATAGAAAAAGAAAAGGTGGGACATATTTTTGAACGCTTTGTCAAACTGAACAGCTTTGTGCAGGGCACAGGCTTGGGGCTTTCCATTTGCCGGATGATTATAGAGAAGATCGGCGGAGAAATAGGGGTGACTTCCGAACTGGGTAAAGGTTCGACTTTTTATTTCATAATACCGTGTACGGAAGTTGATTGAACTTCCGCACATATACAGTTAGTTGCAGTCTGACAGTTTAGAACTTTATTTCAGGAACCAATATGAACTTTGTCTCCGGGAAGTGTTTCTCCAACCATGTCCGGACGAAGTTCATCGTGTCGTTCTGAATCGTCTTGTCTTCTACCGTAGGATACATATTATAGAGAACGGTATCCAGCACAATCCCCCTTTTTTGTATGGCTTCAAGGCTAAGCAAGGTGTGATTGATACTCCCCAGTTTGCCGGAAGTGACAAAGATAAGCGGATATTTCTCTTGGGCAATGTAGTCTATTGTCAGAAGCTCGTCGGTGCGCTGTTCGTGGTGTACTTCTGGAATCTGGACCAGAAGCTGATGGGCTGGCTCTATAAGCAGGTCAACACCATGTTCGACCGCAAGCCCACCGACATCAAGTTCTGAGCAAATACAAATAGGAACCGCCGCTTTCCATTACGGAAGCGGCGGTTTTTTGCTGCCCTCAAAGATATCTGCCCGTGATGCTGCCGGGATCTTGCCGGATCTCCTCCGGCGTGCCGGCGGCGACAATACGGCCGCCCGCATCACCTCCGCCGGGGCCCATGTCGATGACATAGTCGGCACTGCGGATCACATCGAGATCGTGCTCAATGACGACGACGGTCGCGCCGCGATCGAGCAGCGCCTGGAACACGCCCAGCAGCACCCGCACATCCAGCGGGTGCAGGCCGATGCTTGGCTCGTCGAACACGAACACGGAATCCGTCTGGATGCGTCCGATCTCGCTGGCCAGCTTCAGCCGCTGCGCCTCGCCGCCGGAGAGGCTCGGCGTCTCCTCACCGAGCGTGAGGTAGCCGAGGCCGAGCTGCTGCAGCACCTGCAGCTTCTGGCTGACCGTTTTTCTGTCGGCGCAGAACGGGAGCGCGGTGTTGACGTCCATGTCCATCAGCTCCGGCAGGGAAACGGACTGTCCCGCCCTGTTCGTCAGCTGGATATCATAAGCCGCGCGTGCGTAACGCGAGCCGCGGCAGTCCGGACAGGGGATGCTCACATCCGGCAGAAACTGCACGTCCAGGCTCACCACGCCCGTACCGTCGCAGCCGGGACAGCGCAGCGAGCCGGTATTGTAGGAAAAATCGCCGGCCTTGCAGCCGCGCGCCTTCGCATCCGGCGACCGGGCATAGAGCTTGCGCAGTTCGTCGTGCACGCCGGCATAGGTGGCCACGGTGGAACGGACATTGATGCCGATGGGCGTCGCGTCTATGAGCTTGACGTGTGCGATGCCCTCGGCGCTGACCGCCCGGACGTGCGGCGGCAGCGCGCTGCCGCGGATACCGGCCTCCAGCGCGGGGATCAGGCTCTCGAGCACCATGGTCGTCTTGCCCGAGCCGGACACGCCGGTCACGACCGTCAGCCGCCCCTTGGGAATGGCGACCTCCAGCGGCTTGACCGTATGGATCTGCGACGTGGACAGGCGAATCGTTCCGTGCGCAAACAGGTTCGCTTTTCCGGCGCGCGGGCGCAAGGGTGCCTCCGGTGCTCCGGACAAAAACGGTCCGATTTGTGAGGCGGGATCTGCCGCGACTGCGGACACCGTGCCCTGTGCAATGACGCGGCCGCCCTTTGCGCCGGCCTCCGGCCCCATCTCAATGATCCAGTCGGATTCCTTCAGGATCTGCGTGTCGTGATCGACGAGAATGACGGAATTTCCGTCCGCCACGAGGTCGTGCATCACTCCGGTGAGGCCCACGATGTTGGCCGGGTGCAGACCGATGCTCGGCTCATCGAGCACATAGAGCACGCCGGTCGTGCGGTTGCGCACGGCGCGGGCCAGCTGCATCCGCTGCCGCTCGCCGGTCGAGAGCGTCGCCGCGGAGCGGTCGAGCGTCAGGTAGCCGAGCCCCAGGTCGAGCAGCCGCCGCGCCGTGCCCGTAAAAGCCTCGCAGATGCTCCCCGCCATGGGGCGCATCTCCTCCGGCAGGCTGTCCGGCACGCCCTGCACCCAGTCATACAGCTCCGAGAGCATCATCGTGCACGCTTCGTCCAGTGAAATGCCCCGCAGCTTCGGCGCGCGGGCCGCAGCGGACAGGCGCGTGCCATGGCAGTCCGGGCACACGTCCTCTTTCAGAAACTTCTCGACGCGCTTCATGCCCTTCTCGTCCTTGACCTTGGCAAGCGCATTTTCCACGGTATAGACGGCATTAAAATAAGTAAAGTCCAGCTCCCCCGCCTGATTGGAGTTTTTGGCGTGGTAGAAAATGTGCTTTTTCTCCGCCGGGCCATGGTAGACGATGTCCTTCTCCCGCTCCGTCAGGTCGCGGAACGGCACGTCCGTGCGCACGCCCATCTCCCGGCAGACGTCCGTCATCAGCGACCACATGAGGCTGTTCCATGGCGCCACCGCCCCCTCGTCGATCGTGAGCGAATCATCCGGCACCAGCGACGCCATGTCCACCGTGCGCACACTGCCCGTGCCGCCGCATCTTGGGCACGCGCCCTGCGAGTTGAAGGCCAGCTCCTCGGCGCTCGGTGCGTAAAAATGCGCGCCGCACTCCGGGCAGGTCAGCTCCTTGCCCGCGGCGACCAGCAGCGTCGGCGGCAGGTAGTGCCCGTTGGGGCAGCGGTGGCTGGCGAGGCGGGAATACATGAGCCGCAGACTGTTCAGGAGCTCTGTCCCCGTGCCGAACGTGCTGCGGATGCCGGGCACGCCCGGGCGCTGGTGCAGCGCCAGCGCCGCGGGAACATACAGCACGTCATCGACGCTGGCTCTGGCGGCCTGCGTCATCCGGCGGCGCGTGTAGGTCGACAGCGCCTCCAGATAGCGGCGCGAGCCCTCGGCATACAGCACGCCCAGCGCCAGCGACGACTTGCCGGAACCGGACACGCCCGCGATGCCGACGATCTTACCCAGCGGAATGTCCACGTCAATATTTTTCAGGTTGTGGACCTTTGCGCCACGCACGAGCATATGATCGACCATGGGTCATGCATCCTCCTTTTTGAATTCATTCCGCGACAATACCAACTGCAAACAAGAAAAATCCGAACCTCTGTCCCTTCGGACAAAGGTTCGGATTTTTGATTTGGTGGAGACGGAGGGATTCGAACCCTTGACCTCTCGGATGCGAACCGAACGCTCTCCCAGCTGAGCTACGCCCCCACAAGGCTTGTTTATTATAGCACATTTTTCGCATTTGTAAAGCCCATTTTTTCTGTTCCCGCGATTTTTTGTGCAAAAAGTCCCGCGCAAGAAAATTACATCCCCCACTTGCGCAATCGCCGCTTTTGTAGTAGAATACGCTTACGTGGCCATTGACAAGGCTGCACTAGTCGGGGAGCCAGCGGTGTCCTGTACCTGCAATCCGCTATAGCAGGGATGAATTCCCGCCCCCGGATAGGCCGATGTGTCGTCTGCCCGCAGTAAGCGGCGTTGAAGGTTCGGTCCCGCGCAACGGAGCCCTGTGAACCATGTCAGGCGGGGAACCGAGCAGCATTAAGCAGGTCACTCCGTGTGCCGTGGGGACGCCGGGCCCGAGCTGGCTGCTGTGGTAACGGGCATGTCGTCTATTCAAAGGTGGGTGTGCAGTCTTGTCAATGGTCACGTTTTTTCATGTTTTCCGCTCCAGGAGGTGAAGCGCGCAATGTATCAGGCTCTCTACCGCAAATACCGGCCGAAGACGTTTGACGACGTCGTCGGTCAGGAGCATATTACCGAGACGCTGAAAAAGCAGGTCGAGACCGGACGGCTGTCCCATGCCTACCTGTTCATCGGCACGCGCGGCACCGGCAAGACCACCTGCGCCAAGATCCTGGCCAAGGCGGTCAACTGCGAGCACCCGGTCAACGGCAATCCGTGCAATCAGTGCGCCGCCTGCCGCGGCATCGACGACGGGTCGATCCTCGACGTGGTCGAGCTCGACGCCGCGTCCAACAACGGCGTGGACAACGTGCGCGCCCTGCGCGACGAGGCGGTGTTCTCCCCCGCCAATGTGCGCAAGCGCGTGTATATCATCGACGAGGTGCACATGCTCAGCACCTCGGCATTCAACGCCCTGCTGAAAATCCTCGAGGAACCGCCGGCGCACCTCATGTTCATCCTTGCGACGACGGAACTGCACAAAGTCCCGGCGACGATCCTCTCCCGCTGCCAGCGGCACAGCTTCAAGCGCATCCCGGTCGATACGATCGCCGCGCGCCTGAACTATGTGGCGCAGCAGGAACACCTGAACCTGCAGCCGGACGCGGCCGCGCTGCTCGCCCGCATGGCGGACGGCGGTATGCGCGACGCGCTGACGCTGCTCGACCAGTGCTCCGGCAGTGATGTCATCACGACCGAAACGGTCATCTCCGCCATGGGCCTTGCCGGCAACCTGCGCACAGCGCAGCTGCTGCAGAGCATCGCCGATGGCGACACCGCAAAAACACTGGAACAATTCCGCAGCCTCTGGCAGGACGGGAAAGACCCCGCCGCCCTGCTCGACGAGCTGAGCATGCTCCAGCGCGACCTGCTCATGCAGGCCGTCGCCCCGCGCGGCGGGCGTGAGCTGCTCTCCGGCGGATACGACAGCGAAACGCTGCAGACCCTCTCCGGCGCTTTCACGCCGGCGCAGCTGCTGGCAAACCTGCAGAGCATTCAGGACGCGCTCACCGCCATGGCGGCGCAGCCCAACCCGCGCATCGCGGCGGAGCTTTGCCTGATCCGGCTCTGCCGGCCGGAGCTGTGCGACGATGTGCCGACGCTGTGCGCGCGTGTGGACAAGCTCGAACAGGCCGTGCGCAGTGGGGACATCCCGGCCACGGCGGCGTCCGCTCCGGCAAAGCCGGCTGCTGCCCTGCGGCAGGAGCCCGCGCCGAAGCCCCGCCAGGTGCAAAAAGCACAACCCAAGCCGGAATCCAAACCGGTGTTTGATGATGTTCCCCCGTGGGAGCCGCCCGCACCGCCGGCCTCTTCGCCAAAGGCAAAGCCCGAGCCGAAACCGGTTCACAACGATGTTCCCCCGTGGGAGCAGCCCACGCCGCCGGTCTCCGCGCCAAAGGCGAAGCCGGAGTCAAAGCCGGTATACGATGATGTTCCACCGTGGGAGCCGCCCCCGGAGCCGGTTGCTCCCCCCGAGGAGCGGCCGCCCTGGGAAACGCCGCCCGCACCGAAACCGGCCCCACGCCCGGCGCCAAAGGCAGCGCCCGCGCCCGGGCCGGCCGCGCCCCCCATCCCGGAACCGGAGCCGATCCCCGAACCCGCTCCAGAGCCGGAGTCCACCCCCGCGCCCACCGGCGCGTTCGACTGGCAGGCGCTGTGCGCGTATATGGAGCAGGAGCTCCCGGTCGGCATCTACTATTTTCTGCTCGACCCGCTGCAGGCGACCGGCGAGCTGCGCGACGGCACGCTGACGCTGCATTTCAGCCAGCAAATGGTTTACCCGATGTTCAACAAGCCGGAGATCGCGGAAAAATTCCGTCTGGCCGTGCAAAAACTGACCGGTCAAAACGTCCGCGTGGTCATGCATCCGATGGACACGGTCACGCAGATCAATCAGCGCAAGATCGAGGAACTGGCACACTTTCCGAACGTAACGATCCGATAATAAAAATTTTTTGATGCACAGGAGGATACAAATATGGCAAGAGGCGGTTTTCGCGGCGGTTATGGTGGCATGAATCAGGCCAACGTGATGAAGCAGGCACAGAAGATGCAGCAGGACTTCCTGCGGATGCAGAAAGAGCTGGAGGAAAAAGAGTTCACGGCCAAGTCCGGCGGCGGCATGGTCTCGGCAACGGTCAACGGCAACCGCGAGGTCACGAAGATCGAGATCAAGCCCGAGGCGGTCGATCCCGACGACGTCGAGATGCTCGAGGATCTGGTGCTGGCAGCCGTCAACGAGGCACTGCGCCAGTACGAGGCCGCTTCCGACGCCACGGTCAGCAAGATCACCGGCGGCATGAAGCTGGGCTTCTGAACCCATAAAAATCAGCACGCACTGTCTCAGGACGGTGCGTGCTTTCATTTGCGCAAAAAGGCGTGCTCCTCGCGCTGGACGAGGCCGAGCGCCGGGTCAAAGCAGGCGCGGCCGCGCAGGACACAGGTCTTGCCGTAGCGCGCGCGGAGGTTATCGAGCGTGATATCGAGCTGCCGCTGGCGCGCGCGGTGCTCCGCATCCTCGAACAGGTCGAGCTGGTGCGGCGCGCACGCGGGCACGAGATCCAGCGCGCGAATGCCGATGCTGCGCAGCGGATCGGGCCACAGGTGCGCCTGCTCGCACAGGGCCAGCGCCGCGTCGAGCAGCTCGCTCGTCAGGTCGGACGGATGCCGCAGCGCCATGCGGTGGCTGCGCCAGTGCAGGTCGGCCGTGCGCACGCTCAGCTCCACCGTGCGGCACTGATACCCCTCCAGCCGCAGGCGCGCGCCCACGCTTTCCGCCAGCGACAGGAGCGCTGCGCGCGCATCCGCCTCGCAGATGAGGTCGCGCGGCGCGGTGGCGCTGTTTCCGATGGACTTCGGCGGCGGCAGATCCGCGATGCGGTGCACCGGCGCGGGATCGTACCCGTTGGCGTAGGCGTGCAGCAGCCGCCCGCCCTTGCCCAGGCGCTGCTCGAGCACGTCGGCGTCCGCCGCCGCGAGCGCGCCGACCGTGCGGATGCCCAGCCGCTCGAGCTGCCGCACCGAACTGCGCCCGGCGAAGAGCAGGCTGCTGACCGGCAGCGGCCAGACCATGTCCGCAAAGCGCGCACGGTCAATGACCGTCACGGCGTTCGGCTTGCGGTAGTCCGAGCCGAGCTTTGCGATCGCCTTGCACCACGACACGCCGACGCTCACCGTCAGGCCCGTGGCATCCAGCACGCGCTGGCGCACCTCCTGCGCCGTGCGCAGCGCGTCCTCACGGCCAACGCAGCCGGTCATGTCCAGCCAGCACTCATCCATGCCGAACGGCTCGCACCGGTCGGTGAAGCCGGCATAGATCTCGCGCACGCGGCGCGAATAGTCGTAGTAGAGCTCGAAGTCCGGCGGCAGGATCGTCAGCTCCGGGCACTGCTGCCGTGCCGCCCAGAGCGTCATGCCCGTGCGCACCCCGGCTGCGCGCGCCATCTGATCCTTGGCCAGAATGATGCCGTGGCGCAGCTCCCGCTCCCCGCCGACCGCCACCGGCCGCCCGCGCAGCTCCGGATGGCGCAGCAGCTCGATGCTCGCATAGCAGGCGTTGATATCCGAATGTAAGATCATACGGTCCATAGCGCTTTCTCCAGCAAAGAGATTATCTCTATTATAAATCTCTTCTCAGGATATTTAAAGCGTTTTCTTATCTAATTCAGATATTTTTCTTGCGTTTTTTCGTCCGATACGATATATTGTATCTGAGGTGCTGCATATGTACAAAACCTTTGGTGAAACGATTGCTTCCCTGCGCCGCGCGCACGGCATGCGCCAGCAGACGCTGGCGGACGCACTGGCTGAGGCCGGTGTGCCCGTGTCGAATCAGGCGGTGTCGAAGTGGGAAAATGACGCCACGCTCCCGAACGCGCAGCAGTTTCTGACGCTGTGCCGCGTGCTGGACGTGGACGATATCGCGGGCACGTTCTCCGGCGGGGACGCTGGCGGCCTGCTCGCCGGGCTGAACGCGGAGGGCCGCCGCCGCGCGCTGGAATACATCGCGCTCCTGCGCGAGAGCAAGCGCTTTGCCGCCGCGCCGGAGCCGGCCGTGCTGCGCAGCCTGCCGCTGTACTCGCTGGCCGTCTCGGCCGGCACAGGCCAGTTTCTCGACGGGGAGAGCTATGAGATGCAGCCAGTCGGCCCGGAAGTGCCGGAGGCGGCGAACTTCGGCGTGCGCGTGGCGGGCGACAGTATGGAGCCGCGCTTTCACAGCGGGCAGACCGTCTGGGTGCACCAGCAGCCGACGCTCGACCCCGGCGAGATCGGCGTGTTCCTCTACGACGGCAGCGCCTATCTCAAGCAACTCCGGCGCGACGGCGGGCGCGTGTTTCTGCACTCGCTCAACCCAGCCTATGCCGATCTGGAGGTCTCGGACGCACTGCCGCTGCGCGTGCTGGGAAAAGCGGTGTCGTGATAAAAGCAAAAAAACGCTCTGCGGAAATCATGTGTTCCGCAGGGCGTTTTTCAGTTATGCCTCGTTCCAGTGCAGCAGCCGCTCGGACAGCTCCGCGACCGTCTGCACCGTGGTCACCGCGCCGGCGGCCTCCAGCTCGCCCAGCTCGGCATAGCCGTAATACACGCCGAGACACGGCACGCCGCAGGCGGCAGCGCCGGTGACATCATACTTCCGGTCGCCGACCATGAGCGCGGCCTCCGGTGGCGTGTGCGTCTCGGCGAGCACCGCCGCGACGACCTCCGCCTTCGTGCTGCGCGAACCGTCATATTCGCAGCCGATCACGCAGTCAAACAGCCGCTCAAGATCGAACCGCTGCAGAATCGAGCACGCCATCGGCGTGGGCTTCCCGGTAGCGACCGCGACGCGAAAACCGTGCGCACGCAGCCGCTCGAGCAATTCCGGAATGCCGGGATAGAGCGTGCACTCATAGATGCCGACAGGCAGATACCGCTCCCGGTAGCGTGCGACCGCCGCCTGCGCCTGCTCGGGTGTCATGGCATACAGCTCCGAGAACGAATCGAGCAGCGGCGGACCGACAAACTTGCGCAGGCGCGCCGTGTCCGTCTCATGGATGCCGAAGCCCTCAAGCGCATACTGCACGCTGCGCAGGATGCCCTCGCCGGTGTCAAACAGCGTGCCGTCAAAATCGAATAAGATGGTCTGGATCATGACAAATCTCCGTAATCAAGATGGGAAAAGGATAGCATCAGGGCGCGAAATTGTCAACAGCTGCGCCGGATGCATACGCTGTAGCAACCTGAAAAATGTGAGGTTTCGCCATGAACAACGGACTGGAAACACGCTACTTTCTCAGCGCCCTGACCGGCGCGGGCTACTATGCACTGCACAGACAGTTTCTGCGGCCGCCGGAGCGCTATTTCTGCATCCTCAAGGGCGGGCCGGGCTGCGGAAAATCCACATTTCTCAAGCGCGTCGGCGACGCCGGGAGCGCAGCCGGGCTGGCCGTCGTCCGGCTGCACTGCGCGGGCGACCCCGCCTCGCTCGACGGGGTCTATTTCCCGGAAAAACGCTCCGGCTTCTTCGACGGCACGGCACCGCACACCGTCGACCCCGCGCTCTTCGGTGCGAGCGGCGAATATCTGGATCTCGGCACGTTCTGCCGCACGGAGGCGCTCGACACGGCGCGCATCCGCGCCCTGAACGCCGACTGCGCCATGTTCCGCCTGCGCGCGCAGCAGTACCTCACGGCGGTGGCCGCGCTCGATGCGCGCGCCACGCCGGGGCTGGTCTATCCCGAGGACCGGGAGGCAGCGCGCCGCCGGGCAAAGAGCATCTGCACGCGGGAATTCGGCACGCCGGGCAAGGGCTCGGAGCCCGGCCGGTGCGAGCGGCTGTTTTTAAGTGCCATCACGTGTGAGGGGCGAATTTTCTTCCCTGAGACGATCGCCGCGCACTGTGCGCGCGTGTACCTGCTTGACGACGGCTGCGGCCTGGCGGAAGAATTTCTGCGCATCGTGCGCGCGCACGCCGTCCGGTGCGGGCTGGACGTTCTCTCCTGTCCCGACCCGCTCATTCCGTCGCGCACGCAGGCGGTGCTCGTACCGTCGCGCGGCGTGGGCTTCCTCGCCGGAACGCCGGACGACGTGCCGGAGGGGCTGACGCAGCGGCACATCCGGCTCGATGTACTGCCGGACCCGGTGCGCCAGCGGGCACTGCGCCGCACCATGCGCAGCGACACCCGGCAGCAGCAGCTCGCCCTCGCAAGCGCCGTGGAGCAGCTGCGCATGGCCAATCTCCTGCACAACGAGCTGGAGGCCGTCTACCGGCCGTGTATGGACTTTGCCGCGCTGACCACGTTCACCGACCGGTACCTGCGCACCTTCCCCGGCACATGAGCGCAAAGCACCCCGGCAGGACGCACACGGTCCCGCCGGGGTGTTCGTTTGCAATTTTCTCAGCAGCAGGGCGAGAAGCACGGATTGCAGCACAGGTTCAGCAGGCACATATCCGCGCACCAGCTGCCGGTGCCGAAGCCGCTGTTCGGATAGCCGGCGCTGTAGGTCGCATACGCATCGCCGCCGCTCTCGAGCTGGTGCAGCAGGCGCTGAAAGTCCGGATTCGTCGGATCCATCTCGGCCGCGCGCCGCGCATCCGCCAGCGCCTGCACGCGGTTGCCCGCGCCGGAATTCGCCATGGCGCTCAGGGCATACCAGTTGGCGTCGCGCTCGGCCGCCTGCACGCCGGACAGCGCCTGCAGCGCCTCGGCAAAATGCCGCATCTGGATAAAGTTCACCGCCGCCTGATATTCCGGCCGGATACCGGGGTCACGCTGTGCGCCCCAGCCGCCATAGGCACCATAGCCGCCCGCCTGGCCGTAACCGCCGGTCGCACCATAGCTGTTGGCTTTGCCGTTTTTGATCGCGTCATAGGCTGCGTTGACCTCATTCATTTTTTCCGTCGCGTGCGGGTCGTCCGGATTCAGGTCCGGATGATATTTTTTGGCCAGGCGGCGATAGGCCGCCTTGATCTCCTCTTCGCTCGCGTCCCTGGAAACACCGAGGACTTCATACGGGTCTCTCATTCGGCGCTCCTCCCGATCTTTCGTTTTTTCATGGCCGCCTCGTAGCGCAGCCATACGCCGGAGTACAAAATATTGCGCAGCAGCTCCACGTCCTGCAGCACCGGCAGCGCCTCAAACGCCGTCGAACACTCGCCGAGCAGCATCGTCAGCAGCGCGTGCAGATCCGCATCCTGCGGCAGCGTGCGCAGCGGGTTATAGCGCCCGTGCCGGAGATCCTCCGGCAGGTCGATCACCGCGTCGAGCAGATAGATGAACCGCCCCAGTGCCTCGCCAAACGGGCGCAGGCGCGCGTCCCAGAGGTCATCCGTCACAAAGAGCTCGCCCATCAGGCGGCCAAAGCAATTCGCCGCAGCATCCGGGTCGCCGGTGTCGGCCTGCTCGATGGCGGAAAGCTCCGCCATGCACTGCTCGATCGCGGCGCATTGGCGCGGCCAGCGTGCGCGCACGGCTGCGCACCGGGCGCTGAGCGCCTCCGCCTCCCAATATTTCAGCGCGCTGCCGTCATCCTGCCAGTCGTCGCGGCAATTGTTGTACGCCAGCACGACGTTCATATCGGCAGCGTACTCGGTGTAGCGTGTCTGCCAGTAAAAATGTTTGCGCAGCGGGTGCGCAGGGCAAACCTCCATGCCGCGCTCCTCGTCCGCTTCGTACAGCGCCGAGAGCAGCAGCACCAGGAACGTCATGTCATACGTCAGCGTCAGGCGGCCGGAAAAGCCGTGCCGCTGCTTGAGCACCCGGCACAGGCCGCAGTAGCAGCCCTTATAGCGATCCTTCTGCGCCTGCGTCAGCCCCTCCAGATTTGCGATCACATATCCGAACATACGGCTGCGCCTCAGGTTTTCCGCTGGAAGGACGTGCCGCATTTGCGGCAGACGATATTGATCTTGCCCTTGCCGCGCGGCACACGCAGGCGTGTCCGGCAGGCCGGGCACTTGAAAAAGCGGTAGTCATGCCGCTGATGCCAGCGATCCACAGCGCCGCGCCACGCGCTGGTTATTTTATACTTCTGGCGCAGATACGCACCGTTTTCCTGCTGACGGCGGTAGACATTGCGCGAGAGCATACGAAAATAAATGACAATCAGGCCAACGACCGCCAGCGACCACAGGATGCGCGCCGCATAACCGTGCACGAACATGCTGACGATCAGCAAGATCAGTGTCAGCACGGACAGAAGGCGATTGAGTGCGTCCATCCCGTTTCTGCCCATCATCCATTTTGCAAGCCGTTGTCTCATGACCGATCACCTTTCCAGGCTGCTGAATTTGATTCTTGTATTTTATCACACGTCTATGAGAAATATATCAAAGAACTGTAAACACCGCACCTTTCCGCGAAAAAATTGCGTTTTTCCGCCCGCGCGTGGTATACTGCTGAAAAAACCGAGGAGGTAGCCCCCATGAACACTCCGGATGCAGTCCCCGTCGCGCTCGATACCTGGCCGCGGCGCGAGGCATACACGTTCTTCTCCGGCCTGTCGGATCCGTTTTACAGCGTGACCGTCACCGCGGACGTCACGGCACTGCATACTTACACGAAACGGCGCGGCCTGTCCTTTTATTACGCTCTGGTCTGGCTGTGCACGCAGTCGATCAATCACACGACCGCATTCCGATATGCCATCCGAAACGGCCAGCCGGTCCTGCTCGCACGCCGTGAACCGAGCTTCACCGACCTGCACCCCGGTGCAGAACAATTCCACATCGTGACGATGCCGGCCGGTGACGCGCTGGAGGACTTCTGCCGCGCGGCACGCGCCAAGAGCCGGGCGCAGACGGAGTTTCTCTCCGCTGCAGCCGAGAGCGACGCGCTGATCTATTTCAGCTGTCTGCCGTGGGTCTCGCTCACGGCGCTGACCAATGAGCGCGATTTTGACGCTGACGACGCCATCCCGCGCATTGTCTGGGGCAAATATCATCGCGAGGGCGAGCGGGACGTGCTCGGCCTCGCGCTCGAGGTAAACCACCGGCTCATCGACGGACTGCACATCGGACGGTTCGTTCAGGATCTGCAGCAGCGCATCGACGCGCTGGCCGAGGCAGAATAATCGTATGTATCAGGCCGACGTGATCTTCAGACCGATGATGCCGATAAGCAGCAGTGCAGCAAAAATGAGCCGCCCGGCTGTCACCGGCTCTTTGAACAAGATGATGCCAACGATCACGGAGCCAGCGCGCCAATGCCGGTCCAGACTGCATAAGCCGTACCAAGCGGCAGTGTTTTGGTCGCGCGTGCCAGCAGGAAAAAGCTCACCGCCATGCCGGCGAATGCGAGCAGTGACCAGCCGAGGTTTGTGAATCCATCTGAATACTTCATACAGGTCGCCCAAACGACCTCAAAAATTCCGGCAATGCCGAGCATGACCCATGCCATATTGATTATCTCCATACAAAAAATAAAAAATGCGCCTGCCCGCGTCTTCCATGGTCTTCGACGCGGAGCAAACGCTCCCGTTCCCACCCGGCAGCAGGAACACGGACAGAATACCAAAGGCGGCACCATTTGTCAAGTGTGGGGGCCGCAGCGAATAAGATTCCATATCAGCGGCAGGATAAAAGTACCGGATGCCTTCAATCCGAGTCTACACCGACGCATAACAGCTGATCCGTCAGATCATAATTTCCCGTACTGCGGCATGTTGAAACGGCATAACCAATGGCGCTGACAGCAAAACGGGATGACTTTTCGAAATGGACAGAGCGCAGTGAAAACCTTTCCATAAGATTCCACAAACTGCTTATGGCTCAGGTGCGCTGGATATTCAGCGCACCTGAGCCATATGTACGATCATTTAAAAACATCTCACATAGCGCGCAATGATGTGATAGAACAGCTTCAAAAGCCATCCGGCCAAATGCAGCGGCAAGAGGCAGCTATCAGGCAGCAAAAAGCGCCGCAGGCATATACGTCTGCGGCGCTTTGGCAGGGGAAGAAGGCTTCGAACCCTCGGCCTACGGTTTTGGAGACCGTCGCTCTACCAACTGAGCTATTCCCCTATATGTCATGATATTATATTTGGTGGGCCTTCAGGGACTTGAACCCGGGACCGACCGGTTATGAGCCGGTTGCTCTAACCAACTGAGCTAAAGGCCCATATTCAAAGAATGCCGCCACACAGGTGACGGCAATATCTCTGGCGCCTCCTGTAGGATTCGAACCTACAACCCTCCGGTTAACAGCCGGATGCTCTACCGTTGAGCTAAGGAGGCATAAGCAAGGGATTCGCTCAAGCGAATCCCTTATGTTGGCATTGACCTATCTTCCCGGTCCGTCTCCAGACAAGTATTGTCGGCACTG
>OGXI01002331.1_pt1 | contig 14407 bp, 12 predicted proteins | sample 1576221 | NCBI WGS metagenome assembly OGXI01 (sample SAMEA3541523, study PRJEB24748) | human gut metagenome | biome: human gut; feature: human-associated habitat; material: faeces | place: China | collected 2012
GCTGATTCATCCGCAGAAGGCGGAGGGATCATCCTACCGCTACTATCAGGCGTGGGACATGGCGGTGCTCAGCGCCTGCCGGCAGTACCGCGCGCTGGGCTTTACGCTGGAGGAAAGCGCGGAGATGCTGGGCCAGCGCAACCCTACCGCCGTGCTGGACGAGCTGCGGGGCCGGGAAGCCGCCATTGAAAAGGAAATCGCCCGCCAGTGCCGGTTGCTGCGCACCGTGCGCGCCTGGCGCACAGAGGCGGAGGCGGCCTGCGCCCTGATGGGCCGCTTCGAGCTGGAGGCCAATACCGCCACGCGCTTTCTTCCTTACCAGTACGGCGACGAGCTGACCCGCGACGAGACGCACCTTTCCTGCGTGCGTGAATGGCTTGGCCACATTCCCTACGTATATGTAGGCATGCTGGTGCCGCTGGCCGCAGGCGCGTGTATGGACGCGCCTGTCACCGTGGGGCTGGGCATGGCCGAGGTGGGCGCGGACGTGCTCAAGCCCGCCAGCCATGAAAGCGTGGTAATGATTCCCTCCCGGCTGTGCCTGCATACGGCCTTTCATTTTGAAAGCGGCGCCTTTGACTGGGATGCGTGGGCGCGCAGCCTGTTTGCCCAGCTTGACCAGCGGGGATTGCAGGCGGACGGGGACGCGTTCTGCCGCTTCAATGTCATCTCCTGGACGGATCGGGGGATGAGCGCGGCTGTGGACTGCTTTGTGCCGGTGACTTAAAAATATTGATATTTTTTTATCATTTTCTCTTGACTCTCAAATAGATTGAAGGCGCACAATCGAGAGGCAGAATCGGTACACGAAAAGAAAGAAGGAGGAAAATACCATGAAGAAGATTCTGTCTGTCATTCTGTGCCTGGTGCTGGCGCTGGGCCTGGCCGCGCCCGCCGTGGCCGAGGGCTACACCGCCGGGACCTATACCGCCAGCGCTGACGGCAACAACGGCCCCGTGACCGTTGAGGTGGATTTTGACGACAGCGCCATCACCGCCGTGCGCGTGACGGAGCATGCGGAAACCGCGGGCATCTGCGAAACGCCCATCGAGCGCATTCCCGCCGCGATTGTGGAAAACCAGTCGCTGGCGGTGGACGCGGTCGCGGGTGCGACCAACACCTCCAACGCCATTCTGGCGGCTGTGGAGGATTGCGTGAAGCAGGCGGGCGGCGACCCCGAGGCCCTCAAGGGCGCGGTGGAGAGCGCTCCCGCCGAGGAGCTTGAGGACATGACCACCGACGTGGTGGTCGTGGGCGGCGGCATCGCGGGCCTTACCGCCGCGCTGACGGCCGCGCAGGCTGGCGCGGACGTCATCCTGGTGGAAAAGCAGGCGGTTGTGGGCGGCAGCGGCCTTCTGACCGCGGCGGGCTTCTACGGCGCGGAAACCAGCGTGGTGCCCGCCGAGGTGGAAACCATCGACGAGATGTACGACCACATTCTGGACATGATCGCCGAGGGCGGCTCGCTGGACAACGTGGACACCGACCGTATCCGCCACCTGTGCGAAAGCACGCCGGAACTGGTGGAGTGGCTGGAAGGCATGGGCTACGAATTCACCACCACCGACTTTGGCATCAAGGATGCCAAGCAGCACTACCACATCCTGGCCGACGGCTCCAACGGCCCCGGACAGGTGAAGATCCTTTCCGAGAACGTGGAAAAGGCCGGCGTCAACGTGATGACCGAAACCAAGTGCATCGCCCTCAAGCAGGAAGACGGCGCCATGACCGGCATCACGGTTTCCCAGGGCAACGGCACCTTTGACATCAACGCAAAGTCGGTCATTCTGGCCTGCGGCGGCTATGCCAACAACCCCGAAATGATGATGCGCCTGGCGCCCCAGTCGCTGTTCTCCTACAGCTGCGCCAATGCCGGCGCCACCGGCGAGGTGCTGCAGATGGCTGCCGATCTGGGCGCTGCCTGGTACAATGACCAGTTCATGCTCACCTGCGGCTTCACCTCTGATCCTGATTCCGCGCTGGGCATGGTGTGCTACCCGCCGTATGCCTCCATGCCGCTGGTGGACCAGACCGGCAACCGCTTCATGAACGAGTTCTCTCTCTGGACCCTCAACTCCGAGATGGTGCGCAACGTGGAAAACGCGCCCTTCTACGGCATCTTTGACAGCAGCTTCCTCAAGGGCACCGAGGCCGAGTTCAAGTACGATTCCATCGAGCAGGCCATCGCCGAGGGCAGCCCCTACGTGGTCAAGGCCGATACCCTCGAGGATCTGGCCGCCAAGATGGGCATCAAGGACGTGGATGCGTTCCTCAAGACCATCGAAACCTACAACTCCGTCAAGGGCACCGATGATCCCGACCCGGCTTTCGGCGTGCCCAACAACCAGCTGTCCTTCGTGGAGGAAGGCCCCTTCTACGGCGTGCTGATGGTATCGCTCAACGCGGGCACCATGGGCGGCATCCAGACCCAGATGACCGGCGAAGTGCTGGACGTGTACGGCGAAGTCATGCCCGGCCTCTACGCCTGCGGCGAGGCTTCCAACGGCGCCATCTATGACCGCGGCTACATCTCCGGCACCTCCGTGCTCAACTGCTACGTGGCCGGACGCGACGCCGGCAACAGCGCCGCCGCTTTCGCCCAGGAGTAACCGCTTCGCACAGCAGGCAAAAAAAGAGGACCGCCTGGACAAAAAAGGCTTGCATCCGGAGCGGATGCGTGTTACAATACTCCTTGTGACATAACGGGCGGTCCTCTGTCCGGGCAAGGCCGCGGGCACGAACGTCTACGAAGGAAGGAGGCCAATGAAATGAGTGAAATCATTCGTTCCATCGAAAAGGCTCAGCTCCGCACCGATCTGCCCACGTTCGGCATCGGTGACACCGTTCGCGTTTTCGTGAAGGTTGTGGAAGGCAGCCGCGAGCGTCTTCAGGCTTTTGAAGGCACCGTGATGGCGAAGCGCAACGGCGGTATCCGCGAGACGTTCACCGTGCGCCGCGTGTCCTACGGCATCGGCGTGGAGCGCACGTTCCCGCTGCATTCCCCCCGCGTGGACCATATCGAAGTGATCCGCCGCGGCAAGGTGCGCCGCGCCAAGCTGTACTACCTGCGTTCTCTGCAGGGCAAGGCGGCCAAGATCAAGGAAGCCAAGCGCGTGTAATCCAAACGGAAACACCAGGAGCGCCCAAAGTATGTTTGGGCGCTCTTTTGGTATCCTGAACAGGAGGAGGGATTCTCATGCCGGATGTAGACAGGGAGGAGGCCGTCAGATATATCATCGACGGACTGGACCCAAAGCCCTTTCGGGCCATCTGGGACCGCCTGCCGCAGATCATCGGCAGCATGATCGAATATGATCTGCATTTCATGCGCCTGACCGGGATGATCGCGCCCGACGGCGGGCCCGGGCCCAACGAATACGATGAGGACGAGGCCTTTGAATACGTCTATGACGCCTGGCTGGGTGACAATCCCGGCGAAGACGATGAGGATATGACCGTAGCGCTGCTGCTGGACTGCTTTATGGAACTGTGGCACGAATACCTGTGGGGCCGCACATAAAGAAAGGGAAGCGGAGACGCTGTGAAATGGATATGCCCCTCCTGGCACGTGCGGAGGCAAGAAGGGCGAAAGCCTGAGCTGCCGTGGAAAGAAGCCGCATGTCAGGCGTAGCCGGGTCGGCCGCGAACAGGCACGGCCAGGACTGCCAGCCTGTAACACTCTGCGCGCCGGGCAGGAATACGGCAGAGCGGCGGCGAAATTCCCTACGAAACCAACAGCAGAAGGAGCGCTTGGCGGATGAAATGCCCAAATTGCGGAAAATGGAATCAGGCCAGCCTGCCGCATTGTATCTACTGCGGGCAGGAATTGCCCAATGACGCCTACGGTCCACAGGGCGTGCCTGCCTGGCAGCTGGAACTGGAGGACAGGGACCGCAAGAACACCTATGTGCGCGTAGATGAAACGGGCGAGCAGGAAACCACCAACGACCCGCGCGATACCCTCGCCAGTGAGATGGCGGATCTGAAAAGCCGCAAAATCATGGGCGAGCAGAAGCAGCGCATGCTGCGCCGGGAGGCGGCCCGGCGCGGCATGGCGCCGTCCGGGCGTTCAGTGCGGACCACCAGCAATCGCGGCACCTTCTTTTCCGCCTATGACGACCCGGATACCGCCTTGCGTCCCGTGGCCCCGGAGCTGGTGGAGGAGGGCGAGGTGGCGCCTGACGCAAGGCGCGTAGTACCGGTCAAGTACCGCACCACCTATTCATCCTCCCAGCCGGAGGACGAGGTGTACGGCTACGGCAACACCCGCCGTATCGTCAACATCCAGCACCCGGACGAAAGCGAAACGGTCTATGACGGCTACCACGATACCAGCGCGTATCTTCCCTCCTTTGCCAATCAGGATGAATACGAAAACTCCATGCGCCTTAAAAACGCTGCCCTCAGCCGCAAGCCTCGCCGCCACAGCGGAAGGCGCATCCTGCGCTTTCTGGTGCTGCTGGGCATGCTGGGCGTGGCGGGATGGCTGGCTGTGGCCTTCGTCATCCCTATGCTCACGGCGGATCAGAATGTGGACGAGCGTACCGCTGTGGTCATTCCCACCATCCGCGACGATATGGCGGCGCATACTGTGACCATTCCCGGCGAGGATGGCCAGCGCATCACCATCCGCGAGCTGCGCACTTCCGCCATTGTGACCGGAGGTGTCGCCACCTTTGATATTCTGGATCACGTCTGGTACGACAACTATGAGGATTACCTGCAGGATACCATGACGGTGACCCTCACCCCCTATGTCATCACCGATTCGGGCAAGCAGCAGGCATTGGAACCCATTCATTACGAAATCGACATTCCGCTTTCGCCCATCGAGCTCAGCACGCCCGACAGCCCCTACCAGGTGGTCAGTACGGCTCTGTACAACATCGTCTTTTACGTGCGTGAGGGCAGCACCGTCACCATCAACGGCGAGGACTACAGCGACCTGGTCAATACCGAGGGCGGAAAGGTCAGCTACAATGCCACCGTGCAGCCCATCGGAGAAAACAATTTTGAGATTCGGGTGCGCAGCCAGTATTGCCGCGAAAATACCCTCACTGTGACCCTTTACCGCGAAAAGCAGGAAATTCCTCTGGACCTGGCCAGCGATATCGCCAGCACCAACGACGACGGCTTTATGACCGTGCGCGGCACCACGCTGCCCGGCGCTGTGGTCAAGGTGCTTTCCCCCTACAGCGATCTGGATATTACCAATACGGCCGTGGACGGGTCGTTCAGCTTTGTGGCCAAGTTTGATAAAATCGGCGTAAACACCATCATCATCACGGCGGATTATCCCGGCAAGGCCACCACGCGCGTGGAACATAACGTCACCTACGTGCCAAACGTCGATATCTACTCGCGCAAGGCGTGGAGCATGAAGGATATGTACACCAACTACATGGACAACCTCAGCACCCGCGTGGCCAATCAGCAGATCTACATCTGTCAGAAGGCCATCGTGACCTCCATTGAGACCACCAAGCCGCAGCGCGCCTTTGTGAACGTCGGTACGGAAGAGTCGCCCATGCTGGTGTACGTGGAAAACGGCTCCCGTACCACCTGGGAGGTAGGCAAGTGCTATGACCTCTATGGCGACGCCTACGGCATGTACGACAGCAAGCCGTGGCTGATTGTGCGCTATACTTACGAAAAGGAACCATGATCTCATAAGCGAAAGGGCCGCCCGGCGTTGCGCCGGGCTGCCCTCAGGCTGCTGACAAAGTGCGGGGTGCAGGGGGATCATCCCCCTGCCGGGGTTTGGGGCAGAGCCCCAAAGCCTTATGCCGCAGCATTTTTCGTGAGCGTTGCGAGCGTCCGAAGGCGCGAAGGGAAGCGTGTGCCCTGTGGGCACTTGCCACCGGAGGTGGCAAAGCGACCCGGAGCGGGGCAGCGAAACCATGAGCGCGACCGTCAGGGAAGCGCGAATGATTGAGCAACCGGGGATCCCCCTGCACCCCGCTCTTTCCCCCTGCACCCCACTCTTTCCCCCCTGCACCCCTACCTGACCACCCTTCTCCTCTCCCTGCGCAAAAGCTCCGTCACCCCCAGCGGCGGGTCCCCGAACGTCGCCTTGAGCGTCCTTCTCCCGCCTTCCCATGTCTCCTGCATCGCAATCAGCCGTGCGTCCATCCGCCAGCCATCCAGCACCACCGTCACCACATCCCCCACGTCATAGTCCCGTTCATACCGGCACAATCCCCCATCCACCACGTCCGCCGTCATCGTCCTTGACGGCCCCGTCAGCTTCCTGCGCGCCGCCAGCGCCAGCATCTCCGTGTCGTCGATCGACCCGCAGTCCTCGAACGCCTCATACCGCGTCAGCCCCGCGTTTTCGCTGCCGTAGCTCTGGATCAGCCGGTTTTCGTCCTCGCCCGCGCCGCCCGCGTATACCACCGTCACCGCGCTGCCCGCGTCCTCCGTCACGCTCCCGCCCTCGACGTTGCCCAACTCCCGCGACAGCGCGCACCGCCCCGTGCCCGTCGTGCGGTCCACCCCTGCCCACGCGCCAAACACGTACCGCTTCGCCCCGAAGTCCGGCCGGATGTCCCAGCCCACCTCCGTGGCCGCGCCGATGTCCTCAAACAGGTCGCTCAGCTTTTCAAACCGCGCCTGCCACGGCAGCTCCGGCCCGCGGTGCAGGTTCGTATCCAGCACAAGGCGCGGAATCGCCCGCGCCGCGTCCTCCGGAGCGGTCAGGTTGTTGGCCGCGAAGTGCAGGTAGGCGCTCTCCGCGTCGCCGGTGAACAGATCGTAGCCGAACTGGTTGTACGCCCCGCCGGTAATCAGCGGCGGCAGGCAGATGCGCCGCTTCGCCAGCCCCTTGAGGGGCGTGCCGTCCACGGTGAGGGTGTCGCCGCTGCGGCTCACCCGGTGGATGATCCACCCCTGCTCCGGCCGGTCGGGCCGGTAGATGACCCGGTCGCGCGCCAGAAGGCCGCCGGCGTCGCGCTGCACCGTGAGCTTGAAGCTGCCCACGCCCCGGAACTCGCGCCGGACCATGAACGACTTCGGCGCGGGCACCTCGCCAAGGAGCGTGAAGTCAAAGTCCATCACCATCAGCGACAGGTCCACCGCTCACACCCCCTCGAACGTGTCGTACCAGCGCACGCGGATGACGCTGCGGCTGCGGTCGCCCGTGGGCACGTATTCGATGTCGTTTTCGCCGGGGCGCAGGCCGAACGCCGCCACCGACGACAGGGGGTCGAGGTAGCCGAAGGCGTTTTCCCCGCTGCCGTCCTCCCGCGTGAGGGTGACGGCCAGCGCCGCCGGGTCGGTCTGGATGGTGAGGCGCTCGCCGTAGGGCAGGGGCGATGTCAGGCGCAGCGCGGCGCCGGTGGTGCGGTTGACCAGCGCGGGCGTCTCGCCGCTGCCCTCGACCGTGACCACGCACGGCGCGAACGCGGACCCCCCGTTGGTCACGCGCATCTGAAACACCTGCGACCCAAGCCTGACCGGAAGCCTGCCCGGCAGCCGAAAGCCCCCGCTGGTCTGGCGAAACACCGCCTCCCGCGGCTCGCTGCCGTAGAGAAACGGGCTTTCGCACTGAAACCGCACGTTCACGCCCGTGTGCACGTCCCCGGCGCGCGCCGTCCAGTCCAGCCCGCCCAGCGGGACCACCCACGTCCACCACGCGCCGTGGTCGTTTTCGTACACGAGGCGCGCGCGGCTCTCGCCGTCCGCCGCCAGATCGGGCGAGAGCACGCGGCACAGCGCCTCGCGGCTTTCGTAGAGCCCCTGCCGCGTCGCCCCCAGAATCTGGATCACCGCGGTGATCTCCCGCGCCTCGCGCCGCAGCGACAGAAGCCGCCCCCCGTCGCGCGCGCCGTCCTCGGTGAGCGTCAGCGCGTTGTCGCACGCCCCCACCCCCCGCACGCTGCGCAGCAGGTACGGCGCGCCCCGCCCGAACACGGCCCGCTCGCCCCGGAGGTTGATGTAGGTCAGTTGCTGCATGGTGTTTTGGTACTCCTTTCGTGTTGGTACGCACGTTCGGCCGCCGTGAGCGGCCGCCCGCGCTGTGCGCGGTATGGGCTGGGTCGCCGCTCGCTAATGTCAAAGGGTCCCTGCCCTTTGACCGCTCGCTGTGGCGTGGGCCGTCTTTGCGGCGAACGGAGGGCGGACGGCGCGAGCGTTGCGAGCGCCCTTGCGGCGCGCAGGGAAGCGTCAGCCCTGTGGGCTGTTGCGCGTAGCGCAAAGCGACCCGAAGCGCACCGAAGGGAAGCGTCAGCCCTGTGGGCTGTTGCGCGTAGCGCAAAGCGACCCGCAGGTGTGAGCAAATACAAGGGCTGTGCGCGGCCAGCGCACAGAACGCCGATATTTGCGAGGGCAGCGAAACCATGAGCGCACCGGAGGGAAGCGTCAGCCCAGTGGGCTGTTGCGCGCAGCGCAAAGCGACCCGCAGGTGTGAGCAAATACAAGGGCTGCGCGCGGCCAGCGCGCAGAACGCCGATATTTGCGAAAGGCAGGGAAGCGCGAATGATTGAGCAACCGGGAAGGCCCCTGCACCCCACTCTTTTCCCTGTGTCCTTACTTCAATTTCTCCCAATATTCCGGCAGGACCTGTTCAAACCTCAGCCCATACCTCAGCGGCTCGCCGCCCGCCAATGTCAGCCGGAGGGCCTGATGCGTCAGGTCCAGCGCGAGCGCGGCGGCGTCGGGCAGAGATTTGCCGCGCATCAGCGCGCCCAGCAGGAGCGAGGCCAGCACATCCCCCGTGCCGTGAAACAGGCCCTCATAGCGCTCGCGGTAGAGAAAGAGCGGCCCGTCCATGCCGCGCGCCAAGACCGCCGCGCCCGTCAGGCCCGGCCTTGCCGCCACGTCCGTGACCACCACGTTCTCCGGGCCGAGGTCCCGCAGGCCCCGGCACAGCCGCGCCACCGCCGCTTCCTCCGGCGTATCGCCGGGGTAGGGCTCGTCCAGCAGAAAGGCCGCTTCGGTCAGGTTGGGCGTGATGGTGCGCGCGCGGGCGCACAGGCGGCGCATCTGCGCGGGCAGGCCGCTGTCCAGCAGGGAGTACAGCCGCCCGTGATCGCCGAAGGCCGGGTCCACAAAGAGGTGGGTATCCCCGTCGCAGAGGAGGTCGATCATCTCCAGCACCATCTCCACCTGCGCCCCCGACGCCAGATACCCCGAATAGAACGCGTCAAAATGCAGGCCCAGCGTTTCGATATGCCGCGCGATGGGCAGAAGCTGGCCGCTCAGGTCCAGATGGGTATAGCCCGTAAATTCGCCCGTGTGGGTGCTCAGCAGCGCCGTGGGCACCACGGCGGTATTCACCCCCGCGGCGCTCAGCACCGGGAGCGCCACCGTGAGCGAGCAGCGGCCCACGCACGAGATATCCTGCACGACGATGGCGCGCGGCTGCGCGGCTTCGGTGGATTGGGTCATGGAGCACCTCCTGACGGCGGCGGGGCCGCCGGGCAACATCGTAGTACCATCATACACCAAAACGCAAAAAAAGCAAGTTGACACGGCGCGCCGCGTGCGGTATCGTAAGGGAGAAATACCAATTCAGGGAAGGGGACGCGGACCATGCAAAAGGCGCTGGTATCGGTCACGGGCGTGGACAAGCCCGGCATCATCGCGCGGGTGAGCACCGCGCTGTTTGAAATGAACATCAACGTGCTGGAGATCTCCCAGACGATTCTGGACGGCTATTTCACCATGCTGATGATCGTGGACATCACAAACGCCACCGCCGCCTTCAGCGAGGCCGCCGCCCGCATGGAAGAGGTGGGCCGCGAGCTGGGCGAGGCCATCAGCATCCAGCGCACCGACATCTTCGACGCCATGCACCGCATCTGACGGGGGGTGAGACGATGATCGAGGTCAGCGAGATCCTACAGACCATCCGCATGGTGAGCGAGCAGCATTTCGACATCCGCACCATCACGATGGGCATCAGCCTGTTGGACTGCAAGAAAAACACCGACCGCGAAACCGCGCAGGCCGTCTATGACAAGGTCACCCGCGTGGCGCGCGATCTGGTGCGCGTGGGCGGCGAGCTGGAAAGCGAGCTGGGCGTGCCGATTGTCAACAAGCGCATCAGCGTCACCCCCGTGGGCATGATCTGCGGGGACGATCCCGTGGCCATCGCCGTGGCGCTGGACGAGGCCGCCGGGACGGTCGGGGTCAACTTCATCGGCGGGTACGGCGCGCTCATGCACAAGGGCGCGACCCGCGCCGAGGAAACCCTGCTGGACTCCATGCCGGAGGCCTTCTCCAAAACCGCGCGCCTGTGCGGCAGCGTCAACGTCGGCTCCACGCGCAGCGGCATCAACATGGACGCCGTGCGCAAGATGGGCCACGTCATCAAGCGCACCGCGGAGCTGACCGCCGATACGGACGGCTTCGGCTGCGCCAAGATCGTCGTCTTTGCCAACGCCGTGGAGGACAACCCCTTCATGGCCGGGGCGTTCCACGGCGTGGGCGAGCCGGAGTGCGTGGTCAACGTGGGCGTGAGCGGGCCGGGCGTGGTGCAGCGCGCGCTCAAGGAGGTGCGCGGCGAGCCGTTTGACGTGGTGGCCGAGACGATCAAGCGCACGGCCTTCAAGATCACCCGCGTGGGCGAGCTAGTGGCGCAGGAGGCCGCCAAGCGGCTGGGCGTGCCGTTCGGCATCGTGGACCTGTCCCTCGCCCCCACCCCCGCGCGCGGCGACAGCGTGGCCTACATCTTGCAGGAGATGGGCCTGGAGATGACCGGCGCGCCCGGCACCACGGCGGCCCTTGCCATGCTCAACGACATGGTCAAAAAGGGCGGCGTGATGGCCTCCAGCCATGTGGGCGGGCTCAGCGGCGCGTTCATCCCCGTGAGCGAGGACATCGGCATGATCGAGGCCGCGCAGGCCCGGTGCCTCACCATCGAAAAGCTGGAGGCCATGACCTGCGTGTGCTCCGTGGGCCTTGACATGATCGCCATCCCCGGCGACACCTCAGCCAACGCCATCGCCGGCATCATCGCCGACGAGGCCGCCATCGGCATGGTCAACAACAAGACCACCGCCGTGCGCGTGATCCCCGCCCCCGGCAGGAAGGCCGGCGATACGGTCAACTTCGGCGGGCTGTTCGGCTTCGCGCCGGTGATGCCGGTGAACGGGGCCAAAAACGACGCCTTTATCGAGCGCGGCGGCCGGATTCCCGCGCCGCTGCACAGTTTGAAGAACTGAAGGAGGACGCCCGGCTTCCGATGGGAGGCCGGGCGCTTCGCTTTGGCGGGACTACGCGCGAGGGAGGACAGGAAGGGCACGGAACCATGCGCGGCGGATCGGCCCCTTTTCCCGCGATGGACTTGCCCGTAGCGCCATATCGCTGGTATAATGATATGGGAAAAGAAATTCATGGCAAAGAGGCATCTATGGAATATACGCTGTACTGTGATGAGTCCATATCGAAAGACCGGAAATTTGGCGACTTCTTTGGCGGGTGCATCGTTGACAACAGGGCTCTGCCGGAAATCGAGGCGGCGCTGAATCAATGCAAGGCAATAAATCATCTTGACGGAGAGATCAAATGGACAAAGCTCACAGCGCCCTATCTGGAGAAATACATCGACGTCATCCATCTGTTCTTTGATTATGTGAGAGCGGGAAAAATCCGTGTCCGCATCATGTTTCGAAGCATGGAGGATTCGTATGCGTTCCCGGCGCAGCAAAAGGGCGAAAAGTATTTCAAGCTCTACTATCAATTCATCAAGCATGGGTTTGGCTTTCTTCAGACAGCAGGCCTCGCGCCGTTTTATGTGAGAATCTATCTGGATCAGATGCCCAACAAACGCCTTGAACGCGAAAGGTTTAAACTGTTTCTCCATGAAATGACGGCAACCAGAGACTTTGTAGAAAAAAAATCGGCCGTACGAATCAGACGGGACCAGATCGCCGAGGTTTCCTCTCATGATCATGTGCTTATGCAATGCGCGGATATCATCCTCGGCGCGATGCAGTTCAGGCTGAATGAGCATCACCTCGACAAGCCCGACGGACAGAGATACAGGGGAAAAAAGACGGTCGCAAAAGAAAAAATGTACCGCGCAATCCACAGGGAAATCTGCACGATCCATGAGAATTTCAATATCGGGGTTTCGACCGGGGCGCGCAACTATGCGAGGCCGCACTGGGAAAGTCCTTATGAGCACTGGAAGTTTACGGCAAGCGGACATCCCGGAAACGAATAAAAAAGCATCCCGCTTCTTCTACATCAACCCCTCGCGTAGGAACGCAAGGCTTCGAAGGGAGCAGGATGCCCGATGATATGATATGCAATCATATCATCTCCAATTCGATTATATCAGATAACCGGTGGTTGTCAAGGTCAGAATCGGCTGCCCGCTTCTGCCACCCTTTTCCACCGCCCACTTTTGCGCTACAATGCCCCCATCCGCATCCAGAAGGGGGTTTTTTTCATGATTTATGGCTACATTCGCGTATCTTCCCGCGACCAGTGCGACGAGCGGCAGCGGGCCGCGCTGCTTGCGTGGGGCGTGCCGCCGGAGGCCCTCTACGCCGACCGGTGCTCCGGCAAGGACTTTCAGCGGCCCCAGTACCTGCGCCTGATGCGCCGCCTGCGCCGGGACGATCTGCTGGTGGTCAAGAGCATCGACCGGCTGGGGCGCGACTACGCCGAGGTGATGGAACAGTGGCGCGTGCTCACGCGGGAGCGGGGCGTCTCCATCGTGGTGCTGGACATGCCGCTGCTGGACACCCGCTGCCAGCGCGACCTCACCGGCACGCTGATTGCCGACATCGTGCTCAATCTCCTCAGCTACGTGGCCCAGACCGAGCGCGAGATGATCCGCCGCCGCCAGGCCGAGGGCATCGCCGCGGCGCGGGCGCGCGGCGTGCGCTTCGGCCGCTGTGAAAAGCCCCTGCCGGACGGCTTTGCGGAGGTGGCGGGGCTGTGGCGCGCGCGGCGCATCTCCTGCGAGGAGGCCCTGCGGCGGCTGGGCGTGAGCCGGAGCTATTTTTTCAAGAACGTGAAGCGGCTGTCCCTGTGAACGCAAAACGCCCGCCGGGCAGGGCGGGCGGGCGCGCGGGACCGCCGGGGGCCGGGTGCGCGGGACTGCCGGGGGTCAGAGGACGCCGTCGGTCAGAAAGAGGTAGATCCCATAGTACACGCCGGAGAGCAGGTGCCAGCCAAACAGCACGAGGCCGCCCACGCGCCGGGCGCTCACCCGTCCGTCGGCCTCGCGCGCGCCGCGTCCGGCGGCAAAGAACCGCGCCGCCGTCACCACCCACAGCATCAGCGCCGCGCCCATCATGCCCCAGCCGAAGTTGCCGTCCGCCGCGCGGCGGCCGTTCTCGCCCAGCAGCAGGTATTCGGCCACGCCGACCGCGTCCATCGCCAGGGTGAGATCAAACAGGGTATCGCGCGGGCCGTCCTTTCGGAAAAAGACCAGCACATACAGGGGGAACGCCTGCATCAGCAGCGTGCTGAGCAGGACGCGGCCCAGCTTTTCCAGGGAAATCTCCAGCACCATATCGCCCTGGGAGGGCACGATGATGCCGAAATAGTACATGTACTGCAAAATCATGAAGGCGATGGCCGGCACAACGCAGGCCAGCACCCTGAGGAAAAAGCGGCTGTTTTGCGGATGGCGGACCCATTGGACCAGGAAAAACAGGCACGCCGCCGGCAAAAACGCCTGCATGAACGTGGGCTTGGCCGTGAGGCTGAGCAAAAGCAGCGCGCCCAGCAGCGCCCCCTCGCGCCAGGGGATGTTGGCGCGGGGATCGGGCAGGGCGGCCTCGAAGCGGTCGTAGCAGCGCGCCGTGAACGGCACGCAGATCAGCATCCACACCATGGCGATCATCTGCGTGGGGCTGTGCCAGGTGTTGGGCGTGCCCACGCCAAGGTACACCGTGGGGTTATAGGGCGTAAGGAGGCTGGACACCGTGCCCACGCACAGCGCCAGTCCCGTCAGCGCCGCCGGGGACCGGTCCGGCAGGGCGCGCCCCATCAGCCGGCGGATGAGCCACACCTCCGCCGTCTTGCATGCGGCCGTCACCAGCGCCGCCGCGTGCGCAAGCGGCACGCCCAGGCGCAGCACCAGCGCCACCAGCACGTGCCACATCGGGTGCGCGCCGTGGTGCAGAAAGCTCGTCAAATCGGCAAAATTGCCCTCGGCGGCCCAGGTCGCGTGAATGCTGATATCGCTGGACGGGCGCAGCGTCAGCCGGTAAAAGAGCGCGAAGGACAGAAAAAACACCGCCGCCAGCGCCAGCGCCTCCAGCGCGGCCCCGCGGCGGGAACGGGGGTGGGTCATGCGATGCCTCCTTGGAAGGGGGATGGAGAGGGGGCGGGTGGCGTTGCGCGGGCCACCGCAGGGGGCACGGGGTGCCGCGTGGCGCAGGCCGTTGCCGTGTGGCATGAGCCGCGGGCCGCTGCCGTGTGGCGCGCGCGCCGCGTGATGCGG
>OGXI01002333.1_pt1 | contig 14394 bp, 8 predicted proteins | sample 1576221 | NCBI WGS metagenome assembly OGXI01 (sample SAMEA3541523, study PRJEB24748) | human gut metagenome | biome: human gut; feature: human-associated habitat; material: faeces | place: China | collected 2012
GGACTCTTTCCGCAGTATCGCCCGTGGCGGCGACCTGGCCACCGTACTCGATGGCATGGACCAGGCCCGCGCCGCCGGCATCGTGGTCATCGCCCACGAGGGCGCGTCCCTGGTCAATGTCGATTACGACATCGAGGCCTTCAACAACGCGGCTTACGGCGCCTTCATCATGGAGAACCTCGCGCAGGCCATGGGCGGCGAGGGCGTTTACACCACGATGGTCGCGCACGTGACCAATGCCTCGCACAATGAGTGGGCGGACGGCGGCGTTGCCTACGCCACCGAAAACTATCCCAACATGACGCTGCTGGAGGAAGAGCCGCGCGTCGAATCCGAGGACAATGGCGACGTGGCCTACAACGTGGCCAAGGAGCTGTTCAACAAGTACCCGGACCTCAAGGGCATCATGGGCACCTCTTCCTTTGACGCCCCCGGCGTCGCCCGCGCGCGAACCGACGTCACCGGATGCGCCGTCTCCAACATCCGCACCGCCGTCACCGAACGCACCATATCCGTCGAACGCACCACCAGACGCATCAACGGACGCGACCTCACCTTGCGCCCCGCACTCCCCCATGCGCGCCGCAAGCCCGTTCGCCACGCACCACTCCCCCACCATGACCGGCGTAAAGCGCGCGGCACGGCGGATGCGGCGCGCGCCCCACGCCGCGAACAGCCGGTACCAGCGCATAAGCCATGCGTCCGGCAGTATGCGGAACAGCACCTCGGGCCGTTCCGACATGACGAGATACGCGTGCGTGTCGATGATGACGCCGCGCATGCCCTCACGTACGAACCAGCCGCGCCAGCGGTTCAGGCGGAATCCGTCATGGAACACGATGACCGGCCCGTCGCCCAGCACCGGGCGCAGCCATCGGTATGCCGCCCGATAGAACCGTTTGAGGAAGCGCATCGGAACGTGGCCGCTCCCCCGCGCCTCCCCCGGATCCTTCGCCCGGGAGCTCGACGGCGACATGAGATAAGTGAGACGGTCGACCGGCTCGTTGAGCACTTCGATGCCGTACAACGCAGGGCGGTCGCGGTAACGTCGCGCGAGACGCTCGAGCACGTCCAGTGCGAACGCAACCTGCCGCGGCGTCGTATGCCAGCGGACCACGCCGGTCAGGCCGCCATTGTCGAACCCGTTCTGCGACCCGGGCACGGTGTGCAGGTCGATGAGCACCTTAAGCCCGGCCCTCTCCGCCCAGTCGAACGCACGGTCGAGGTATTCGACGCATCCGGGATGCCCGGGCACGTCACCGAAGATGAAAAACGGCACGGGGATGCGCACAAGGTTCAGCCCGTGCGCGGAGATGGCGCGGAAGTCGTCCTCGGTGATGTACGTGTCGCGGTGACGGCGCAGCAGGCGCTCCAGTTCGGCCGGGTCCGTGGACCGGTGCAGCCAGATCTCGTCCTCCTCGCCGCTCGCACGGAACAGGCCGGGCGTCATCCACCGTTCCAATACCAGCCAGCCGCCGAGGTTCACTCCGTTGATTCGCCCATCGTCTTCCGGCATGGCCCTCTCATCAGTATTCCGCATCATTGCTCCGTTCCGCACAAACGACACCGCCCGCTCCAGCATACGACCGGAGCGGGCGGAAACATATGAGGCCCACACGAAACCGATTCACACGGGACCGGCTCACGCGAGAGCATCTCACGCAGAGCAGATTCACGCGACGGTGAAGGTGGTGCGCTTGAGGTCGTCGCGGCGCGACGAGTGGCCGATGAGCAGCTCGAACTCGCCGGGTTCGACGATGCGGTTCGCATCGGCGTCGGCGATGGTGCAGTCGCAGACCGGAATGTCGAACACGACGGTCGCGGTCTCGCCCGGTTCGAGCGTGACGCGGCGGAACGCCTTGAGTTCGCGGTCGGCCCAGCTGTATGAGGTGACGACGTCGCCCACGTACGCCTGCACGACCTCGGTGCCCGCGCGGCGCCCCGTGTTGGTGAGGGCGATCTCGGCGTGCACGGTGTCGGTCTGCGCGAACGTGCCGTCCGCGTTCGAGGCCCCGCCGACGATCGTCGGCTCACCGTACGCGAACGTCGTGTAGCCTTCGCCCTCGCCGAACGCGAACGCCGGGTCCTGCGTAAGGTCGGCGTAGCGGTTGCCGTGCTGGCCGCGGATCTGGTTGTAGTAGACCGGCAGCTGACCTGCATGGCGTGGGAAGGTGATCGGCAGGCGTCCGCTCGGCTCGGTTTCGCCGAGGATGATTTCGGCGATGGCCTGGCCGCCCTTCATGCCCGGGCTTGGAGCCCACAGCAGAGCCGAAGTGCCTTCGGCCGGTGTTTCGTCAACAATCACACCGTTGGTACCGATCACGGATGCCGGCAGCACCTGCGGCTTGGAGCTGACGAGTACCACCACGAACGGCTTGCCGGTTTCGCGAGCCACGTTCGACAGCGCGTCGATCAGTGCATTCTGGCCGCCGAGCAGTTCAAGCGTAGCGGTGGAGCAGCCTTCACCAATGGCTTGAATCACATCACCCACCACAGCCACGATCAGGTCGCTTTGGCGAGCGTTTTCCACGGCTTCATCGAGCAGTGCGCGGTCGAGCTTGGCGGAAACGCCGATCTTCGGGCGAGGCTGGCCATCCGGGTAGAACTCGCCTTCCGGATCAGGCACCAAATCCACGATATTGGCACCGCGGGAGTACACGACCTCGCAGCCTTCCGGAGAGAGCTGCTTGAAGCCATCAAGCACGGTGGTGATCATCTCGCGCGGGTGGCCGTCAGGCATCCAGTTGATCTGACCGGAGCTGCCCGCCCAGTCGCCCAGCTGAGTTTGCGCATCGTCGGCAAGCGGACCAACGACCGCGATACGCTTCGCGCCAGCCGCATTGAACGGCAGCGAACCATTGTTCTTCAGCAATGCCACGGCTTCGCGAGCCACTTCGAGATTGAGCTGCTGGTGTTCTTCGGAGCCGATCACCGCATTGATGCGTTCCTGATCAGGCAGACGCGGATCTTCGAACAGTCCAAGACGGAACTTTAGTGCGAGAATACGAGCCACGGCGGCATCAATCAACGATTCGTCAAGCAGACCGGTCTTCACGGCTTCGATCGCACCCTCGTAGAACTTCGGGGTGGTCATCACCAAGTCGTTGCCGGACTTGACCGCGTCAGCGGCGGCCTGCACATAGTCCGGCTTAACCTTCTGCTCCCATACGGAACGGCCGACGTTGTCCCAATCGGTGATAAGCGTGCCCTGATAGTTCCAAGCGCCACGCAGCCTGTCGGAAAGCAGCCACTTGTTGAAGGTGACCGGCACGCCTTCGATGGATTCGTAGCCAAGCATGAAGGTGCCACAGCCTTCCTTGGCCACGCGTTCGAACGGCGGCAGGAACCAGGATTCCAGCTTGCGGTGGCTCAGATCGGCTTCGGAAGCGTCACGGCCTCCCTGGGTTTCGGAATAGCCCGCGAAATGCTTGGCGCATGCGAGAATCGCGTCTTTGGCAAGCGGCTCGCCCGCCTTGGCACCACCCTGATAGCCTTTGACGATGGACGATGCCATTTCGCCGATCAGGTACGGGTCCTCGCCAAAGGTTTCGCCCACGCGACCCCAACGGGTGTCTCGCGCGATGCACAGCACCGGAGAGAACGTCCAATGCACGCCGGTAGTCGACACTTCCTCGGCGGTGGCACGGCCCGCGGCCTGCACTTTTTCGGAATCCCACGTGGTCGCCATGCCCAATTGTTCCGGGAAAATGGTGGCTCCCGGCCAGAAGGAATAGCCGTGAATGCAGTCGTCACCGATCACCAGCGGAATGCCGAGACGGGTTTTGGTGTTCACCGTTTCCACGGCTTTCGGCAGGTCGGACGGTGAGGTGTGCAGAATGGAACCGACATGCTTGTTGACGATTAGATCGTCCAAGTCGCCGCTTCGCGCGTCAAGTTGCATCATCTGTCCGACTTTGTCCTCAAGGGTCATACGGCCAAGCAGATCGGCGATGCGTTCCTCAGTGGGAAGTTCCGGATTCTTATAGGGCAGATTCGCAGTGTTTTCAATGGTTTCGGTCATGGGATTGCTCACTTTCCTCATTGAAGCGATTTCCTTTAATTACCAATTGGTAGTTTAACACGATGCAGGCACGCACGCAACTCAACATGACCATACCAACACAGAAGGCGAGAAGCCCGTCAGCCCCCTCGCCTTCTCACACGAATACATGCAATGCAATCTTAAATAATCAGCGATATGCATCCCATAATGGAGCGGGAAACAGCATGTTTTCCATCTGAGCCCACTCTTTGCACAAATCAACTTCAGGTTCGCGCAACCACCATAATTGCACGCCATCCATGATTTCCATGGCCTTACGCACCACCGGACGCATACTCGACTTCCACGAACCCAATTGCGGAGGAATCAGCCAAGGATATCGCGAATAATGCTCCCAAATATCGTCCATACGGGCAGTGAATTCATCATGCAACGGATGATCAGGATTCAACGACTCCGCAGAAAGCACGGTAAACAACTGCACCATCATGCGACGACGCGAATTATGCCGCACCAAATAACGCAAATACGCAGGAAACAGCGGCGCAGTAGGATCACTGCCAGGCATACCTGATGCAAAGAAATCCTCAGGAGTGCCCGTCTCACCGTAATACTCGTTGAACACCATGGCCAGCATATTGTCTTTATTACCCACATACCGAAGCACACCCTGCTTGGAGATGCCAACACGATCAGCCACATCCTGAATGGAAATACCGTTGAACCCACGCTCGCTGATCAGCTGCACCGCGGCATCCAGCACTTCCTCACGCCGCTCCTGCGGTGATTTTCGGATACGTTTCGGAGTCTCTTCCTCTGCCATGATTCCGAGTCTAATGCACCTTGTGTCGATTGCCGTTGATTGACTGACTATGGCATGTCATCGTGAGAGGTATCCGCCCGAATCCATCCATGACGCCATACGCGAGTCAGATCCCACGCCTCAAGATTGCCGCCGTTGCGAGGATCCCGCGGCGGTTTCCCTTCGCCACTACCCGGTTTCGCGGAGCGCGCAAGCTGGTAGCTCCAATAGATCTGTCCCGCCGACACGTCCCATGCCGCGCGTTGCAATCGTGACACTTGGCGGTATGCAGCCGATCGGTTTTGGCTGTGTAGGGCCCACTGATTCTCCACGCACCACTCGCCCACCAGCACGGGAATACGACGAGCCGCCGAACGAATGGCGATACCACTCGCGCCCACCAGCATCCGGTACAGCCATGGCAGTCGCCGCGATCGCAGGTACAGCCGGCGTGCCGGTCCCGAAAACAGCGGATTCTCCATCGCGATGAGATACTGATGGGTGTCGAGCATGACGTTGCGCATGCCAGCACGACGAAACCAACCACCCCAGCGGAGTAGTCGGAAACCGTCATGGAATACGATCACGGTTTCCGGACGCAGCACGGCGCGCAACCGGGCGTAAGCATCGCGGTAGAAGCGCTTCAGAAACCGCAGTGAGACATACGTGCTACCGGAAGCCTCATGAGAGTCTTTCGCCGTGTTCGACGTGCTATGGAACACCGACCAGCTCACTGGTTCGTTGAGTACTTCGATGCTGTGCAGGGCCGGTTCGTCGCGGTATCGGCGAGCCAATCGCTCCAGCACGTTCAGCGTGTACTCCACCAAGTCCGTATTCTGCGCCCATTTGCACACACCCGTCAGACCGCCGTTGTCGAAACCATTCTGCGATTCGGGAACGGTATGCAGGTCAATCATAATCTTCAATCCCGTCTCCCGCGCCCAACGGAACGCGCGGTCGAGGTACGTGATGCAGCCCGGATGCCCGGGCCAGTCGCCGAAGATGAAATACGGTATGGGAATGCGTACGAGGTTGATTCCGTGACCGACGATAATACGGAAATCCTCCAGGGTGATGTAGGTTTCGCGGTGCCGGCGCAGTTCCTCGGCGAGATTCCGTTCGGACCAGAGGGATACGTGCGTGCGGTGCATCCAGATTTCATCGTCTTCGGCGCTGCGGGTGAACGGTTTCGGATCCATCCATTTCTCCAGCACCAGCCAGTTGCCGAGGTTCACGCCGTCGATTCGCTCATCGATGCCTAGCACCATGCGTCTCACCGCCCTTACGCTCGGGGGTTGCCCGACTTTTCGTTTCCGTCCATCACAACCCATGGCAAAACCCATTCGGCCCAATGGGCCAAGGAACCGTGCGTCATTCGCAACATTCCTTGGTCCATTGTATGCGCCCCGCGAGCGGCCACACGGCCGCTCGGAATCGGATCACGACCGGATCAGGGTCGTTGAATGATCGTGGTGGCCGCCCGGGCGGGATCAGTCGACAGGCTTCGTTTCGTCCGCCTCATAATCGAAGAAATCAAAATCGGCGGTCTTCTCATGCAACGAAGCATCAGTGACGGCAATACCGACCATAGTGCCGGTGAACTCACCGAACTTGCAGTATTCGTCAGAGAACGTGGTGGTATCGAAATCCGGACCGATCTTGGTCCAATTCTCGCCATCATAACCCCATTCGAACCAAGTGCGACGGCCCTCAATGTTCAAACGGAAGTAAATCGGCTTATCTTCCACGGCAACACGAGTGTCAAGCATTTCCGTCTTTTCGCCGTTTTCGAGACGCACGATCGAAATCGCGCTGCCACCAAGCGTCTGCGAATAATACTTGCGCAGGAAAATGTTATTCATGTTGTCGTAGTAGATGGTCAAGCCAGCGCTGTGCTGGTAGACTTCCGGCTCGAACTCCATCTTGGTGGTCACCGTGGCATACACGCTCGTCAGCTTGCGAGTAAGCAGGCTCGTACGATTCAGCGAGGCAAGCGATTCTTCACCGCGAACACGCAGCCAGCCCGGGCGTTCCGTAGCATTCGCAAACGTGCTCGGCATCTGACGCGGCGAGTAATACCAGTTGCCCAATTCGCCGCCATCAAAGTCATCAAAGTTCGGAATCTCCGGCATCGGCACATCCGGCAGATTCGGTTCCTCAACCTCAATCTTCGCCAGATTGGAACCGTCAGCCATACGCAGCCAGCCATCAGACGTCCACTGCATCTTCTGGATAGCGGTTTCACGACCAAGCGTGCAACGCAATTCCGGCACAAACGGACGGCTCGTCAAATGCACCAAATAGGTTTCGCCGTTCGGCAAATCAACATACGAGCCATGGCCGGACTTTTGCAGCACGGAATCCGGATTGAAATAACGCGGCTTCAGATGATCGTCATCGGCACGCTCGTTCGACTCCTTCGGCTGTGACGTAACCAGCGGGCCATTCGGATCCGGCTCGTACGGACCCCACACATTGCGGGAACGCCCCATGGTCACGGAATGGTTGTAGCCAGTACCGCCCTCAGCGCACATAATGTAATACCAGCCATCACGCTTGGTCAGATGCGGAGCCTCAATGCAGCCACGATCAGTAGCGCCACGCCAAATACGCTTCGGATAGCCGACCACATGTTTGGTTTCCGGATCATATTCCACGCAGCAGATCACACCCGGCTTCTCATAGCCTTCGCGGGTCTCCCACTCCAAGCTGACGATGTACTTCTTGCCATCATCGTCATGCAGAATGGACGCATCGAAACCGGAGGAAGTCAAATACACCGGCTCGCTCCACGGGCCTTCAATATTCTTCGACTTAATAAGATAATTATTCACGTCGAAATAGCGCGCATTCATGGAATTCATAACACCATAAATCACGTAGAACATGTCCTCTTCCTCACAATACGTGAGGCAAGGAGCCCAAATGCCCTTAGCGCTCGGCAGCTTGGTAAGGTTCGGATTCGTGTCATCGGTAAGCACATGGGTAAGCAGCTCCCAATGCTTCATATCCTTCGAATGGTAGATCGGAATGCCAGGGAACCATTCGAATGTGGAAACGGCAACATAATAGTCGTCACCTTTACGGCAAATGGCCGGATCAGGATTGAAGCCTTTAAAAATAGGATTCTGCAGCATTATCTCTCCTTTGATTTCTGCTTTTCTTTTTTCGTTTTTTACTTATTGCGATTTTGCTTTAGTTATTGCGGCGCCCGCCGCTTACTGCAGTGTTATTTGGTTACTGCAGTGTCCGCCGGAGTCTGCGATGCTCTATTGCTGACACGCTCCAAGGCCGCTCTGGCCAGTCTTTACGGTCTTCAACAGAGCATCGCAGACTCCGGCTCGTAACGCTTTTGCGTTACGTTGCGTTGCACTTACGTTGTGTTACGCAAGTTGATGTTTTTAGTGAGTTTTTCCTTTTTTAAAGGATGGGAGGGAGGGGGAACCAGGATTGGGCTATGCAGCGGCCTAGGTCCCAAGAGTCCCAGCCGATCCAGCCAGGGGTGTTGACCGTGTCGGTGAGCAGCTTGTAGTTCCAGTAGTAGAAGCCGCTGCCGTTGCTCCATGCTTCAAGCTGCGACTTGGCAACGCCTTGGTAGAGCGCACGCTTTTCTTCGGCACTGAGCGTTTCCGCCTGCGCACCTTCCTCGCCGTTGAGCACGCTCTGTCCGCCGTGGGTGTCCACACCACAGCCGACCGAGTTGAACAGGCACCACTCGCCCACAATCACCGGGAAGTATTCGCTCATTTCGGCGACCATCGGAGCGTACGTGTTGCGCACGAAATCGTCGTAGCCTTCCACGGTCTGCGGGCAACCCATCATTTCGGCAGTCATCAAATACTGGTGGGTGTCAAGAATCACGTTTTCGAATTCCGGCGCAAGCCCACCGTCTTCGCCACGCATGAAATCCTTCCACTGATCGATGTCGAAACCGTCATGGAACACCACGGCCTTGCTTGTCGGCAATGCACCCTTATTCTCGTCGCGCAGACGATGGTATGCGGTGATATAGAAGTTCTTCAGCCAGTCGAATGCGATCGGACCAGTTCCTTCAGCCAGTTCAGGATCGACAGCCTTATATCGTTCGGTCACATTCATCATCGGCCACGACGTAGTAGTATTCGGCTCGTTGATGATTTCAATGCCCATCAGCGCTTCCCTATTGCCATAACGCTTGGCAAGACGCTCGAGCACACTAAGCACGAATTCAACCTCTTCCGGCAGTTGTGCCCACTTGCACACGCCGGAGATGCCGCCATTGTCGAAACCGTTCTGGCTCATCGGAGCGGTATGCAAATCAATAAGAATCGTCAAACCGTATTTTTCAGCCCAGTTGAAAGCCTTATCAAGTTCATCAATACACCCAATGAACGGTGCTCGATCGCCGAAGATGAAATACGGTACCGGAATTCGTACGGAATTCAATCCCCATGATTTGATGGTGGCGAAGTCGCGTTCGTTGATGTATTCGGCGCGATGCGTTTTGATGCGTGCCTCATAGACGGCCGGGTCGAGCTGCGTCGGCAGGTAATATTCGTCGTCGGCGGTAGTGCCATCGAACAATGCCGGGTTCATCCACTTTTCCAGAACCAGCCAGTTACCCAGGTTCACGCCCTTGATGTAATTGAGACCCATATGCACTCCTTCGTACGTTTTCACCATAGTTTCTATTACTTAGTAACTACTTAGTTAAATGATAATACATTTTTCTTCTCTGCGCAACTTGTAACGAAAAAGCGTTTGCCCACGGCGACCAGTAACCAATCACCACAGGCAAACGCCCTGCAACACAACACCGGCTTGCGAGGGTGGCAGGAAGAGAAGGGAAAATCCACCACCCGGCATTCAACAAACCGTTGCCACAGCCAATGGCTTTCGCTTCCGACAATCGGTGAAATCTCTGTTTCGATGTTGGCCTTAATCAGATGAATGCTCGGACTTTCCGCATGGATCCTGACCCCATACTTATTGCCATGCCGAATAACCTCCGGCTTATCCAGGCGGATCTCGGACCGCTCCGGAGATACCACGCCATAGCCGTTATTCCGCACCGCATCCATGGCATGAATGACCTTCCGGTATTCCTTTTTCATCTTTGCCATATCCTTAAGGGACGATAGCAGCTGATATTCATTCTGAATTGGTTCATCCACCATTTCACTCAGCATCTGATAATAGTAATTGTCTCCGATCTGTACCCAGATCCGCACACAGCCGCTGGCCAGATCAATTCCATCCATTTTGCTTGCGGTGACATATTCGCTCTCCAGATTGACCTCATTCTCCCTGGCGTCCTTAATGGTTTCATACTGATCCATAAGCTCCCTGATCTGATTAATCAGGTCTGCCTTAAGCGGATAATCCACAGGAAGCATGTTCACCCATTTGGGCAGATAAAATTCCATCGAGCTGATCGGAAATTCACAGAGCACCTTTTCAAAGATCTGCAAAATGTCTTCCTTGCCAAGCTGCTTGCAGTTGACCGGAACAACCGTAACATGATACTTTTCAGCCAGCTCCTTAGACAGCTGTCTTGCTTCCTCACCATAAGGTTTTACCGTGTTCATCAGAACCGCGAACGGCTTCTTTAACTTTTTCAGTTCCTTAATGGTCTGTTCCTCTGCCTTTATGTAGTTTTCCCGTTCGATTTCACCAAAGCTTCCATCACAGGTCACGACAATTCCAATCGTGGAATGATCCTGAATGACCTTCCTCGTTCCAATCTCTGCCGCCTTGGTAAAGGGAATTTCTTCTTTGGCCCAGGGTGTTTTCACCATACGTTCTGTGCTGTCCTCCATGTGTCCTGCCGCGCCCTCTACCATATAACCGACACAGTCGATAAGACGTACACTGGCCTCCATACCCTCCTGAATCTTGATTCTGGCAGCTTCTTTTGGAATAAACTTTGGTTCTGTCGTGGTTACGGTTTTTCCCCCGGCACTCTGTGGAAGTTCATCTACTGCACGCTCCTTTTCAAATTCATCGGACATATTCGGAAGCACCATTTCTTCCATAAACCGCTTGATAAATGTGGACTTTCCGGTGCGCACAGGACCGACCACTCCAATGTAAATCTCGCCCTTGCAGCGCTGCTTGATATCGTTGTATAAATCATATTCCCTGTTCGTATTCAATTCCATAAAAATACCTCTCGCACATTTAATAAAATGTATGTGGAGAGGTATTTTAAATATGACTACTTATTGTAAAATTATCCTCTGAAAGAGAACTATTCCCGACTTCCTTTTTACTTAAAAAGGATAAAGCTCGTAAATATGATCCTTTAACCATTTACGGTACTGCCTGTGTCCCGGACAGAGCCGCTCCACCAGCTTCCAATACTCCGGTGAGTGGTTCATTTCAAGCCTGTGACAGATCTCATGGATCACAATATAATCGCATACCGGCTCCGGTGCTAACAGGATACGCCAGTTAAAATTAATGTTTCCCTTCGAGCTGCAGCTTCCCCAGCAACTTTTCTGATCCTTGATATAGATTTTGGTAAAAGAAACGCCATAAAACTTTGCGTACTCTTCCGCTTTCTCCGTGAGGACGGCAAGTGCCTCCTTCCGGAACCATTTGTCCAAAAGCCGGGCACGGAAAGAAACATCTGCCTCATAGGGAACGGTCATAATAAGCCGGTTCATCACACGCTTTATCCGTCCGCTCTTACGATCCTCACGCACCACGGTAAGTGTCAGCGTATCTCCCAGATACGGCAGGGTATCCCCTGTCAGGAGTTTCTTTTTCTCAGGCTTTCGGTTTTCCATATTTTACTCCAAAGGATCCGGTCGCAATATAAAATACATATGGCTCTCTGCTGTCTCCATCCATACTGTTGATGTCTCCGAACTGCTGTGCATCGTTGTTCAGCTTCTCCCATGTCCTGCCTTCATCAAAGGACCGGAAAAAGCCATACTGTTCCTCAATGATTCCGCAGATATAGAGTGCCTTGTTACCGGTGCGGTAATCCTGTCCCGGAAGTACACCCAGTCCCATACGGAAGACGCTTTCTCCCTCTTTCGTCAGACGTACAAACTGAATCTCCTTCGTTTCCGGATCCACCTTTAAGCGGTAAAGTCCGTACTTACCCATTGCACAGTAAAAGACACCTTCCTTACCGGCATCCCCGCGGATCTCTGTCTTATTCGCGCAGTCGATCAGCCCAAGCACGGTTCCTTCACAGATTGGCCTGCTGATCTGGTAAAAATGATCGCCGCCATCGGTACTTAAATAAATGGCAAATCCATCCGCAAATCCGTAAAAAACCGAAGGATTCACACGGTCTGCATAGATTTTCAGATGAATGGCTTCGTTTGTCTCCTCCCTGTCGGCAATCCCATCTTTTCCATAACCAAAGATCTGTGCCTTGTGGAAATGAGCCCCCTGATCGTGGCTTACGAGGATTCCTTTCATATACAGATCAATTCCCTCTGCCACGCCATAGCAGATCGTTTCTGTATCCGACGCCATTGCCACCCATCCGGAATTTACATTCGGGCATTCGATCTCCTGGAAGCGTTCATCCAGGTAATCCGATATTCCAAACGGTAACGGGAGACGTTCAAAGCTCTTCCCGTAATTCTTCGAAAGAATCAGTCCCCCCTTTGTTTTTCCTTTCCAGTTGCCCCGCGGTGTTACAATGACATATTCCGGATGTTCATCTGAAAAGTCTGCATTGATACAGGTAATATACCGGTTTCCGTCTGCATCTGCAAAGGAATTGGCACACGGCGTATCCGGATCTTCAAAAGCGAAGCCGCCAAGGTCTCCCAGAATATCCAGCACCTTAACCGGTCCGTCCACCGGACTGTATACATTTAAATGAACCGTCTCCTCGATTCCGTCACAGCAGTCCTCAAAGCTTCTTTGCTCTGACGTAAAGTTATGGCAGACGAACACTCCTGTTCCGCTGTTAAACCATACCTCATCCGGGTCAAACGGATTAATCCTGATATCACTCAGCCAGTGCAGCAGGGATTCCTTTCCATTATATTCCGGCTTCATATAAGAAGTGTGAAAATGCAGGTTTCCGATCTCAAGATCGTATAAAACCACCTGCCAGGTAGAACCATGGTCTCTCGAAAGATAAACCATATCCCCCTCTTCACGGCAAAGCGTGCTTAATGCCAATAGTCCCGGTTCCTTCGGGCAGCTCGAAATCCCGCCAAAGCCATATGTTAACACGGTTCCAGGCGCATACGTCCCACGCTCTGTCTTTAACGCATATTCCATCGGGGTAATATCTTCACAGGAAGCAATCCTTCCCTTTTCATCAAAGGTATAACGCAGCACGCGGCCGCCAAGCAGATCGCCGCAGTCACAGCTGTAACCCATATCCACAATATAGGAATGGGCTCCGGTGTAATTCATGGTATAGTACAGGTATGTGCCATCGTAGTCATAGCGGTGTGCCACATAGCCGTTCCATTTGGATTCCGGAATGGAAATGTTCTCAGGCTCCATCAAAGGTTCAAAATGTGCTCCTGCATCGTAGGAAACATACAGGCTGTGTCCCCTGCATTCCTTTGTTCCGGTCGTAATGCCTGCGGTTCCTACAACGAGCGTCCGTCCATCCGGCGCACACCAGACGTTCGTCAAATATTTTTCACCGCAGATGTCCGTTTTCTCCCAGGTTTTCCCATAGTCTCCGGTCCATAACAAACCATCCTTCTGGGAAGCAAAATAAAGCGTTGTCTTATCCTTCGGATTCTGCACCAGACGGTAACCGGTTCCTCTGCCGTTCAGATTACCGTGCACAAAACAGGGAATCATCTCACGCGTATAGGTCTTTCCCCCATCATGGGAAATACTGAACGTTCCTTCTGTGCCTTCCTTATTGATGCCGCTGATGACATAAAGCGTCTCGTCCTGCTGCAAATCCGTGGCAATGGCAATTGGATAGGTTTCACTTAAATCAAACATGTTGACTGACTCACTCAGTGAATCCCAATGCCGGTTTTCATAAGAAAACCGGTAACATCCCCCAATGTCGGTACGGATATACAATACCTTTTCCCGGTCCTGATCAAACAGAAATCCTGTCACATAACCGCCTCCCGGAATCGGAAGATTCCGGTATTCGTATTCGATGTTCTTCATAGTACCCTCCCTTGTAAAACCACGTATATATGATGCCAGGGTCAAAAGCCCCCAACAATAATCTTACGGAAGTTCTTCTTTCCACGACGTACTACAACACCATCCTTGCCAAAGGCATCTGCTTCAAATGCAGCCTTGACATCCGTAATCTTTTCATCCCCAAAGGTAACGCCACCCTGTTCAATCGCTCTTCTTCCTTCGGAACGGCTTGCAACAAGTCCTGCCTTTACTAAAACACCAATCATGTCAATCTTTCCATCGGTGAAATCCTCTCCGCTAAGCTCTGTGGTAGGCATTTCGGCAGCTACACCGGTAGAGAACAATGCTTTTGCACTCTCCTGTGCCCTGTCTGCTTCTTCTTCACCATGTACCAGCTTGGTAAGCTCGTAAGCAAGGATTTCCTTGGCCTTGTTTAACTGGCTTCCTTCCCAGCTGTCCATGGCGTCAATTTCCTCTAATGGAAGGAAGGTCAGCATACGGATGCATC
>OGXI01002339.1_pt1 | contig 14376 bp, 12 predicted proteins | sample 1576221 | NCBI WGS metagenome assembly OGXI01 (sample SAMEA3541523, study PRJEB24748) | human gut metagenome | biome: human gut; feature: human-associated habitat; material: faeces | place: China | collected 2012
CGCGTATGGTCCCCAGCGCGAAGTAATCGTCCGGGTGAAGGCGGAGCCGGTGGCCCGGGCTGGAAAATTGACGGGGGACAAAAACGGGAATTAGCTTGAGGATGCCGCCGTTTCGGTCATAAGTCTGACGGATAATTTGACTTTGATTCATACAAATTCCTCCCAAATATGTAGGCTAAGGTAAAAGATAACGCCGGATGAATGAAGGCTTTACCCGCAACGGGTGAGAACCGGCCTTCTGCCATTGCCAAAGGGCTTTACCCCTTGACAATACGAGGGACGCTAAAGAAAACGTTGTCGGTAAAACATTAAGCAATGAAAAATAAGATATAAAAACGTTTTTCTTACCTGTTATTTAAAATCATACCCCGATAATACAGGTTTTGTCAAGATGAAAACGCTTTTTGGCTGTCGTGAGAAAAATTTACCTGTAAAGCCGGGGAAATTTAATTATAGATATTGCCTGATGGCCCCCATAAGCTGGGGCATAAAACGAAAGTCATGATGGCTCCATGGCGTTGGGCTAATCGGCAGGATTACGAGGAGGGCTCCAGGGCCTTTTCTGAAAATAATCTGTGGGCAAAGCCGCCCCGATCCTGGCCTTGTGCGCCCGGATCCGTTCCAGTTCCTCGCTGCTGTAGCCGTGGGTTTGGGCGAGGGGATGGATGCTCTCAAGAATATCGGCCAGTTCCTCAAGGGTACGGTTATTGAGGTGTTCCTCCGTTTCTTCACGGAGCTTTTGCCTCAGGGCTTCTTGGTAAGCCTTGCCGTCCAGCATGGAGCAGACGGCCTGTTGTCTGTTAGCGGCAATGATTTCCGGAATCCGGTCGCGGACCAACTTCTGATGCGGTGTTTCCTTCGTTTTAGGATCTCTTTTTTGCTCTGAGAAGCCCCTTCTGTGGCATTCCACTCAAATTCCGCAGTATAAATATTACCTTCTGCGTCTGCCTGCATGGAATAGATCCCACCGCCGTCAGCATTAATGGTGATCGGCAGATCCTCCCGGGAACCGTCTGTCAGCGAGTAAGCTCCAAGCACGACCTTGCTCTCACCGGAAGCTTCATCCCATTGGTAATTTGTATAATACAGCTTATCTCCCTGTACTGTCATGTTACTGTAGCTGGAATTCGTATTATCGTCCAGCTCCAGGTATTCGGGAACATATACATATTCCTTCTGTTCTGTCTGTCCCACCTGATTCGATCCATCCTGCCTGCCGCAGGCTGCAAGCGACATTGCCATAACGGATGCCAGTGCGATTGCGGTTGCTTTTCTGCCCCTTAAATTTTTTCTCATATATTTCTCTCCTCTTAATTACAGGTAGCGCCTTACGCTCTTCCCCTGAAAGCAAGTTCTACGGAACATTCCATATTGCTTACTTATTTATGCATATTATACCCTATTTCTATCGTAAAAGCATCTTAAGAATTTATGAACTTAGATTACGATGTGTATAAAAAAAGTATAGGCCCAGAGGACCTATACCATCTTATGCATTTCTGCCTTTCTTCTGTGATGCCGGTACAGGCTTCCCAGTCTGTTATAGAACCAGAAGGACTGTACCAGAATATTATTGGCTTTTCCGATTTTCTCCTTGGTAGTGCCGCGGTAATAGGAGCCTCCGCATTTGATCCCTTCTCCCAGCTTCACTGCCCGAATCAAATCGGATTCACAACTGATCTTCTCTGGTATATCGGTATACGCCATACCGATACAGTCCGTTTTGTGAGCATCGCTTCCACCGAAGGTTGGCAGTGCGTACATTTCCGCCAGTACCTTTGCGCAATGGTTGCTCTCTACACTCTCACAGGCATTGAAGCCTTCCAGAAAATCAAACTGATTCATCACCGCCATCTGATTCCGCTTCTTCAGGGTATTGGTGAAGCTTAAATATTTCTCTCCGCAGGGATGTGCCGGCCCTAATATTCCACCGTTCTTATGCACGATATCGATCAGGATCTGCACCGGCAATCCACGAAGCTCCAGAATTTTCAGCTTAATGGTCTCCGGCATGATCACCAGAATATGTCCTGCATCAATGGTATCGTATTCAATCCCCTTCAATACCACAAAATCTTTAAATTTTTGATCTTTTATATTTCGTTTCCACGTGCGGTAACCATTATAAGAATTATGATCACTGACCAGCATACCGTTAAAACCCTTGCGGATCAATTCCGCAATAAAATCGTCAATAGGAACCTTTCCATCCATAGATCCTTCTTTTGTATGACAATGCATATCAAATTTCATCTGTTTTGTTCCTTCTTTCTCTTATGGCTTACGTCTTTGGTCCATGCCAAGTATAACAGATTCCCTCATATCATACAACGCTTTTACGAAAAAATGTCTGTAAGTTTCTGACATTTTACACTGATTTTACCACTATTTCCGCTGTTTTTGGCATTACACCGGAAACGTAAAGCAGGCACCGGCCTTTTATAGCCGATGCCTGCATATTTTTCTGCTATTCAGACAAATGTCTTACTTTACCACACGTACGCGGAAGACACCGTCGATCTTCTGTAAGGATTCTACCAGATCCTGTGTTGCCGCATCTTCAATATCCAGCATGGTATATGCCACTTCGCCGCGGGATTTGTTGGTCATATCGGAGATATTGATGTTCTTCTCACCGATCACTGCGGTAAACTGATTCAGCATATTGGTAATATTTTTATGGAAAATAGCAATTCTCCCGGCCTGACTGCATACGCCCATATCGCAGGCAGGATAATTTACACTGTTGCGGATATTGCCGTTCTCCAAATAATCCATCATCTCTTCCACAGCCATCTTCGCACAGTTATCCTCGGATTCTTCGGTGCTCGCGCCCAGATGAGGGATCACGATACAGCCGGGCTGTCCTGCTGTCGTAGGGTTCGGAAAATCAGATACATAACGGGCTACCTTGCCGCTCTTTAATGCCTCCAGGACATCTGCCTCATTTGCTAACAGATCTCTTGCAAAGTTTAACAGGACCACGCCATCTTTCATTTTGCTGATGGCTTCCTTGTTGATCATACCCTTTGTGGAATCCAGAAGCGGTACATGTATCGTAATATAATCACAGTCTGCATAAATTTCTTCCACATTCATCACATGCTTGACAGAACGGCTTAAATTCCATGCAGCATTGACGGATACGTAAGGATCATAGCCATAGACTTCCATGCCAAGGCTTACTGCTGTATTGGCTACCTTAACGCCGATAGCACCCAGACCGATGACACCTAACTTTTTGCCCATTACTTCCGTACCGGCGAATTTCTTCTTTTCTTTTTCTGCGGCTTTGGCAATGTCAGCGTTGTCTTTGGATGCCTTGACCCATTCGATACCGCCTACTACATCACGGGCAGCTAACAGCATACCAGCGATCACCAGTTCCTTTACACCATTGGCGTTGGCACCGGGCGTATTGAATACTACGATACCCTTTTCCGCACATTTATCCAGCGGAATGTTGTTGACTCCGGCACCGGCTCTCGCTACTGCCAGCAGATTTTCCGGCAGCTCCAGCTCATGCATGGAAGCACTGCGGACCAGAACACCCTCTGCGTCATTCATATTATCGATTACTTTATAGTCTGCTGTCAGACGATCCAGTCCCACTTTGGAAATGGGATTCAGGCAATTGATCTGAAACATTTTTCTCCCCCTTAAGCGTTCTCCGCTTCAAACTTCTTCATGAACTCTACCAGCTTCTCCACACCTTCGATGGGCATCGCATTGTAGATACTTGCTCTCATGCCGCCTACGGTTCTGTGACCTTTCAGGTTCTCGAAGCCTGCCTCCTTCGCCTCTTTGACGAATTTGGCATCTAACTCCTCATTACCGGTAATGAACGGAACATTCATCAGGGATCTGTCTTCCTTGCGGACGGTTCCCTTGAACAGCTTGCTTTCATCCAGGTAGTCATACAGGATCTTCGCCTTTTTCTCATTGCGCTCCTTCATTGCTTCCAGACCGCCCATCTTCTTCAGCCATTTAAATACCTTGCCGCAGATGTAGATGCCGTATGCGGGAGGCGTATTGTACAGAGAATCCGCATCTGCATGGATCTTATAACGAAGCATGGTCGGTGTACCGGGAAGCACATCCTCAGTGATCAGATCCTCACGGATGATCACGATAACCACACCTGCAGGTCCGATATTTTTCTGTACGCCGCCATAGATCACACCGTATTTTGTCACATCTACCGGCTCGGACAAAAAGCAGCTGGATACATCTGCAACCAGGGGCTTACCCTTGGTATTGGGCAGGGTCTTGAATTTCGTACCGTAAATAGTATTATTCTCGCATATGTACACGTAATCTGCATCCTCGCTGATGGGCAGATCGGAGCAATCGGGAATATAAGAGAAAGTCTTATCCTCAGAAGAAGCAATCTTATTTGCCTTACCGTACAGGGAAGCCTCCTGGTATGCCTTCTTCGCCCACTGACCGGTTACGATGTAGTCTGCCACACGGTTCTTCATCAGGTTCATGGGGATCATGGCAAACTGCTGGCTCGCACCGCCCTGCAAAAACAGTACCTTATAGTTGTCCGGGATATTCATCAGTTCTCTGAGATCAGCTTCCGCTTCCTTAATGATCGTATCATAGGCTTTAGATCGATGGCTCATCTCCATTACGGACATGCCGGTTCCTCTATAATCCAGCATTTCATCGGCTGCTTCCTGCAATACCTCCTCAGGGAGTACTGCAGGGCCTGCGGAAAAGTTATACACTCTTGCCATTTTCAAAGACCTCCTCGATATTTTCTAAATTTTTTATAAAAAGCATAGGTATAGAATAAGCTTTTCATTTGCTTTAGTCAACTACATTGTTAAATTATTTTCAAAATGTTCGCATCCCGCACACATTTTGTCAGAAAATGTCTGTTTTATTAATAAAACATTACGACAGGGGTACCGATCTGTACCATGTCGTACAATTCTTCCATTTTGTCCTTCGGTGTATTGATACAGCCGTGGGAACCGGCAGTCTGGTAGATGTCCCCGCCGAACTCTTTTCTCCAGCTGGCATCGTGGATACCGATGCTGCCCTTTACAGGTACCCAGAATTTCACAGGGGAGGCATAGCCCGGTCCCCGCAGTACTCTGTCCTTCTGCTTGTTATAGACGAAATTCACCCCCTCCGGTGTTCCCATACGTCTGCGCATGTTGCCGGTCACCACATCCGTCTCCAGCCGCAGTTCCCCCTTTTCATAATAGTACATTTTCTGTTGTGTCATATCCACTTCGATATAGGTATCTCCGATGTCATCCCTGCCATAGCAGAAAGCTTCTCTCTCGTAAGTGGGAACATGGGACTGCTGTGTCCCCGTATGTACACCGGCATCCAGCAGATGCTCCATCAGGTATGCAGTCTCTTTTTTCTGATCCAGCTTGCTTCCATAGGTGCCGCCCTCGATGGTGATCACATCTCCTCTGGTACTGTGGAATTGTCTGGTACGGCCATAACCGTCATACTTTTCGGCCAGCTGCTCTACATACGCCGTCACGGCTTCTTCATCCAGTACAAAGTTACCGGTCTGATCCGTCACCGGCAGACCATTCTCCGTCACCAGAAAAGAGGCACAGTCCGCTGCCGTCACCGGATGTCTCTCCTGTCCAAAGCAATAGACAATATCACAGCTCTGATAACGTTCAATCTCCTTCCAGAGATTCCGCAGAGTTTTCTGGTTCTCATTTGGAGTGATGTCATAATAACAGCCACTATCTGACAGGTTTAACGTCTCCTGCCCGTTTTCTACTGTGTTCTCCAACGCCAAAAAAGCCTTCTCCAAGTCAATGCGTCCCGCAAGTCCATCCGTGAAGACGTACTCGCCCGACGTATCCCGGGCAAGGCTGTAATCCTTGTTCTTATGTTGTTCGACCCGTACAAATTCCAAAGAATCATAAGCTCTCCGAAGCGCATCCACATCCACGGTCACTGTGGGAGAAAGTTCCCTCCGGGAGTGAAACAGAACATTGTCCACCCACAGGAACGGATTCTGTTCCTGCCGGTAATGTTCCAGTACGTTACTGTAATCTGCCTGATAATCTGCTTCCGCAAGAGAGATTGTATACTCTGTCCCCTCTCTGTCCACGATGACAATATTCGGAGCCTCTGTACGCAACAAAAGCTCCGAATTCACTTCCTCCACCGTTTTTCCGGTACAGTAGACACCGTTGATCCAGGTATTTACAGAGAAGCCTTCTCTGTAATAAAATGCCAGAATAAAATATCCGGTCAGTAATAACAGCAAAAATAAAAGTACTGCCAAAACTAATCTTTTCGTCGTCTTTTTCATCAGGACTGCCTTTTCAAATCATCTCCGTCAAACACTTCGCTGATGGGGGCTCCTGCCGGAACCATGGGGAATACCTTATCATCCTCCGGGATCATGCACTCGATCAGTACCGGTGCTTTCAGGGCAATGGCCTTCTCGATGGCCGGTGCCACTTCTTCCTTTTTGGTCACGCGGATGGCGGTACAGCCCAGTCCTTCCGCCACCTTGCAGAAATCCACCTTATCCTTCAGTACTGTCTGGGAATAGCGTTTCCCATAGAACAGTGTCTGCCACTGTCTTACCATGCCCAGCACCTGGTTGTTGATGACCACCTGGATGATGGGAATGTTGTAACGGCTGGCAGTAGCCAGTTCGTTCATGTTCATGCGGAAACATCCGTCGCCTGCAATGTTGATGCAGACCTTATCCGGCTGTCCGATCTGCGCACCGATGCAGGCTCCCAGACCGTAACCCATGGTACCTAATCCTCCGGAAGACAGGAAGGTACGGGGCTTCGTATAATGATAATACTGTGCCGCCCACATCTGATGCTGTCCCACGTCTGTGGTGATGATGGCTTCTCCGTTCGTTACACGGTCAATCTCCTGCATGATATAAGGACAGGACAGATTTTCGTCATCGTATTTCAGGGGATATTTTTCCTTCAGTTCCATTATATGCGCCATCCACTCCGGATGTTCCTGTTTCGACAGGCAGGCATTCAATTCGGTCAGAGTCTTCTTCAGATCTCCTACCAGAGATGCATCCACACGGATATTCTTGTTGATCTCCGCAGCATCCACATCCAGTTGGATGATTCTTGCGTTCTCTGCGAACTTCTTCGGGTTACCCGTCACACGGTCTGAGAATCTGGCTCCCAGTGCTACTAACAGGTCACACTCACTGACGCCCAGATTGGAAGTCTTGGTGCCGTGCATACCGATCATTCCTGTATAGCGCTCGCTTCTGCCGTCAAAAGCGCCTTTTCCCATCAGGGTATCGCATACCGGTGCATCGATAAGTTCCGCGAACTCTGCCACCTCTGCACTTGCTCCGGAGATAATAGCACCGCCGCCCAGATAGATATACGGCTTCTTTGCCTTATGTATCATTTCCGCTACCAGCATCAGTTCTTCTCTGGTGTAGCGGGTCACTCTTTCCTCCGGCTGAATGGTCACAGGTGTATACTCGCAGGTTGCCGCAGTCACATCCTTCGTAATATCGATCAGGACAGGACCGGGGCTTCCGCTTCTGGCAATATGGAATGCCTTGCGGATGGTATCTGCCAGGATCTCCACATTTTTCACAATATAGCCATGCTTCGTAATAGGCATGGTCACGCCGGCGATATCCACCTCCTGGAAGCTATCCTTACCGAGTAAAGGCAAGGTAACGTTGGCGGTGATCGCTACCATCGGTACAGAATCCATGTAAGCCGTAGCGATACCAGTGACTAGATTCGTGGCGCCGGGACCGCTGGTAGCCATGCAGACACCTACTTTTCCCGTAGCTCTCGCATAGCCGTCCGCCGCATGTGCCGCCCCCTGTTCATGGGAAGTCAGAATATGTTTGATCTCCCCACTGTGCTTATAAAGTGCGTCATAAATATTAAGGATTGCTCCGCCAGGGTAACCGAATACGGTATCTACCCCCTGCTCCTTCAGACATTCTACCAGAATTTCCGATCCCGTTAACTGCATTTCAAAATCCCTCCGGTTATTTAATGATTGCTTAGTTCTTCTGAGAAGGTGCTTCCAGTACCGCACCACGGTTGCCGCTGGTCACCAGTTCATGATATCTTGCCAGATAGCCTGTGGTGATCTTGGGTTCTCTGGGCTGCCATTTTGCTCTTCTCGCTGCCAGTTCTTCGTCAGATACCAGTACATCCAGCTTGTTCTCCGGGATATTGATACGGATGATGTCTCCCTCTTCCACCAGTGCGATCGGGCCGCCCACTGCTGCCTCAGGGGATACATGTCCGATGGATGCTCCTCTGGATGCTCCTGAAAAACGTCCATCCGTGATCAGTGCCACGCTGGAACCCAGTCCCATTCCTGCGATGGCAGAAGTAGGATTCAGCATCTCACGCATGCCGGGGCCTCCCTTGGGGCCTTCGTAACGGATTACCACTACGTCACCTGCCACGATTCTGCCGGACTTAATGGCATCAATAGCATCCTCTTCACAGTCGAATACTCTGGCAGGGCCCTCGTGTACCAACATCTCCGGTGCCACGGCAGATCTCTTGACCACACCGCTGTCCGGTGCCAGATTCCCCTTCAGTACAGCGATACCTCCGGTCTGGGAGTAAGGATTTTCCACAGGACGGATGACTTCCGGATTCTTGTTTACACAATTCTTAATATTCTCGCCTACGGTAGTGCCGTTTGCTGTCAGACAATCGAGGTTCAAAAGTCCCTTCTTGGACAATTCGTTCATTACCGCATAGACACCGCCTGCTTCATTCAGATCTTCCATATAAGTAGGGCCCGCCGGTGCCAGGTGGCACAGGTTCGGAGTCTTGGCGGAGATCTCGTTGGCGATCTCCAGATTCAGTTCCACGCCGGCTTCTCTTGCAATAGCGGGCAGATGCAGCATAGTATTCGTGGAGCAGCCCAGCGCCATATCTACCGTCAGTGCATTCTGGAATGCTTCCGGTGTCATAATGTCTCTGGGACGGATATTTTTCTCTACCAGTTCCATGATCTTCATGCCGGCATGTTTTGCCAGACGGATACGCTCGGAATATACGGCAGGAATGGTGCCGTTGCCTCTCAGTCCCATACCGATAGCCTCGGTCAGGCAGTTCATGGAGTTCGCGGTGTACATACCGGAACAGGAACCGCAGGTAGGACACACCTTTTCCTCAAACTCTGCCAGTTCATCCATGGTCATGGTACCTGCTGCCACACTTCCCACCGCCTCGAACATGGAAGACAGGCTTCTCTTCTGTCCATGTACATGTCCGGCTAACATGGGACCGCCGGATACGAAGATCGTAGGAATATTCACTCTGGCTGCTGCCATCAACAGACCGGGAACGTTCTTATCACAGTTGGGGATACATACCAGACCGTCAAATCCGTGTGCCATGGCCATACACTCAGTACTGTCGGCGATCAGATCTCTGGTCACCAGGGAATACTTCATTCCCACATGTCCCATGGCAATACCGTCGCATACAGCGATGGCTGGGAATACTACTGGCATGCCTCCTGCCATGGCCACGCCCATTTTTACAGCTTCGGTGATCTTATCCAGATTCATGTGTCCGGGTACGATCTCATTGAAGGAGCTGACGATACCGATCATAGGGCGTCTTCTCTCTTCTTCGGTAAATCCCAGGGCATTGAACAGACTTCTGTGGGGTGCCTGGGCAGTTCCTGTCTTTACAGAATCACTTCTCATATCTTTGTCTCTCTTTCTCTTCTCTATTCGCAAATGTAACCGCTTAATTGTTGTCAGATTCTCTCTGCCAGAAGGGTACCCATCTCGGTACAGCCTACCTGTGTACAGCCCTCAGACATAATGTCGATGGTGCGGTAGCCGTCCTGCAATACTTTTTTCACCGCTGCCTCAATGGCATCCGCTTCTTCATCCAAATCAAAGCTGTAACGGAGCATCATAGCGGCACTGAGTACAGTAGCAATAGGATTTGCAATATCTTTTCCTGCGATATCCGGTGCAGAACCGTGGCTGGGCTCGTACAGACCGAACTTCGTGTCGTTCAGGCTGGCGCTGGCCAGCATTCCGATGGAACCGGTCACCATACTTGCCTCATCGGAAAGAATATCTCCGAACATGTTCTCCGTCAAAATAACATCAAACTGGGCAGGATCCTTAACTAACTGCATGGCACAGTTGTCTACCAGCATATGTTCCAGAGTGACATCCGGATAGCCCTTTGCCACTTCCTCTACAACCCTTCTCCACAGTCTGGAAGAATCCAGTACGTTAGCCTTATCCACGCTGGTAACTTTCTTTTTCCGCTTTCTGGCAATATCAAAACCTTTGATAGCAATTCGACGGATCTCGTTCTCATCGTAGGTCAGGGTATCAATAGCTTTTCTCACACCGTTCTCTTCGATAGTCTTACGCTCACCGAAGTAAAGTCCGCCGGTCAGCTCTCTCATGATCAGCATGTCAAATCCGGCTTTGCTGATCTCCTCTTTCAGAGGGCACGCTGCTGCCAGTTCATCGTAAAGTACTGCGGGTCTTAAATTAGCAAACAGATTCAATGCCTTACGCAGTGCCAGCAGTCCCGCCTCGGGACGCTTCTCTGGAGGAAGCTTGTACCAGGGAGAGGTAGTAGTGTTGCCGCCAATGGATCCCATCAGCACCGCATCTGCTGCTTTGGCATCCGCAATCGCTTCCTCTGTCAGAGGGACTCCATGGACATCAATGGAAGCTCCACCCATTAAAATATCCTTATAGATCATTTTATGACCATATTTATGCGCAACTTTGTCTAAAACTTTTTTCGTCTCCCTGACGATCTCCGGTCCGATGCCATCGCCGGGAATACAGGTAATATGTAACTCCATAGTGTTATTTTCCTCGTTTCCTGTGATATTTCCTGTATTTTTACGTAAAATACTTATTTCATAATAACTGATACAGTACTAAATTTCAACATTGAAAATTAACATAAATGCAATTATGGACATTAAAATAGATCAAGCCATTAGTTGTGCCGTATATGCAAAAAGGAGCAATACCTTATCCCGGCATTGCTCCTTTTTCACTTCTTCTTAGTTCTCTCCAGCCTTCTCAACCTTGCTGATGGCAGATTTCTCCATAGGAATACGGCAGTTCTTGTTATTACCGAACTCTACGATCACAGTATCATCGGTAATGTCGATCACGATGCCATAGAAACCGGAAGTGGTCAGAACGCAGTCACCTGTCTCTAAGTTGGACAGCATTGCAGCTACTCTCTTCTGTTCCTTCTTCTGCGGTCTCATAAAGAAAAACCACATTGCACCGATCAATACTGCATATACAAGAAGCATAACGATCATGCTGGTTCCGGAACCTGCTGCAGCAGCCTCTGACTCAGTTAATAAAATACCCATTTGTTCCTCCATTCCGGCGTGTTACGCCTGTAAAACTTTCTGTACAAGTAAGTATGATACACAAAAATAGCTTAAGGGGCAAGTCTTTTTGCATAAAATTGTATGAAATTCCTCTAAACTCCGACAGTTGTAACTTATTCTAACGGTGTAGCCATGGAATCCAGCTTCTGTTTTTTATATTCTGCAAAACGGCCTGCATCCAAGGCATCACGGATCTCCGTCATCATGGTATTATAAAAATACAGATTGTGGAGTACACAAAGACGCATACCCAGCATCTCTTTCGCCTTTAACAGATGACGGATATAAGCTCTGGAGTATCTCTGGCAGGCAGGACAGTTGCAGCCCTCTTCGATGGGTCTGCCATCCAGTTCGTATTTGGCATTGAACAGATTAATCTTTCCATGGTTGGTATATAAATGTCCATGGCGTCCGTTTCTCGTCGGATATACACAGTCGAAGAAATCAACACCACGTTCTACACCCTCCAGAATATTAGCCGGGGTACCTACACCCATAAGGTAGGTTGGCTTGTTCACCGGGAGATAAGGTACCACCTCATCCAGAATGTGGTACATTTCCTCATGGGTCTCGCCAACTGCCAGACCGCCGACTGCATAACCGTCCAGATCCATCTCAGCGATCCGCTTGGCATGCTCGATACGGATATCTTCATAGATAGCACCCTGATTGATGCCGAATAACAGCTGGTGTGGGTTCACCGTATCCTCTAAACTGTTCAGGCGCTTCATCTCCGCCTGACATCTCTGCAGCCATCTGGTGGTACGTTCCACGGAATTTTGTACATACATCCGGTCTGCCTTACTGGGGGCACACTCGTCAAAAGCCATGGCAATGGTAGATCCCAGATTGGACTGGATCTGCATGCTCTCCTCCGGACCCATGAAAATCTTGTGTCCGTCGATATGAGAGCGGAAAGTTACACCCTCTTCCTTGATTTTGCGCAGCCCCGCCAGAGAAAATACCTGAAATCCACCGGAATCCGTCAGGATCGGTTTGTTCCAGGACATAAATTTATGAAGGCCGCCCATCTGCTTGATGATCTGGTCTCCCGGTCTTACGTGTAAATGATAGGTATTGGACAGTTCCACCTGGGTCCCGATCTGCTCTAAGTCTGCTGTGGACACAGCGCCCTTGATGGCAGCCACAGTTCCCACATTCATAAATACAGGTGTCTGGATCACGCCGTGTACAGTGGTAAATTCGCCTCTCTTGGCACGTCCTTCCTGTTTAATCAATCGATACATCTTCTACATATTCCTCCCAGAATTCTTCTAACGAGATTCCCTGTTCCATGATCACCGTTGCTGCGGCCTTGCCCACATAACGAAAATGCCAGGGTTCATATTCGATTCCCGTGATGTTTTCCTTGCCTTCAGGGTATCGTAAAATAAAGCCAAAACGACAGCTGTTGGTTGCCAGCCATTTTCCTGCTTTCGTATCTCCAAAGCCTTCGTCCAGCGACATATAGTCGTTGCAGACAATGTCCAGTGCCAGACCGATCTGATGCTCACTGGCTCCCGGTACGGTCACCGCCTGACTGGACAGCTGATACGCCTCCATATAGGACATACCACGCTTCATATAGCGCTCGATCTTGCGGTTAAACAACATCTGTTGATATTCCAGATCCCGGTATGGAGAGCAGATGGTCAGATTCACACCGTCCTCTTCCGCCGCTTCCAGCATAGCCAGCAGATCTTCCAGAATTCTCTTGTCGCACTGCATCTTTCCTTTGATGGTACCTAGCTGGAACGTATAATCATCCGGAATGGAATTCTGTTTGTTGATCAGAACCAGACGCCAGTCATCGGAACGGAATTCCTCCTGCTCTGCGTTATCGTCTTCTGTCACACTGCCGTCTTCTCCGGTCTTCTCAGCATCCGCATTCTCGCTCACAATAGCCTCGGACGCCTGCAGAATATCGGAAGCGTCATACTTATCCACCAGTGCATACCCATGGGAAGTGCTGTTGTAATCCGACTGTTCCAACACATCCTCATCCTCCAAAAGTTCCAGACCTGCCATATCCGGTTCCTTTTCCTCTGCCAGAGAGATGTTCTGGGTGTCGGTATTTTTCAGTTCATAATCCGTTCCGGTATCCTCGGTGATAAAAGCCGGAAAAGAAAAGCTGCTATAAACCGCAAACAGGAAAAAGGTACCGAGCATCACTGCAAAACGCTTTCCGTTGTTGTGACAATAATTCCGGATATGAAAAAAAGACATCACAAAAAACAGCAGCGGCACTGCTACCGCTCTGTTCCATTTGTTCTTTCTGCCAAATTTCAGAAGTTTCGCTCTGGCTTTTTCTTCCGTAGTTTTTTCCATTCCCGTGTCGACCTTTTACTTCCCGTTAGTACTTATGTCATATGATAGCATATTTTGTTTTGTGTTGCACCCTTTTTCTATAAAAAACTTACTAAATTTCTGATTATCTTTTCATAAGTTGGTAAATGCCGATATATCCCGTATTTTAGGGCTTTATCGGTATTTTCTTTTTGGAAGATACCTTGCATAAGCTGGCATTTACCAGCATGAAAATGCAACCAAAAGTAGTAAATGAGTAGTAAATATAAGCTCCGATATTAACAAGCCAGTCTTTCCAGTTCTGCTTTTGCAGATTGAAATGTACCGTGTGCATAATAGCCAAGTGTCATGGTTATGTTAGCGTGTCCCATAAGATATTGCAGGGTGTTTGGGTTCATTCCTCTGTTTGCCATATTCGTACAGTAAGTATGTCGGAATGAATGTGGTGTGATGTTCGGTAACTTGTCCGTGTGATACTTGTTATACTTCTTAATTAGTCCTCGCACCATGCCCTCATAGTTTCCTGCAACTTTAGGTAAGCCCTCACGGTTCAAGAATAGGAAATTGCTATAACCACCTACAATCAACGGTTGTGCCTTTCCTCTGTTCTTTAGTATTCTTTGGATTGCTTGATAAGCCCGTTCTGTCAATGGAAGTTCTCGTTTTCCGTTTTTGGTCTTTGGCGTTTCAATA
>OGXI01002353.1_pt1 | contig 14340 bp, 9 predicted proteins | sample 1576221 | NCBI WGS metagenome assembly OGXI01 (sample SAMEA3541523, study PRJEB24748) | human gut metagenome | biome: human gut; feature: human-associated habitat; material: faeces | place: China | collected 2012
CGTGGCCCAGCAGGCCGTCGAGCACCTGGGCGTGAGGGTCGAGATCATCGACGTGCGCGACCATATCGGCGGCAACGCGTACAGCTACATGGACGAGGAGACCGGCGCGGAGATCCACAAGTACGGCGCGCACCTGTTCCACACGAGCAACAAGAGGGTCTGGGACTACGTGAACCGTTTCACAAGCTTCACGGACTACGTGCACCGCGTGTACGCCACGCACGACGGCGAGGTGTATCCCCTGCCGATCAACCTCGGGACCATCAACCAGTTCTTCCACGCGCACTACACGCCGGCCGAGGCGAAGGCCCTGGTCGAGAGCCAGGCCGGCGAATTGGCGGGCACGGATCCGCAGAACCTCAACGACAAGGGCATTTCGCTGATCGGCCGTCCGCTGTACGAGGCGTTCATCAAGAACTACACGGGCAAGCAGTGGCAGACCGATCCGAAGGACCTGCCCGCGGGCATCATCAACCGCCTGCCGGTGCGCTTCAACTACGACAACCGGTATTTCAGGGACACGTGGGAGGGCCTGCCCACGGACGGGTACACCGCCTGGATGGAGCGCATGATCGACGATCCACGCATCCACGTGACCCTCAGGACCGACTTCTTCGACGAGTCCCAGCCGTACAACAGGAAGGCGTTGGCCGCGGCGGGCGTGCCGGTGGTGTACACGGGTCCGGTGGACCGCTACTTCGACTACTCGCTCGGCGAGCTGAAGTGGCGCACGGTGGACTTCAGGGAGGTGCGTTACGACGAGGGCGACCATTTCGGATGCCCGGTGATGAACTTCTCCGACGCGGACGTGCCGTACACGCGGGCGATCGAGTTCAAGAACTTCAACCCGGAGCGCAGGGCTTCGCAGAACCCGGACAAAACGGTGGTGTGGGAGGAGTACAGCCGTTTCGCCGAGCGTGGCGACGAGCCGTACTATCCGATCAACACGGAGGCCGACAAGGCGTTGTACGCGAGGTACGAGGAGCTCGCGAAGGCCGAGCCGCTCACGGTGTTCGGCGGCCGTTTGGGCACGTACAAGTACTACGACATGCACAATGTGATCGACACCGCGTTGACCGCGTACGAGGAACAGGTCGAACCACTCCTCAAAAAGTGACGCGATATACATTGTGCAATATATGATTCCCCGTTCGTGCTGCTGCGGTGTACGACCATTGGCCGCCACCGCCGCAGCGTTCCGGGACAACAAAAATCCCTATGGCATTACCCCAGGCCATAGGGATTTTCATTATATGCTGATTCTGCCTACGAATCAGGCGAGTGGGTCGAGACCTACGAGATGGTTGCCATTGCCATCGCGGGTCTGCCGTCAGCAACGCACGCTATGCGCGCCACACATCCTTGCCGGCGGCCTTCGCGGCCGCCACATCGGCGTCAAGCTGCTCTTCGGTGCCTTCGACCTCACCCTTGATGAATTCCTCCACCAAGCGGCGGGCCTCGCCATCCTCGTGCTGCACGGCCGGAGACTTCATGAAGTAGGAGCTCGGAGCCAGCACCGGACCGGCCAGGTGGCGGTCGAGCGCGATCTTGGCCGCACGCACGGCGTCGATCACAATACCGGCGGAATTCGGGGAATCCCACACCTCGAGCTTGTATTCGAGGTTCAGCGGCACATCGCCGAACGTGGTGCCTTCCAAACGCACGAACGCGAACTTGCGGTCGTCAAGCCAAGCCACGTAATCGGACGGGCCGATATGCACGTTGTGCGGATCCATCTCGTGCGGCACCACGGAAGTGACGGCGCGGGTCTTGGAGATCTTCTTGGATTCCAGGCGGGAACGCTGCAGCATGTTCATGAAGTCCATGTTGCCGCCGACGTTAAGCTGGTACGTACGATCCAGACGCACGCCGCGATCCTCGAACAGACGGGCCAGCACGCGGTGCGTGATGGTGGCGCCGACCTGCGACTTGATATCGTCGCCGACGATCGGCACACCAGCGTCACGGAACTTCTGCGCCCACTCCGGATCGGAGGCGATGAACACCGGCAGGCAGTTCACGAACGCACAGCCAGCGTCCATAGCGGCCTGAGCGTAAGCCTTGTCCGCCTTCTCGGAACCAACCGGCAGGTAGGAAACCAGCACGTCGACCTTCTTGTCACGCAGCACCTGCGCCACATCCACCGGCTCGGCGTCCGACTCCGTAATCATCTGACGGTAGTACTCGCCCAAACCGTCGTTGGTCGGGCCACGCAGCACCTCCACACCCAGATTCGGCACGTCCGCGAACTTGATGGTGTTGTTCTGGGAGGCTCCGATCGCCTCGGACAGGTCCTTGCCCACCTTCAGCGCATCGACGTCGAACGCGGTGACGAATTCGATGTCACGCACGCGGTAGCCACCGAAATTGTTGTGCATCAGGCCGGGAATCTTATCCTCGTCCTTGGTGTCCTTGTAATACTCAACGCCCTGCACCAGCGACGAGGCGCAATTGCCCACGCCGGCGATAGCCACTCGAATGCTCATCTGAAAACGACTCCTCTGTTATGCATTTCGCAGGTATACCAATCCCCAAGCATACCCACAACCGCATTGTAAACTGAAAAATCACTGAAAAACGGCCATATTACGGCAGTCGTCAACAGATTGTCGATTTGTAAAAAAGCTGCGCAAAAACATGTTTTTCCAGTCGGACAGCACCATCTACACCCTTGTTTTTCAGGTCGTTCGGCTACGGTGGAAACCATGGTTTCACGAACACGAAGTGTCAGCTCACGCTCAAAAAGCGCCCGCAGCGGCAGCGCAACGTCCACGACGCCACGGGTGGGCACCACCTACGGGGTCCATGGAGAAGTGCTGAGCAAGCCGCCCCAGGGGCCGAAGCACACTTCGCATCGCGCACCCAAAAAGACCAGAAAACACAAGCATCTCGTGCTCAAATGGGTGCTCGGCATCTTCGCGGCGCTCATCGCGGCAGGTATCGGCCTGTTCGCCTACATGTACATCACCACGGAAATCCCGCAGCCGGAAAAGTTCGCGCTGGCTGAAAAGACGACCGTGTATTACAACGACGGCACCACGCCGATCGGCAGCTATGCGGAGCAGAATCGCGAAATCATCAGCTGCGCAGACCTGCCCGACTACGTCGGCAACGCGATTGTGGCTTCGGAAGACCGCTCCTTCTATACCAATAAGGGCATCGATCCGATCGGCATCGCACGCGCGTTCTACAACAACCTGACCACCGGTAGCAGGCAGGGCGGTTCCACCATCACCCAGCAGTATGCGGAACGCTATTATCTGGGCGAAACCACCTCGTACGTGGGCAAACTGCGTGAGGCGTTCCTGGCGGTCAAAATCGCCCAAGCACAGGACAAGAGCCAGGTGTTGTGCAACTACATGAACACCATCTATCTCGGCCGTGGCGCATACGGCATCCAGGCAGCGGCCAAAGCGTACTTCGGCAAGGACGCGAAGGATCTGACGCTCTCCGAAGCGGCCATGCTTGCCGGCATCATTCCCGCGCCGAGCGTATGGACCCCCGACGTGAATCCCAAGCAAGCTGAAAAACGTTACAAGCGCGTGCTGAACATCATGGACGAAGACGGCTACATCACGCCGGACGAGAAGAAAGCCGCGAAATTCCCGCAAACCATCGAAATCCAACAGAACAACCAGATGTCCGGACCGAACGGATACCTGTTGACGATGGTGCAGAACGAACTCGTCAACACCAAGGCGTTCAGCAAGCAGGACCTGGAAACCGGCGGCTACAAAATCGTCACCACCATTGACAAATCGAAGCAGGACCTGATGTTCTCCACCATCAGTCCCTCCCAAAACGGCATGCAAGGCATCGTGCCCGACGGCATGCAGTTCGGCGCGCTGTCGGTGAACCCCAAGGACGGTTCCATCATCTCGCTGTACGCAGGAGACGACTACCTGACCAAGCAGCTCAACAACGTCACCCAGGCAACGTACGAAGTCGGCTCCACCATGAAGCCGTTCGCATTGCTGGCCGCCGTCAACGAAGGCGTCAGCCTCAACACGTACTTCAACGGCAACTCGTACCGGACGTTCCCGGGCATCACCGAAACGGTGAGCAACTACGGCGGCGAGAATCTGGGATACGTGAACCTGTACACGGCGACGGAACAATCCTCGAACACCGTGTACATGGATCTGCAAACCAAGCTCGGCGCGCAGAAAATCGCCGAAACCGCACGGCAGGCCGGCGTTGACGATTCGTCTTTGGATGGTTCCAACCCGTTCACCGTGCTCGGCAACAACGGCCTGACCCTCAAGGACATGACGCAGGGATACGCCACACTGGCCAACCAAGGCAACAAGCCGACGCTGCATATCGTTGCCCAAGTGCAGACGGCGAACGGCACCGACCTGTACAACGCGCCGACCTCGGCGGAGCAGACGTTCGAAGCGAACAACGCGAATCTCGTGACGAAGGCGCTTACCGGCGTGGTCCAGCGAGGCACCGCCATCGAGGCGCGTGCCACTGGGCACACCATTGCCGGCAAGTCAGGCACCGCAAACGATTCCAACGCAGCGAGCTTCATCGGCTACACGCCGTCCATGCTGACTTCTGTGGCGATGTGGTATCCGGACGCCAACGGCAATCCGCAGCAGATCCCTTCGTTCGGCCGATGGACCGGCGGCAGCGACTACCCCGTGCATCTGTTCACCGAATACATGAAGCAGGCCCTTGCCGACACTCCGAACGAAACGTTCCCCGACGCCACCGATAACGGCAAGGTCGGCGGACCGGACGGTACGTGGGGCACCGGCGCGCAGAAGACCTGGACTAGAAAGCAGCAGACCACCGTGACTCCGCGTACCGAGGAGAACACCCAACAGACCACGCCGAATCAGACCGAGGAAACGCAGAATACCGGTCAGGGCGGTGGCGACGGCGGTAATAGTGGCGGTATCCCCGCTAACGGCGACGGTAACGACACCAACGGTGGCAATGGCGGAGGAACCAGTGGCGATAATTCCGGTAATAACGGCGCCAATGGCGATACATCGCAGCAATAGCAGTCGCTGACTGCGATTGCCGTCGCGGTCAGCGAACACGCAAAGGGGGCTTCCCGATTATTCCGGGAAGCCCCCTTGGTTTTGCCGCGTGCACACGCGGGCGCACGGTCGTCAGCGTCGTTCGTCAGAATGCATGCACATGCTGGGCGAGACGGTCGTATTCGGCGCGCGTCAGCGAGGCGACGCCACCGTGTTTCGTATGCGCGGTGAGGAAGTAATCGTCCGCCTGCAACGGCATCCAGCCCTGATCGAGATCACGGCTGACCATCGGACGGTATCCGATCGACGGAATCACGTCCACGAACAAGTACCATTCGTCGTCCGGTCCACCGTTGTTGTGGTGGTTGGCGAACACCGCAGGACCTTCCACGCCGCCGGGGTTGCCGTCCGGCACGTAGCCTGCGCCAATCCGGTCCTGCACCTTGGTCCAGGTCGTTCCCGGCTCCCACCAGCGCTTCGCGTCGGTGCGGTCCATCCAGATGCCGGTGCCATGCGCGTTGTCCTTGGTGATGCGGTACGTGCGTACACTGCCGTCCGGCAACGGACGTTGGATCATCGTGGTGTCGATGGCGTCGCCGTGGTTGTCGATGAACACGCCACCATATTCGAACGTGTCCTGCGTGAAATCGGTGGTGGCGCCCCACAGCACGGTGCAGTAGACGTTCTTGTCGTCGTGAGCCTTGTCCGCATCATTGAACACGGTGCTGGACCAATACATGACGAATGCGCCGCGCCCACCGTGATGGCCTTGCGGATAATAGTCCGGCACCCAGAGGCATTCGCATGCCCAGGCCATACCAAGCTCCAGATGGGAGCCGTCCGGCTTGCGGGACACGTCGAGCATGCGCGGCTCGCTCCAATGGAGCAGATCGTCGGATTCCCAGATGATGAGATTCGTGCTGGCGTGGTGGCTCCACTCGTACCAGCCGCCGCCGTCGCCTCCGAACACACGCAGATCGGTGGCGATGATATACCACGTGCCGGTGTCGGGATTGCGGATGATATGCGGATCGCGCACGCCTGTGGTACCGAGATGCGAAGCCAGCACAGGCTTTCCATCGTTGAGCGGCACCCAACGGTGCGGATTGTCACCGTCGGATATATCCATGTAAATCTTCTCGGCGTAGCCGTCCGGATCCTCGATGAAGTGGACGAGCAGGTAACCGTAGTCGTCGGTTGTGTCGGTCATGGTCCCACCTTGTGGTTGTGAATGAATGAATTGGATAAGTGAATTGCGTGTTCGATAACGTACCGCGTCAATATGCGCGGATACGAAGAAAGCCGCCGCCACGAGAGCGACAGCTTTCTTCGGGAAGGAGGATTAGCCCTGATGCGTGCGGGCCCATGTGCGGATCACATCCTGCTGCGCCGCGATGGCCTTGTTGCGGGCCAGATAGATGACCAAGGTGATGGAATACAGTGCAAGGCCGATGAGGTCCATCGTGCCCAGGGAGAAGACCACCACGATTGCCAGCCAGATGATCACCCACCGGCTGGTGGTGCCGGGAGCGAGACACCGCATGGACATGATGAAGCTGACGATGCCGATAATCAGCACCAGCAGCGCGTAGATGCCCACCACCGTCGAGGCGTTGTCCACCGCGGAATAGTCCGTTTTCAGCAAACCGTTATGTTCCAGCAGATCGTAGGCTTGGCCTTTGAACCAGCTGGTGAACATGAACAGTGTGATGGACGCCATGATCACGTTGTAGGCGGCGGCGATGGTCATCAGCACTCGTTCCGCCTTGCGAGCCAATGGTGCCGGCGGCTGCATGGTGTTGCCTTGCGGATTCATATCGGTCCTTTCCGTGGTGTGGCCTCATCCGATGTGCGATGCGCAGCTCGGGAAAGATAAAATCACAGGCCCGTCCGTTTGGGGACGGACCTGTGCATTATCTCACTCGGCCGGTATCAGCCCTTGAGGCCGGAGGTGATGTTCAGGGACTGCAGGAAGTACTTCTGCGCGAACAGGAACAGCAGCAGGGTCGGGATGATGGCCATGCAGGTGGCCGCCATCAGGGAGCCCATCTGGTTGTACTGGCCCATCTGGTTGCTCAGCAGCTGCAGACCAGCGGTGACCGGCATCTTGTTGATGTCGTTGAACACCAAGGTCGGCCACAGGAAGTCGTTCCAAGCGCCGGTGAAGCTGAACAGGAAGATGACGATCAGAATCGGGCGGATGGCCGGCAGCATGATGCGGGTGAAGATCTGGAAATCAGTGGCGCCGTCGATTTCGGCCGCCTCGTCCAGTTCCTTCGGGATGCCCTTCATGAAGTTGCGCACCAGGAAGATGTTCGCCACGTTGCCCAGGCCAGGGATGATGCAGGCCCAGTAGGTGTTGACCCAGCCGAGGGAGGCGATGATGCGGTACTGCGGGATCATGTTGACCACGGCAGGGAACATCGAGATGAGCAGCAGGACGAAGAACAGCGTATCGCGGTACTTGAAGTTCAGACGGGAATAGCCGAAGCCTGCGAGCGCGACGATGCACACGGACAGCACTGCGAACACGGTCGAGATAATCAGCGAGTTGCCCAGCCAGTTCAGGACCGGGTAGCTGGCGGATGCCTCGATCAGCGTCATGTAGTTGTCAAGCACCCACTTCGCGGGCAGGAAGTTGAACGCGTTGGAGGTGAATTCGGCCACCGACTTGAACGAAGTCGTCACGGTGTAGATCACCGGAAGCAGCCAGACGACTGCCAGCACGACGAGCACCACATAGACGGCGATCAGCGACGGGGAGACCTTTTTGGTTTTGTTTTCAGGAATTGCCGCGCTTGCGACATTGACTGTGGTTGCAGCGGACATCTTCAGTCCTCCTTATTCATGAAGATCAGCTGGATCGCGGCGATGGCCATCAGGATGATGCCCAGCAGCAATGCCATTGCGGAAGCCATGCCGGCGGCCGCAGGGCCGGCGGGGAACGCGAGGTTCCTGATATCCATCAGCAGCACCTGGGTCTGGTAGTTCGGTCCGCCGTTGGTCAGCATGACCGGCTGGCCCCACACGTTGAAGGCGCCCGTGGTGGTCATGATGGTGGTGTAGAACAACGGCAGCTTGATTTCCGGCAGGGTGATGGAGAAGAAGATCCTGACCGGACCGGCTCCGTCGACCTTCGCGGCTTCGTAGAGGCTCTCGTCCACGCCGGAGAGCGCGGAACGGTAGATGACGAGGTTGCCGCCGATACCGGCCCACAGCACGAGTACGAAGATGGTGATCCATGCGTACGGGTTCTTGCCGAGCCAGTTGATGTCGGTGTGGAAGGTGGTGTTCAGCAGACCGAACTGGGAGTTGAAGACCATACGCCAGACCAGTGCACCGGCGGCGATGGAGATCAAACCTGGGATGTAGAAGATCGCCTGGAACAGACCAGCGCCCTTGAGTCCCTTCTTGCTGAGCGCCACGGCGAGCAGCAGCGGCACGATGATGGTCAGCGGCACGCTGACCAGCACGAAGAGCAGAGTGTGGCCGAGATCACGCCAGAAGATCGAGTAGAAATAGGTGCTGGGGTCGAAGATCTTCGCGAAGTTCTGCAGGCCGACGAACTTCGGCGCACCGACCATGTTCCAGCGGGTGAACGCCAGTCCAATGCCGAAGATAATCGGGATGATGCCGAAGACGGCGAAGATGATGAAGTGCGGAGCGATGTACGGCAGCGCGTGCCAGATGGAGTTCTTGCGCTTCATGGATGATTTTGCGGATCCGATCGTAGATGTCTTGCTCATCACGATTCCTCCTGAATCTCGATTTGGCCCTGGGCCATGAGGTCGAGGGTCTTCAGACCTTCTTCAAGACCAACATTGCCGTAGACGATGTCGTTGTATGTGCCCCAACCAGCGGTCGCATAGCCTCCGTAGAGGTAGTTGGAGGTCTTGATGTAGTCGCGTTCCTTCTTGCCGTTGGTGAAGGACGCCTGGATCAGCTTCTGGTACTTCGGGTTGTTCAGATCGCGGTATGCCGGCGAGATGGAACCGACCTCAGACCAATCCATCCAGTGCTCGTACACGTACTTGACGAAGTCGGCGGCGGCTGCGGATTTCGCCGCGGAGCGGTGCGGATCCTTCAACTGCATCCAGTTGCACTGGTAGAAGAAGTTCACCGGATTGTCGGCGCTGTACTGCAGGGTGTTGGCTTCCGCGATCTTGTCGGCGCCCAAGGTGTTGGACATATTGCCCTGCGCCCACGTGCCAAGCTGCGCGAACACGGCCTTGCCGGAACCGAACGCCTGCTCGCCGTCGACGTCCATCGGGGCGATCACACCGGCGTCGTACGCTTCCTTGAGCTTCTCCATGGGCTTGCGCCACACGTCCTTGGTCAGGTCGTCCATATCGTTCTCAAGCGTGCCGCCCGCGCCGTACAGCAGGGACATGAAGGCCCACGGCAGATTGCCGTAAGTCAGCGCGTAGGTGCCCTTGGGTAGCTTGCCCTTGAGGTCCTTGATCTCGTCGATGGTGACGAACCCGTCGTCGAGGATGTACTGCAGGTTGTACTTCTTGACCAGGTCCTTGTTGTAGTAGATGGCCATCTGGTACAGATACAGCGGAATGCCGTAGGCCTTGCCATTGACGGTGACGCCCTTCCAAGTGGCGGGCAGGAAGCTGCTCTCCTTGAGGTCCGGGGCGACCTTCTGCCAATCGTCCATGGTGTCGAGCAGACCTTGGGACTGCAGAACGGCGGTCTGGAACTGGTCGCCGATGATGATGTCGGGGATGTTCTTGCCGGTCTGCATCACGGAATAAATCTTCGTGGTCAGATCGCCGCCGTTCATCGGCTGGAAAACGACCTTGTAATCGCTCTGGGCGTTGTATTCCTTGACGATGCGCTGCATTGCAGGACCGTCATCGCCCACCAGATTGTTCCAGAAGTAAATGGTCTTGCTTTCACCCGAAGAGGCACCACAGCCTCCGGCGGCAAGCACAAGTCCAAGTGACGCACACACGGCTACGGCAGCCTTGGCAAAGCGCCGCAACCCGGTAAGATGCCTGGATGTAGACATTGTTTCCTTCCTTTTCCTCAACGGACCATCGCTGGACCGCTCCTCGTTGCAATCCGAATGGGAAGAATCCTTTTCGATTGAGCCTCCCTGCTCATTTGCAACGTTGTAATTTTGATTATACAGCTATTTTCATCGTTGTACAAACGGTAACACGCCGACGACAACAGCCAGCTTTATGGATGAGGTTATAGACGGGGGTGACCCCTCCGGCCACGCCCCTCAGTGGCCTACGGCCGGAGTTCCCGCAAGCGGGCCACCATCAGCGGGCAACACGTCCGTGGTAGTGGGGGTCCACAGATTATCAGGTTCCGGCACGCCGAAATCCGGACCGTCGGCGGTCCACTTGACCACACCGACGCGCGCGTGGCGATTCGGGTCGAACAGCGGATCACCCTTGATTTCCGTGTAATTACGGCAGTGGTAGATCATCAGATCCTCGGTGCCGTCCTCGGACTTGGTGAACGAATTGTGGCCCGGACCATACTGACCGTTCTCGGCGCAGGTCTTGAACACCGGCACCGGGCTCTTGGTCCAGGAGGCTTTGTCCAGCAGATCGCTGCCGCGCTCGGCGGTCAGCAGCCCCACGGCGTACGGAACTCCGGTGCCGGAGGCGGAATACGTGATGTAGATTTTGTTCTCATGGAACAGGAAGGCCGGGCCTTCGTTGACCAGGAAGTCGATGCATTCCCAGTCGTATTCCGGTTTGGTCAGCATGACGGGCTCGCTGCCCAGCGTCCACGGATCGGCCATCTTGGCGATATACAGATTGGAGTTGCCTTCGATAGCGGGATCCTTCTGCGCCCATACCAAGTACTGCACGCCATCGATCACTTCGGTGGTGGCGTCAAGTGCGAAGGAGTCGATCGGGGTGACGATCTGGCCCTTCTCCACCCAATTGTCGGAGGTCGGGTCGTCGTCGGTGTTCTCCAGCACGAACATGCGGTGCGTCGGCAGGCCGGATGCTTCGAAATCCGTTGCGGCGCCTGCGAAGTAGATATACCATGCGCCATTGATGCGGTGTAGTTCGGGGGCCCAGATGTAGATGCTTGCCGGGCCGGATTCGTGCTTGCGCCACACCACCGTCTCCGGAGCTTTCTGCAGATCGTTGATGCTCGATGCGTGCCGGATGGCGATGCAGTTGTATTCCGGATCGGAGGCGGTGAAATAATACTCGCCGTCAACCTTGAGCACCCAGGGGTCTGCGCGCTGAAGCACGATCGGATTGTTGTAAACAACCATGTTTAGTCCTTCTCAATCCGTTGTTCCAGTATTTACAACGTTGAATATATCATTCTTACATCGTTGTAACAACTTGGGCGCGTCATTGTCAGAAGATGCTTGGATGCGGTGCCGCCGCCGGGCATGGGCGTCCATCGTTTGCGCCATTCATGCCAATGTCGGTGTCGCCGTCGGTCATGGGTGCTCGACACACTCAAGGCCGTTCGGCCAAGCTTACGGTCGAGCGCCCATGCCCGGCGGCGGCACCTTGGGGGAAGAGCCGACTCAATGGGTACGCACGCTGGGAGAAACTTGCCGGAAGGCAAGCGAAAGCTCAGAGGACGAAGGAATCGATGGGGAGTTTGGTGGATTGGCGCACGACCAGCGATGATGTGACCTTGCGGAAGACCTTCTCCCCCGGTTTGTCGGCATTCGGGTCACGGCCGTCGATGCGCTCCTTGAGCACTTTCACCGACAGACGGGCTACCGCTTCAAGTCCCGGCGCGATCGACGTCAGCGCCGGCGACAGGTACTGTGAATCGTCGGAATTGTCGAAACCAACCACGGAGATGTCGTCGGGAATGTGCAAGCCGTGCATCTGAATCGCGTGCATCACGCCGGAAGCCAGCATGTCGTTCAGCGCGACGACGCCATCGACTTCGACGCCGGAATCCAACAACGCGTTCATGGCCCTCACGCCGTCACTACGATGCCACATGCCCGATTCGACGACCAGCCGATCGTCGAATTCGACGCCGGCCTCCTCCAGTGCCTCAAGATACCCTTGGTAGCGCAGCGCGGCGGAACCGACCTTCTCGCCACGATGCACGCCAACCACCGCCACATGCCGGCAGCCGGTCGTCAGCAGATACTGCGTGGCCCGCTTCGCGCCTTCCACGTTCTCGGTGGCGATGTGATCCACCTGGTCGGTGAAGATGCGTTCGCCGACCAGCACAAGCGGATAATCGACCTTCAGCTGCTCGACGTCATCCTGTCCAAGCTCCAATGGGCTGTAGATCAGGCCGTCGATCATCGTCTGCTGGGACCCGTGCAGCGCTTCCAACTCGCCATCGCGCGAATATTGCGTCGGTTCCACGATCACGCGCAGACCGACTTTCTTCGCTTCTTCGATGACCAGCGATGACAGCTGCGCGAAATACGGCATCTGCAGATCGGGAATGGCCAAGCCGATGATGCCGGTCTGCCCTCGGCGCAGGTTGCGTGCCGACACGTTCACCGTGTATCCCAGTTCCGCGATGGCTTTGTTGACCTTGTCGCGCGTGGCCTGCGAGACGAATTCGTAGTCGTTGACCACGTTGGAGACGGTTTTGATCGACACACCGGCCGCCTTGGCCACCTCACGCATGGTCACGACATGCTCGCCGTTCCCCCCCGTTCGTTTCGGCATATATACCCCTTTTGTCATCCAGCGGACTCAGTCGGCATCGAAGAAACCAACCTCCATCGTTACACCAGCATAGTCGGGGTCAAGCTCCTCCGCCGTTTGCATATCCAGAATGGGCATGCCCTCCTTGGACCAATGCACGCGGCGCACTTGGGCGTCGCGGCCACCATAGCGGCCGTGCTCGTATTCGGCGTTGTGGAACACGTAGATGAGGTTGCCGTCCTCGTCATGCGACCACATGCCGTGACCGGTGCCAAGCTGCCACCGCCCGTTGTATACGCCGGACTTCTGCAGCGGATAATCGAGCTTCGTCCATACGCTGGCGTCGGTCAGATCGGCCCCCTGTCCGGCCGGGGCGGTGACCAAGCCGGTCGTGTAGTCGATCCCGACCAGCGAGCCCGAGTAGATCAGGAAAATCGTTCCGTCATGCATGATGGCGTTCGGCCCTTCGGCGATCATGTTGTCCCATGCGAATTCCGGCACGACAATCTGCTTCGGCTTGCTGGTGAGCCTCGCCGGACGAGCCGGGTCAAAGCTGGCGATCCAGATGCTGCCGACCTGCTGCCATGCGTAGTACCAGCGGCCCGAATCGCACAGCACGGTCATGTCAAGCGAAATGCGCTGGATTGGATTGAGCGTCTCGCCATCCGGGTCGAGGATAGGCTCGGGCACCGTCCAGTTCTCCGGCTCGCGCGGATCGAAATCCGTGCCGTCGGAATGCTGCTTGAGCTGCATGATGTGGCAGCTGCCGGTCCACATGTCCGGTTTGCCGGCACGATCGTTGGGGGTGCCGTCGGGATTGACGCGCGGCCCATCGAAGCAAGGCATGAACAGGACCGACAGCTTGCCGCCGATCACATGCAGTTCCGGAGCCCAGAAGCAGCCGGTCATCGGACGATCTTCGCTATTGAGATCGCCGCATGCGAGCAGATCGATCTCCTTGGCCCGTCCACCCGCGGCGTCGGAAAGCGCTTCGATGGAGTCGGCGATGCGCAGCGGCATATGGGTTCTGCCGTCGTTCGGGTCCACGCAATTGCCGTCGGTGTCATCGGTGGCGATGAACATGAACATCGGCTTGCCATTGAACTTCCACGCGAACACCGACGGGTCGGCGCGCTCCACCGCGAACGGCACCGGATAGACGCTCTGGCGGATCACACCTTCGACGGTACGGGTCTGGCCGGCCTTGAACGTTCCCTCGGAGGCCTCCTGGGCGATGGCCTCAAGCTGGGCCATGTTCCAATCCACTGCGCGCGTGGCCTGCGAACCGTCGCTGTATGACAGTTCCGCACGGGTTGCGGCCAAGGCCAGAACCGCATTCCGGGCATCCTCACCATGCAGGCCCGCATCGATTCGCTGGGCGGGCACGGACGTTCCGGTATTGCGGATGCGGCCGAAGCGCTCTATCAGGCGCTCGGCCTCCGGCTCACTGATGGCGATGCTGTTGCCGACGACGGCGTTCGGAATGCCGCAATCCCCGGTCTGACGCAACGGCTGCGACGACGCCGATTCCACGACATCAAGCGGCCTGCCCGAACCGGCGGCGGCTACGATATCGGCCGTCCGCGCGGTGCGTGCCTTGCCATCGTCACCGGTCCAGGAGACGACGTAGCACGCGTCCGCGGCGTCGAAAGAGACGGACGGGCGATTGACCCCACCGGTGGTGCGCAACAGCACCAGCCCCCGCTGGTCGAACGCCGTCAGATCAT
>OGXI01002356.1_pt1 | contig 14333 bp, 10 predicted proteins | sample 1576221 | NCBI WGS metagenome assembly OGXI01 (sample SAMEA3541523, study PRJEB24748) | human gut metagenome | biome: human gut; feature: human-associated habitat; material: faeces | place: China | collected 2012
GTCAGCAATAAACTCAGTACCCTCCCAGCCGACTGTCTGATGCACAGTGTAAACGTCATCTCTGGAAATCTTAAATACTTTCGCTCCAAATTCTTCTGTTCCCGTATACGGCTCCATATACCGTTCAAACCCATAAAGAAGTTCCTGTACTCCCTCTAACTTTAATGCTGAACCAAAATAACATGGGAATACTCTTCTTTCCTTTATCAAGCGACAGATTTCTTCCTTCCGGATACTTTCATGCTCCATAAAATAGTCCAGTACTTTTTCATCGGTCATTGCTAGTTCTTCCAGGGTTTCTGTACTCTCTTTCTGATCAAAGGCAATGCATCCTTCATCAAGACGTTCCTTTAATTCTGAAAGCAGTGCTGCTTTATCTGTTCCCTGCTGATCCATCTTATTAATAAAAATAAATGTAGGAATATCATAAAGCTTTAACAGCTTCCATAAAGTTTCTGTATGTCCCTGTACACCATCCGCCCCGCTGATAACAAGCACCGCATAATCAAGTACCTGCAGTGTTCGTTCCATTTCCGCAGAAAAATCAACATGTCCCGGTGTATCTAAAAGGTTCACTTTTTTATTTCCAAGTGAAAAAACAGCCTGTTTTGAAAAAATCGTAATTCCTCGGTCTCTCTCTAATGCATACGTATCAAGAAAAGCATCTTTGTGATCCACTCGTCCAAGCTTACGTACCGTTCCCGATAAATACAACATACTTTCCGATAATGTTGTCTTTCCGGCATCTACATGCGCCAGTATTCCCATTACAATATTCTTCACCTTTTTCACCTCATTTCAAAAATCCAATATACTAACTGTTACACCACATAAGAAAAGCGACATGACTTCTATCTTCAAAGCCCTGCCGCTCTTATATTCCTTATCACCTGACCTCTGGTCATCTAAAATGTATTATCGGAATCTTTTTGTGCTTGATTTTGTGAGAAGATTTTTTGTCAGTTGTGCCCAAATTTTTGAGACGTACGCGGTGCGTACGTTGATGAAATTCGGGTGCGACTGGCGGGAAATCAGCCACAAAAGCAAGTGCAAGAAAGACTCTGAGAGTACATTAAACGGAGATGGAGGGATTTGAACCCTCGCGCCGGTTATAGCCGACCTACCGCATTTCGAGTGCGGACCCTTCAGCCACTTGGGTACATCTCCAAAGCACAGCGACAATTATATCATATAGGAGATGAAAATGCAAACTCCTGTAATAGGAAAATGTGAAGATAATCGCGGCGTAGAAAATGCGTCACCGCATTTTTACTTGCTCCGACATCACATTTTCCTATTACAGGAGTTTGCATTTTCTGACTTCTATAAATTGATGGTGTGGGGTTTCAGTCAGAGAGTTTTCGCTATAGCTAACTCCTTCAACGGTCGTAGACTATCTCAGCTCCTTGAGGATTTCGAAGGCTTCCTGCATTGTATTTTTTACAAGATATGTCTTCTTCTCATATTGCTTACGGTAAAATTCTACATTTTCCCTGGAAGGTTCAAATACATTTTTCAGGTGAATATTCCCTGATAAAGCTTCGGTGATATTGTCTACATCTCCTACTGCATAGGCACCAAACATACAGTTTGTCATAACGGCACCGGCCGCATTCTCTAATGTGACTGTACGACTGTCTAACATATCCGCTTTCATCTGGTTCCACATATTATCACGACTTCCGCCTTCTGTGATCGTGATGCGGCTTAAGTCAATTCCCGCAGAACGATACAGATCTGTGATCTCCATGTAGTCATAACCGATCGCTTCTAAAACAGCATGCCATAAGGTCGCCTGATCTGTATCCATTGTCATGTTTAAGAAGCATCCTACTGCATCCGGAATATCATTGATTCCACCTGTCAGATATGGAAGGAAAAGTACACCATCTGAACCTGCCGGAACTTTTCTGGCATCTTCTTCTAATACTCGATAATACTTATCGTCTTCTGCCTTTTTACAGATATTATCTTTGAACCAGCGTAATGCAAGACCGCCGGTACGGATATAGCCCCAGTAAAAATACGTATCTGGAAGAGAACCGCTGTTAAATACAAGACCGGCTCCTTTCTTGCTTAATTCCGGTATAATTCCCTTTGTGGATACACAGAACATCGAACAGGTTCCCGCAACATCAACGGCCTGTCCCGGCTTCATATTTCCACTTCCGATCATGGACTGCATAGTATCTCCTGCACCTCCACAAATAGGAATTCCTGCCGGAAGTCCTGTTTCCTGTGCAATTTCTTCTGTTAAATGTCCGATGATATCCCATGGTTTTACGATTCGTGGCATCATTTCTTCCGGAATACCGAGAAGATCAAGCTGTTCTTTCGACCAGCATTTCTCTTCTACTTTATATCCAAGTCCCCATCCAGACATTGTTCCCCAGTCAATAAACATATCTTTTGCAGAAAGACCTGCAAGATGTGCCAGTACATACGGTGCATCGTGAATAAACTTTGCACCGTTTTCTTTAAATCCTTCTATATTTTTTAAGAACCAGCGGGCAAACATGGCAGGGAACATGCAGTTTGCTTCCGGATTACCCGTTTCTTTTCCAAAAATGTCTAAATCCCAGCTATTTACGAGATCTACATCATCCTTTGTACGTGAATCAAGATAATTAATATATGGTGTGATCGCATTACCGTCTTTATCTACACCGCAGATACCACAGATAATACCATCTCCCATAATCGACTTAATCTTTGTCACATCCAGTCCTTTTTCCTTCATCAAAGAAGCACATTCCTTCATTCCTTTGATCGTGAGTGCCAGATACTCATCCACGTCCATACTTACCCATCCCGGCTCCGGATAAGTTAATGTTGTTGGTGCGGAAGAAGATACGATACAATTCATATTCTCATCATATACCGCTACTTTTACACTCTGTGTTCCTGCATCAAATCCAAGATAATACTGACTCATTTTTCAATTCCTCCATTCTTTTACTATGTACTCTCGGAATCTTTTTGTCCTTGATTTTACAAAAAGCTCTGAAAATACATTACGAAAAACACAATACATTCTCTCCAAATAATAAGTTTGAACAGGGAAGGAAACTTTAGCTTTTTTAACCCATAAAAAATACCCCGATAGAAATATTATCGGGGTTAAGCTACACTTTTAAACGAACTGATATAATATTATGCGTCAGAGTCCACATCATGTAATTCTATCCTTTACCGATTCTATCCTTTACCTGATGCTTCATTCAATACAATAAAAATACTATAAAAACCGCTCTCTTCTCATTCTTCTCTCATCCAGACTGTACTGTCGGCTTCGGACTCTCACCGAATCATGCCAATGGCTCGCGGGCTTATGTTACCAGATTCGTTCGCTCATAAATAGCTGCTTCATCTGAAACAAATACCGCCGGTAGGGAATTACACCCATCCCCGAAGATTCTGTATTTATTTACCCGTTTATTATAACGCATTATGAATATGGATTCAAGATAAAAATAATGGAAAAATTTTATATTTCTATTCAAGATATATCGTAGATGTGAGAGTCATCTTACATCCGATATATCCTACACATATTCAATATGTAAATAAAACATTTGATGTCAGAACTTTTCCTTTCTATACTTAAGCCATACGAAAGGAAAGCCAGGTGTTATTATGCAAACTGTTTTACCAAGAGAGGAAGAAGTTGAAGCTATTTTTTCCCAGATTCTTGCTTCTCCGGATTCCTGTAAAAAATTAATGGATGTTTTTTATGATGCAATGGATGATAATCATTTATTAGAATCGGATGATCCGAAACATTTTTCCAAAGTACTCTTTTATGCCTATCAAAACGGTGATGTCACCGCTCTTTTATTAAAACTTTGCGGAAAAAGTATGTTTGATCTTTTAAGAGATGCGTACCTGATTCCTAAAAAATTTCATGGAAAAGCCGGAATGAATCCTGTTCTATTAACAAATCCTGACGGAGAGCTTTTGCCTACAGCAAAGAAAATCGTTTCCAGTAGAGAGTATAGTAAATTTAAAGAAATTTATAAGAATCATGAATGTGCGCCTCGTTCTAAACTTTATCTTGCCGATGGATATGATATCGTTCGTTCCTATGTTGGCGGTAGCGAGATGAATATTACGGAGAAAAAAGAAAATAAACGACGTGGTATTATGATTCTCTATGCACTTCCTGATACGAAAAAGTTAGGTTTAACTGAAGCACAGGCTTACGCTGTTGTATGGAATACCTTCCATAATATCCAAAAAGAAGCTCCTCATGCGATCGTTTATTACGGACAGGAAACCGGATTAAAGAAAGAACAGACTTTTGATGAAATCGGTATTCTTCTTCCTATTCGTGAATTTGAAAAGAAAATGTTACACCATTTGAGTGAGGTAGACGGACTTGTTTTAACCTGTCGTGAAAAAATGATTAAAAAAGCCGGGGTAAAAAGTCTTGAACTGTAACGAAATCTATAAAGAACTGTAAAGGGAAGTGTTAAAATGAGTCAGTCAACAATACGAAAAAATCACATGGATGTTCTCTGGCATGAATATACTGACAATAATGGAGAAAATATTCCGGTCACACAGGCAAGTCTTACAGAAAAGGCTTCTATTATCGGCAGAGTAGGTATCATGCTCTTATCCTGTGGAACCGGTGCATGGCGTGTACGAAGTTCTATGAATACGCTTGCTGAGACGATGGGTGTCACCTGTACAGCGGATATTGGGCTGATGTCAATTGAGTATACCTGTTTTGATGGAGAAGAAGGTTTTACACAATCTCTTTGTTTAACAAATACCGGAGTCAATACTTCAAAGTTAAATCGTTTGGAACATTTTATCCGAAACTTTGAAACAGAAGGAAAGACTATGTCTGGAAATCAACTGCACGATTTTCTTGATAGTATCGAAGAAATTCATGGTCTTTATTCTCCGGTTGCTCTTGGTATTGCTGCTGCTATCGCCTGTGGCGGATTTACTTTTTTGCTTGGCGGCGGACTGATTGAAATGTTCTGCGCTTTTATTGGTGCCGGTCTTGGAAACTTTTTAAGATGCAAATTAACCAAACATCATTATACTTTATTTCTTGGCATTGTTTTATCTGTATCTTTCGCCTGTCTTTCCTATGCTGGACTTTTAAAGCTTGGGGAAGTCTTTCTCCATCTTTCTGTTCGGCATGAAGCCGGATATATCTGTGCCATGTTATTTATCATTCCGGGATTTCCTTTTATCACCAGCGGTATTGACCTTGCAAAACTGGATATGCGTTCTGGTATTGAACGACTCGGTTATGCTCTGATCATTATTTTAGTTGCAACAATGTCTGCCTGGATTATGGCTTTGATTCTCCATCTTCAGCCGGTTGACTTTCTAAAAATCTCATTACCATTATCTGATTGGATCCTGTTCCGGCTTCTTGCAAGTTTTTGCGGTGTATTTGGTTTCTCCATTATGTTCAACAGTCCTGTTCCGCTGGCAGTAACCGCCGCATTGATTGGTGCTATTGCAAATACACTGCGTCTTGAACTTGTTGATCTGATAAACTTTCCTCCTGCTGCTGCCGCGTTTATCGGTGCTTTGACCGCAGGTCTTCTCGCCTCTTTGATAAAAAATAAAGCTGGGTATCCAAGAATCTCTGTCACTGTTCCTTCAATCGTTATTATGGTTCCGGGACTTTATCTTTACAGAGGATTCTACAACCTTGGTATTATGTCCCTTGCTACTTCCGCGACCTGGTTTGCTTCTGCAATTTTAATCATTCTGGCTCTGCCGCTTGGATTGATTTTTGCCAGAATACTTACAGACAAAACCTTTCGGTATTGTACCTGATCGGATCGCACTATATTTTTCTGCTTCTATTTCTATTGTTTCTTACATAGAGTATCGCCATCGCTGCCGCTGCAATTCCCCAGGATATCGGATAAGATAATGCTACTTTATCCGGGGAAGGATTCTTTGCCATAAGCGCAAATAATGCAACAATCCGGAAGCCGCAGAAACTGATCACCGTTACGATCATTGGCAGAAAGGCCTTTCCAAATCCTCTTAAATTACTGCTGAAACATTCAAGAACGGTGTAAAAAAAGTAAAATGGAAAGGTTACTTTTACGATTTCTAATGTCTGCGCTGCTACTGCAGCATCTTTTGTAAATACATTTAAAATCACCGGCATCGCTATGATAAGCAGTATACAGGCAGCAAATGTAATAAGAGATCCTCCAAAAATACAAAGTCTGTTACCCTTTTTGATTCTTTCCCAGTTGCCGGCTCCGTAGTTTTGTCCAATAAAGGAAACAACCGCCTGTCCAAGTGCGACAATTGGCAGGTAGATAATTAACTCCACTCTGAAATAGACTGTAAACGATGCTACTGAAGTAACACCTAATGTATTAATCTGTGACTGTATGATAATATTGGACAAGGTGATAATAATTGACTGCACCCCAGCCGGCACACCTACTTTTAGTATATCCGTAAATTCTTTCAGGCTGCAATCTGAAAAACGAATCCGCAGTGCATACGTTTTTTTTAATCGATATAAATGGATCATGACTCCGATAGCCGCAAATGTCTGGGAAAATAACGTTGCAAACGCTGTTCCTTCTACTCCCATATGGAAAACATATAAAAATATAAAATCCGCAAAAACATTGATGATCCCGCCAAAAAACTGATATAGCATCGGTGTTCTGGAATCGCCCAGTGCTCTTAGTACACCGCTTAAAAGATTATAACTGACTACAGATATCATACTGGCCATATAGATACGGAGGTATCGTACTGCGAGTGGAAAAATACTCTCCGGCGTACCCATCCAGGTTAAAAATACCGGAGATAAGACCAGACCGATCACTGTTAAAAAGAAGCCTCCGATTATTCCCGTCCAAAAGATCGTCTGTATCAGTTTCTTTAATTGTTCAAAGCGTCTTGCTCCATAATGTCTTGCCGCAAAGACATTCGTCCCTACAGCCATTCCGTTAAAAAATCCGATCATACAGGTTACGATCAGACCACTGGCTCCAATCGCTGCCGATGCTTTCGTCCCAAGAAGCTGTCCAACAAAAATAAGGTCTACTGTACTGTAAAGCTGCTGAATAAGACTCGAACCCAAAAGAGGAAGAGCAAATAAAAGTATGCCCTTCCCTACGCTGCCTTTAGTTAAAGTATGGCTGTTATTTTTCAAATCATATCCTCCCACATCTCACGAGAATGAATTCCGGCATGATCGTCATAATGTTCTTTACGATGTTTATGAAGTTCATCATGTGTATGCTGGTGTGTATTTCCCATATCATCAATACAGATATCATAATGTCCATATGCAATTAATGGAGAATTCTCCGGAACAGAATAAGAAATTGTCTGATACAGAATGATTGCGTCTTCTTTTAAACGAAATTCTTCGATGACATTTCCAAAATAATCTTTTAATTCTCCTAAAAGCTCACCGGCTTTCACAATCTGGCCTGCCTTCTTTTTCGGGAACCAGCAGCCAGCCTTTTCTGAATCAACATAATGTGCATGATTCATATGTTTTGGTACACGCATCTGCATTTCTGCTAACGTTGGCCTTGTCTTTAACATACCGATACGGCGAAGAATATTCTTTACATCTTTCTGTGATGCTGCTACTTCCTCTTCTGACCACATACCATTACATCCACGCTCGATCAGTACCGATGGAATTCCCAACGTTCCGGCATAATTATATGCTCCACCTTTTCCACTTTGTGACTTCACATAAAATGGCATATCTGCTGCCTGTGCCATTCTTTCTGCTTCCGCTACGGTCTCCTCCGGAGCGTTACCGACACAATAAATAAATGGTGTTAAATCCTCAAACCAATCTCCATTATGTACATCGATATAATAATCTATTTTTGAAAAAATCTCTTTTTCTATAAAATATGCCAGCTTATCCGTATACGTTCCATTCGCATCCCCCGGAAATACCCGGTTGAGATTCTTTCCGTCTTCTGCAGAAACACTGACCGTCCTTGCTTTAAATCCATTTACATTGACAATATGAAGCAGGATAAGAATTCCTTTAATGTCTTTAGGCTGAAGCTTTGCTGCCAGTCCTGTGACACACTCAATTCCTACATATTCTGCATTGTGAATTCCTCCGTCTACTAAAACCGTATGTCCCTCTTCCTGTCCATAGATTAATGTTACGGGTAATTCATCCTCTGTAAAAGGCAGCTTTAAAAATCCACATACCTTTTCACCCTTTTCTACATAAAGATTGCCTAACTGAAATCCCATAAACTTCTACATAACCTCCTTTAACAATACTGTATCTCAAAATGATTCCCATCCATAAAGAGTATTCCGTATATTCAAACAAAGAAAAAGAGACCTATACTCACTATAAGCCTCTTCATCTATCGTATTCTAAATTTTTAATCATAAATCATCTAATAAATTTGAAACCCAATTCCATCGCAAATCATATAGTAGATTTATGTGCGAGATGTACAGCTCTCTTAAAATTCCGTAAGATGAGTCGACTAAACATATAAGCAGTTCTCCTGGCTTGGTTCTCCATCGGTACATCCTTCCCAAAATATAATATCTCAGTGGCTTATTGTACAGACTCCCCTTACAGTGACGGATTCGCTCCGGACTCTCACCGGATTCTCTTTTCATCCCTTCGGAACTTATATGCTGTGTATCTAATTCTCATCTATTGTAACATAGGCTTTTTCAGCTGGCAACTGTATCTTAGGGTAAAAGTTAGTTATTACTTACTTTGATTAGTTCTATAAATTTATCATGAATTCTGTCATTTCCAGTTAATTCCGGATGAAATGAGAATGCTAACTGATTTTTGTAAGCAACTCCCACAATTTTTTCCTCTACCTGTGCAAGGATTTCCACATTTTTTTCGACAGATTCAATATACGGAGCGCGGATAAATTCCATAGGAAATGTTCCGATTCCTTTAATCTCTCCCTCATAATAGAAGCTTCCAAGCTGCCTTCCGTATGCATTTCTCTTTACAGTAACCGGTAACGTAGCAAAGCAGCGATTCTCATCGTTTGAAATATTCTGTGCCAGTAAAATAAGACCGGCACAGGTAGCCAAAACCGGAAGACCTTCTTCTATTTTTTTCTTTAAAGGTTCAAACATAGAAAGTTCTTTTAAAAGTCTGCTCTGTACGGTACTTTCTCCGCCCGGCAGAACAAGGCCATCAAAATCCTGTTCTAAATCTTCTGCCTTTCTAAGCTCTACTGTCTCCACACCAAGTCTTTCTAATGCTTTTTCATGTTCTATAAAGGCCCCCTGGACCGCAAGTACCGCAATCTTCATTTTATTTTCCTCTCTCTGCCATTAATAACTGAATCTCGCTCTCGTTGATACCAACCATAGCCTCTCCTAAGTCTGAGGAAAGTTCTGCGAGCATCTTTGCGTCTTTGTAGTTTGTAACTGCCTTTACAATAGCATCAGCTCTCTTCTTTGGATTACCGGACTTAAAGATACCAGAACCAACGAATACACCTTCTGCACCAAGCTGCATCATTAAGGCTGCATCGGCAGGAGTTGCAACACCGCCGGCTGCAAAGTTAACAACTGGAAGTCTTCCTGTATCGTGTACTTTTAATACCAGTTCATAAGGAACTCTTAATTCTTTTGCTACTTCAAAAAGCTCATCCTGTCTCATAGATGTGATACGTGCGATTTCACGATTCATCATACGCATATGACGTACAGCCTGTACAACATCACCTGTTCCTGGTTCCCCTTTTGTACGAATCATAGAAGCACCTTCGTTGATTCTTCTAAGAGCCTCACCTAATGCCCCGCTGCCTGCGCGGTCGGCCAGGAAGCGGGCCAGCTCCTCCGAGGAGATTTGTTTTCCCTCGATGCACAGGGCCACGATGGCTGCACCTTTGCGGACGTTGGAGAGGATGGCTTTCCCCTCCTTTTCCAGCGCCTTTTTCACCACTGCATCAGAGGCATTCTTCTCCTCGATCTTTTCTTCCGGCAGCTCAATGATCCGGAAGGACGCAAAGGCCGCCAGACGCTTCTGGTACTCGGCCACACCCTCTGCAAAGTATTTTGCATTGAGCTTGCCGACACAGATCAGGTCGATATTTTGCATAGCGTCGTCTCCTTTACAGAAGCGTCAGCTGCTCGCCTTCGTCCTCGGCGCGGATGAGGGCACCGGTGGCGGGCAGGCTGCGGACGCGGTAGCGGTGGGGGTTGGCCAGTTCCAGCGTCTCCGCCGGGACGACCGACGCGATGTGCTGGTTCTTCTTCAGGGTGACGACCGCCACGCCCTGACTGTCGCGGGTGGCCTTGGCGCTGATCTGCGCCGTGCCCACCAGCAGCATCCGGCCCGCGCTGGTGCGGATGGCAAGCTCCGTCTCTTCGGGCAGGAAGACCATCTTCGCCAGCGTTTCCTTGTCGCTGTAGGCCTTGAGCAGCTTGCGGCGGTTCAGCTTGGTGGCGTAGGAGTTCAGCGGGATCTTGGCGCACTTGCCGCTCGCAAAGAAGAAGAGCATGAAGCCGGAATAATCGCTCGTGATGACCATGGCCAGAACGTTCTCGCCCTCGTCCATGCCCAGACGACCCGGAATAAAGATGCCCATCTGCGCCACTTTTCCGTCTTCCAGCTCGTTCAGACGCACCTTGTACACCTGCTGCCGGTCGGTGAAGAAGAGCGCCTCCACATTGTTGCGGGTCTCCACCTGCTGGATGATCTCGTCGCCCTCCTTGAGCTTGTGGGCACCGGCGGTGCGCAGGCTCTGGGGCGGGATCTTTTTCAGGTAGCCCTCGCGGGTGAAGAAGACCGTGACCGGATAATCCGGGATGACCTCTTCCTCGGTGCCGCTCTCCTCCTCCGGCAGGCCGTACAAAATCTCGCTGCGGCGGGGCTGGGCGTACTTTTTGGCAACATCCGTCAGCTCTTTGATGATGATCTTCCGGATGCGGGCGGGCTTTGCCAGAATGTCGTTCAGGTCGGCGATGTCCTTCTCCAGCTGCTCGATCTCCCCGGTGCGCTTGAGGATGTACTCCCGGTTCAGGTGGCGCAGCTTGATCTCGGCCACATAGTCGGCCTGCACCTCGTCGATGCCGAAGCCGATCATCAGGTTGGGCACGACCTCGGTCTCCTCCTCGGTGGTGCGGATGATGTGGATGGCCTTGTCGATGTCCAGCAGAATGGCGGCCAGACCCTGAAGCAGGTGCAGGCGCTTTTCCTTGCCGTGAAGGTCGAAGAAAGTGCGGCGGCGGACGCATTCCATCCGGAACGCCGTCCACTCGTTCAAAATTTCCCGCACACCCATGACCTTCGGCTGACCGGAGACCAGAATGTTGAAGTTGGCGCTGAAGCTGTCTTCCAGCGGGGTGGTCTTGAACAGCTTGGCCATCAGCTTCTCGGCGTCCACGCCGCGCTTGAGGTCGAGGGTCAGCTTGAGGCCGTTCAGGTCGGTCTCATCGCGCATGTCGCTGATCTCTTTGATCTTTCCGGCCTTGACCAGCTCGGCGATCTTGTCCATGATGGCTTCCACCGTCGCGGTGGGCGGGATCTGGGTGATCTCCAGCATGTTCTCGCCGGGCACCACATTATAACGGGCACGGACCCGGACGCTGCCGCGGCCGTTCTCGTAGATCTCCCGCATCTGGGCTTCGTCGTATAAGATTTGGCCGCCGCCCACGAAATCCGGGGCCGGCATCGTGGTGGAGATGTCATGCCGGGGGTCCTTCATCAGGGCGATGGTGGTGTTGCACAGCTCCGCCAGATTGAACGAGCAGATGTTGCAGGCCATGCCGACGGCGATGCCCAGTGTGTTGTTGGCCAGGATGGTGGGGAACGTGACCGGCAGAAGGGTCGGCTCGGTGGTGGTGCCGTCGTAGTTGGGGACGAAATCGACCGTCTCCCGGTCGATGTCCCGGAACAGCTCCTCGCAGACGCCTTCGAGCTTGGCCTCGGTGTAACGGGCCGCTGCGCAGGACATATCCCGGCTGTAGGCCTTGCCGAAGTTGCCCTTGCTGTCCACATAGGGCACCAGCAGGCTCTCGTTGCCCCGGCCCATGCGGACCATGGTGTCGTAGATGGCCGCATCGCCGTGGGGGTTCAGGTGCATGGTGCTGCCCACGATGTTGGCGGATTTGGTGCGGGCCCCCTTGAGCAGGCCCATGCCGTACATCGTGTACAGCAGTTTGCGGTGGGCGGGTTTGAAGCCGTCGATCTCCGGCAGAGCGCGGGAGACGATGACGCTCATCGCATAGGGCATATAGTTGGTCTCCAGCGTGCGGGTGATGGGGTCTTCCAGCACACTGCCCGCATTCAGGATCTCAACGCCGTCGCCCAGCTGCGGGCGGACCGGCTTGAGTGCTTTCTTTGTTGTTCGTTTTGCCATTCTTCTTTTATCCTCTAAATAAACCTCTCAGTCTCGCTCACGCTCGACAGCTCTCCTGTCAGGAGCAGCGGCACTGCGCAGCATGGACGGAGAGGTCAAGACACATCCAGATCGTCCAGATACTCTGCGCCGTGCTCTGCGATGTGCTCCTTGCGTCCGGCGAGGTTATCGCCCAGCAGCAGGTCGAACACGCGGGCGGTCTCCTCCACATCGGTGGGCAGCACCTTGATGAGGCGGCGGCTCTCCGGGTTCATGGTGGTCAGCCACATCATCTCCGGGTCGTTTTCGCCCAGTCCCTTGGACCGCTGGACAGTGAACTTCTTCCCCTCCAGCTGGCGGACGATGTCGGCCTTCTCCTTTTCGGAGTAGGCAAACCAGGTCTTGTCGGCGTTTTTCTCCCGATAGGTGATCTCAAACAGCGGGGTCTCGGCGATATACACATAGCCCTCCCGGATCAGGGTGGGGCACAGCCGGTACAGCATGGTCAGGATCAGGGTCCGGATCTGGAACCCGTCCACGTCGCCATCGGTGCAGATGACCACCTTGCTCCACCGGAGGTTGTTCAGGTCAAACTGGCTCAGCTCCTTGGCGGCCTTGCCCTGAACCTCCACGCCGCAGCCCAGCACCTTCATCAGGTCCGTGATGACGTCGCTTTTGAAGATCCGGGGATAGTCGGCCTTCAGGCAGTTGAGGATCTTGCCCCGGACGGGCATCAGCCCCTGGAACTCCGCGTCCCGGGACTGCTTGCAGGCGCCCAGAGCGGAGTCGCCCTCCACGATATAGATCTCCCGCCGGTCCACCTCCTTGGTGCGGCAGTCCACGAACTTCTGCACCCGGTTGGCGATGTCGATCTTCTCCGACAGCTTCTTCTTGGCGCCCAGGCGGGTGCGCTCCGCCGTCTCCCGGCTGCGCTTGTTGATCAGCACCTGGGCGGCCATGCGCTCGGCGTCGTCGTGGTTCTCGATGAAAAATACCTGCAGCTGCTGGCGCAGGAACTCGGACATGGCGTCCTGGATGAACTTGTTGGTGATGGCCTTTTTGGTCTGGTTTTCATAGCTGGTCTGGGTGGAGAAGTTGCTGCTCACCAGCAGCAGGCACTCCTGCACGTCGGGGAAGGTGATCTTGCTTTCGCCCTTGGTGTATTTGTTGTTCTCCCGCAGATATTTGTCCAGCGCCGCCACAAAGGCCAGGCGGGTGGCCTTGTCGGGGCTGCCGCCGTGCTCCAGGAAGCTGGAGTTGTGATAGTGCTCCATCAGGTGCACCCGGTTGGAAAAGCACCAGGCGATGTTCAGCTTCACCTTGTATTCGGGCTTGTCCGCCCGGTCCCGGCCCTGGCGCTCCGCCTCCCAGCACACGGGCCGGGTGATGGGGTCGTCCCCGGCCAGCTCGGCCAGATAGTCCCGGATGCCGTTTTCATACAGGAAGTCCTGGGTCTCGAACCTCCCGGGGGACACCTCATCCCGCAGCCGGAAGGTCACCCCAGCGTTGACCACCGCCTGCCGCTTCATCACGTCCTGGTAATAGTCCAGGGGGATGTCGATGTCGGTGAACACCTCCAGGTCCGGCAGCCAGCGGATGGTGGTGCCGGTTTTCTTCCGGGCCAGGGGAGTCACCTCCATCTGGCCCACGATCTCGCCCCGCTGGAAGTGGAGCTTATACTCATTGCCGTCCCGGCAGACGGTAACGTCCATATAGCGGCTGGCGTACTGGGTGGCGCAGGAGCCCAGACCGTTCAGGCCCAGGGAGAACTCATAGTTTTCCCCGGTGGGGTCGTACTTGCCTCCGGCGTACATCTCGCAGAACACCAGCTCCCAGTTGTACCGCCCCTCCTTTTCGTTCCAGTCCACGGGACAGCCCCGGCCCTGGTCCTCCACCTGGATGGACCGGTCCTGGAACCGGGTGACGGTGATCACCCGTCCGAAGCCCGCCCGGGCCTCGTCGATGGCGTTGGAGAGGATCTCGAACACCGCGTGCTCACAGCCCTCC
>OGXI01002359.1_pt1 | contig 14328 bp, 16 predicted proteins | sample 1576221 | NCBI WGS metagenome assembly OGXI01 (sample SAMEA3541523, study PRJEB24748) | human gut metagenome | biome: human gut; feature: human-associated habitat; material: faeces | place: China | collected 2012
GGCGGCCTTATACAGGGCAAAAAATACATGTTTTCAATGACATGGAACGCTCCGGCCGAAGCTTTCACCGAACCGGGACAGTTCTTCGAAGGCAAAGGCATAGACGCCGACCTTTTCCCGTTCCATAAAGCCAACCAGTTCCTCGGCATGAGTCCTTTGTCGACATTCATGTGCAACGACGTCATGAAAGAACCTCAAATCGACAGGGATGTCATTCGATACAAGGCCCATCTGGAAAAAAACTTTCCAAAATAAACAGGCAGTTCTTCATACGTATTTATGAAAACTGCATCCATAATCCCTTCACGCCGCGTTCTCAAACTGCCGGCGTGAAGGCGTGATTTATCTCTGCAATTCATTGAACAGGCGCACAAAGCGGCTCTTTACGAAACAGGTTTTCGACATTTGTCAGAAATGAGTGAATCAAGTGAACTCATACTTGAACCATCACCCGAAAAGCAACGTCACCTGTATTGAGGCCAACATGACAACAGCCCGAACACATTCATTTTCCTTTTCAGGCATTTTCAAAATCATCATCCCGATTGTTATCTGTCTTCTGGTGGGTGCGCTGGCAGGCTACCTTCAGCAAAGTTCAATACAGAACTGGTACCCGCACCTGAACAAGCCGCTGCTGACCCCTCCCAATGCCGTTTTTCCGATTGCATGGACCATTCTTTACATATTCATGGGCCTGTCCATCGGCCTGGTCTACCTGACAGATAGTGACCAGAAACCGGCACTGCGCAACCTGTTCATTTTCCAGCTATTTCTGAACTTTTTGTGGAGCATGATTTTTTTCGTCCGGCAGAACATTACGGGTGGCCTAATCTGTATCGTCCTGCTTGACTGGCTGGTCATCTGGTATGCCTTCAGGGCGTGGCCCATCCGAAAATTGTCTTCCATTCTTTTCTGGCCTTACATCGCCTGGCTCGGCTTCGCCACCTATCTGAACCTGTTCATCTATCTCCACAACTAGCAAACGACTTGATGGAACCCGGGAAAAAAGCTGAAAACCGGATCGGATACCAAAGCATTCCGCAAACGGATTCCCTTGGCCGCAACATTTTTTATGTCATCGCACTGACCATCGTAGCCGGATTTGTCGAAGTCACCGGTTATATGGACTGTGAAGGCCTTTACGCCTCCATCATGACAGGCAACACCGTTCAGCTCGGCATGAATTTCACCCATGCCGAGTGGGTCAAATTCGGGCTGGTCGGCTATGCCATCGCCCTGTTTTTTGTAGCGTGCAGTATTGCCAGCCTGATCCGGCGACACCTTGCCAATCCGCTCATGGAACTGGTCATCATGTCAGGAGTACTCTCGCTTGCCTGCCTCGTGAGGCTCGACCCTTCCCTGAATCTGGTTCTTGAATTGCCTCTATTGTCATTGGCGCTTGCCATGCAGGGCGAAACGATTGCCCGTTTCGGCGGGGTTTCCCTTCAAACACTCGTCGTGACCAATAACATCGTCAAATTCTCAGACGCCTTTACCGGACGCTTCATATCGCGCCGTTTCCTCGAAAAGACCGGACAGAAAGTCCCCACCCTCCCCGAAGCCGTATTACCGGGAATATCCTGGCTGACCTATTCCGTCGCCGCCGCCATTGCCGCGCTCGCAAACAGCCTGACACCATTTACCCTTCTTGTTCCTGCCATCATCATCCTTGTCGTCGCAGCCGATTTGAGAAAACTGCCGACAAGCTCAACTCATTGACGCGATACGCTCGACAAATTCCCAAAAAAACATAAACTGTGCAGTAAAGTATGTCATACTATTAAACATGAATTTAATATGAATATTTAAATCCCACTATTCTGCGAGGAGAAAAATATGTCCGACGATATGCAGACCGCCGTCGATGCCGTCATCAAAAGCCGCAAATCCATACGTGCCTTCAAAAAAGACCCCGTCGATCCCAAACTGGTCGAACATATTCTGGAAGTTGCCTCTCGCGCCCCGTCCGGTTCCAACATGCAGCCCTGGAACGTTTATGTCCTGACCGGAAATGCCCTGAAACGGGTTGTCGATGCGACATGCAAAGCCTTCGACAGCGGAAAAAAATATGAAGGCGAATACAAATATTATCCTGACACATTTTTTGAGCCGTACCTGTCCCGCCGCCGTCAAATGGGCTGGAGCATGTACGGCATCCTTGGCATCGAAAAAGGTGAACACGAGAAAGCGCGTCTTCAGCAGAAAAGGAATTACATGTTCTTCGACGCTCCTGTCGGACTCATCTTTACCATGAACCGTGGTTTGCCATTCGGCTGTTTCATCGAATACGGCATGTTCATGGACAATATCATGCTATCGGCAAAAAGCCATGGACTCGATACCTGTCCGCAAGGAGGATGGAGTGACTACCATGAAGTTCTGCGCGAGGTCTTGCCCATCAAACCGGAAGAACTTGTTGTTGATGGAATGGCACTCGGTTATGCCGATACCGAAGCGACGATTTATAAACTGGAAACGGAACGCGAACCCGTATCGTCATTCACACAGTTTATCGATAAATAAGCGGCCATCACGTCCCGGGACAAGCCGTTCAGTCTTTCTTGCCTGTGTTGACACCGTATGCCGCCAGAAACACCCTGACGGCATCGGCAACGCTCTTTTGCATCTCTTCGTCGGAAGGCGCTTTCACCAGTTCAAAAAGACAGCGTTCGTACCAGCGTGCATTCAACAGACTGCGCAAATGCGTAGCTGCCGCATACGCATCCATGTCAGGCCTGAGCTGGCCTTTTTTCATGGCCTTTTCCAGAAAAACGGTAATCAGTTCGATTGTTTTCCCGGGACCATGCTCATAGAAATAGTGTCCGATCTCCGGCCGGTACGACTCGGCCAGCAATGCTCGCCTGACCGCAAGAACCTTCGGGGAATAAATAAAGGCAATGAATTTCTCGCCAAAACGTTTCAAAATACTCCCAATATCGTCGTCAGGGCGTTCCAGTTCCAGAAAAGCTTCTGAAGCCTTCTGTCTCGAGTCATCCATAATGGCAGGTTCTTCCAGAAAAGACGAAATCGTTTCGTTCTTATCCAGTGAAACACGACGGACGACTTCCAGAAAAATCGCTTCCTTGGAAGGGAAATAACTGTACAGGGTCATTTTCGAGCCACCCAGCCGGGCTGCGATCGCATTCATGGAGGCATTGTGAAAACCCATATCCCGAAAAACGGCCGTCGCCGCATCCAGAATGGCTTCCCTCTTCTCTTCCGTCCTCTTTTTCATCCCGCATCCCGAAAACAACATCTGTTACAAACCATACCGACCGGTACAGTTTACATAAAATGGACTGCGTAGTACAGTTTACAAAAATTCATGCCGGAAATAAATTTCATTTCCAGACCGGTTTCTGCATAAAATGATTGGTTACGCATGGATACAGGAAATGTTTGTAAAGGAAAAAAATGGATTCGGAACCATCGCAGATCATCGACAAACCCGCAAAAAAACCGGATTCCCCTCGCGCCAGACGCCTTAAGATTCTGGCGGGCATCGTCGTCCTTTGCGGCATCGTTTACGGTGCCTACTGGTATTTTTACGCCTCGAACTTCGTCTCGACCGACAACGCCTATACGGCAACCGAAGTCGCACAGGTCACATCCGCCGTTTCCGGCATCATCAGGGAAGTCAACGTCGTCGATACGCAATCCGTCAAAAAAGGCGACATCCTCGTCATCATCGACGATACAGACGCAAAACTCGCCTTAAATCAGGCGGAAGCCGACTGTGCGAAGGCAAGAGCGGAACTGGCCTCGGCCCAATCCGATTACAAACGCGCAGCCGTCGATCTCAAACGGCGTAACGCCCTGATTGCAATCGGTGCCGTTTCCGGTGACGAACTGACCAAAACCGAGAATGCCCATACGTCCAGTGTCGCCGCCATAGAGTCAGCCAAAGCCGCCATCGCACAGGCTACAGCGCGCATCGATCAGGCCAAAGTCGATCTTTCGCGCACCGTCATCCGTGCTCCCGTTGACGGTACCGTTGCCAAACGGACCGTACAGGTCGGACAAAAAATACCTGCCGATGCACAACTGCTGGTCGTCGTTCCCGTGCAGGACATGCATGTGGACGCCAACTTCAAGGAAGGGCAACTTGAAAAAGTCCGTACCGGCCAGAAAGCGGAACTCTATTCCGACCTGTATGGCAAATCGGTCATCTATCACGGCACAGTCGAAGGTTTTTCCGGCGGAACGGGTTCCGCATTTGCGCTGATCCCGGCCCAGAACGCAACAGGCAACTGGATCAAGGTCGTCCAGCGTCTCCCGACACGAATCAAACTCGATCCGGAAGAACTGAAAGCCAACCCGCTGCAGGTCGGGCTTTCCATGACCGTCACGATTGACACGAGAGAAAAGGCATCGGACAAATAACCCGGAATCATGAACATGGCCACCAGCACCCCCATGCCGTCGATGTCGGCTTTGAACACGGGAAACGACAAACCGTTGCAAGGCAATATGCTTTGGTTCGTCGCCATCCTGCTTTCATGCGCCAACTTCATCGCTGTGCTGGACATGACGATCGCCAATGTCTCCGTTTCCAGCATCGCCGGCAACCTTGGCGTCACGACCAGTCAGGGTACATGGGTCATCACTTCCTACGCGGTTGCCGAAGCCATCACCGTCCCCCTGACCGGCTGGCTGGCCGCCCGTTTCGGAGCTGTGCGTGTATTTTGCACCGCCATGGCCTGCTTCGGCATCTGTTCCGCCATGTGCGGTTTTGCCAACTCGCTGGCTTTTCTGGTCGTCGCCCGCGTTTGCCAGGGACTCTCCGGCGGCCCGATGATGCCATTGACGCAAACCCTGCTCTTGCGCATCTTCCCGCGTGAAAAGGCAATGGCCGCCAACGGGCTTTGGGCCATGACGACCCTGACGGCCCCGGTTATCGGCCCCATCCTCGGCGGGTACATCTGCGACAATTTCCACTGGTCATGGATCTTCTTCATCAACGTCCCGATCGCCCTTGTCTGCAGCTGGCTGGCATGGAAACTGCTGAAACGTTTCGAACGGGGACTCGTCCGTTCGCCAATCGACGTCATCGGCCTTGTCCTGATGATCGTCTGGATCGGCGCCTTCCAGATCATGCTTGATGAAGGCAAGGATCTCGACTGGTTCTCATCGAACTATATCGTCGCACTGGCCATCATCGCCGCAGTCGGCTTCGTTGCCTTCATGATCTGGGAACTGGGTGAGAAACACCCTGTCGTCAACCTCTCCGTATTCCGGCACAGGGGTTATTCCGTCTGCGTGTTTACCATCAGCCTTGCATTCGGCGGCTATTTCGCCGCCAACGTCATCACCCCGCTCTGGTTACAGAATTTCATGAACTATACCCCGACATGGTCGGGAGAAACGACAGCATGGAGCGGCGTTTCCGCTTTCCTTGTCGCTCCTCTTGCCGCTTACTGGGCCAGAAAAACCGATCCCAGACGGCTCATCTTTTGCGGCCTTCTATGGCTCGGGCTGGTGACGTTCGCACGATGTTTTTTAAATACCGATGCATCCTACTGGTGGGTTGCGCTTCCGATTCTGCTGATGGGTTTCGGCAGTCCCTTCTTCTTCGTGCCGCTGATCGGGCTGGCCCTGTTGAACGTCAATGAAGATGAAACCGCCTCTGCTGCGGGACTGATGACTTTCCTGCGAACCCTGTCCGGCGCATTCGCCACCTCACTGGTCAATACTTCCTGGGAAGACAAGATTAACTATAATCATGCTGAACTGGCAGGGCTCGTCGATCGGGGTGGCGAATATTTGAGGCAACTGACCGATAGCGGTCTCTCCACTGAAACGGCCCGGGGAATGATCAATAACGTCGTTACCAACCAGAGCGCCATGCTCGCGACCAATCAGGTCATGATGATCGTCAGCGTCTGTCTCATACTGTCTGCCTTTTCCATCTGGCTGGCGCCACGGGAAGGCAGAAAAACGCAAAGCGTCGAAAAATAAACGCTTTATCATTCAAAGCGGACACAGGAAAAAAACCGGAAAAATCACCACTGAAACTGTCCATGAACCAGTACGTAATACTGGAGGAAACGCATGTTGGAACTTGGTCCCGTACTGTTCGAAAACCTTCTCTATTCCGCCAAGTGTTTTGCGGCGGCGATGCTTGCCATTTATCTGGCATTGAAAATGGGCTTGCCCAAGCCTTTCTGGGCACTCACAACCGTCTATGTCGTCTCGGCGCAGCCATTTTCAGGAATCATCCGTTCAAGAAGCCTCTACCGTATGATCGGCACTATTATCGCTGCCATTGCGATCGTCATTGGTGTACCGCTCTTCTTCAATTACCGGCTCCTCTTTCTCATCGTCATCGCCTTTTGGGTGGGTGGTTGCATCTATCTGTCACTGATGGACAGGACTCCGCGCTCCTATATCTTCAGGCTGGCCGCCTACACCGCCGGGATCATTGCCTTTCCATTACTCCAGAGCCCCGACATCATGTCAGCGTCCGCTCCCTTCGATCAGGCTCTCTCGCGGGTGGAAGAAATCATATTGGGCATCGTGTGTGCTGCCGTCATCCATACTGTCGTCTTCCCTCGCAGCATCGACAAGATATTGCTTTCCGGACTGGATAATTCTTTCTCATATGCCCTTCAATGGCTTCGGGGGATTTTGATAAACCAGTATCTTGAAAAGGGGCGGCAACGTCTCAAGCTGTCGCAGGACGTCACAGCATCCCGCCTGCTGGCAACACACGTACCATATGATCCATCCAGTCTGCGATGGTATTCGCGGATCATCAATATCTTTCATGACCGGCTGGCGCTGCTCATCATGACAGGCGCCGAACTGGAGGAATATAAAAAAAATCTGGAAGATTTTTACCCCGAACTCATCACCTATGACTGGCAAAAAATGAACGACGAAATTGCCGAATGGAGCAAAGACGGGCCATTCACTCATGAGAGAAGCGAATCCCTTCGCGAAAAAATCAGAGCCATCACCCCGCGTGTCCACGCCGGCTCCCCCTGGAACCATTACCTCTTGCTGCACTATGCCGTTCTGCTTCACAAAACCGTCAATATCGTTGAATCCTGCCATCACTGGCGAGAAAGAATCGAAACGGAAAGAAAAAACGAAAAACCCGCCCGGAAACCCTCCGCCACATCCGTTTCCAACACTTTTTTGCAAACAGAAAAAAAACTGGCTTTCAGAACAGCTCTGGCCGCTGCACTCGGTACCGTTATCGGATCAGCCGTCTGGATCATCAGTGGCTGGCCCGAAGGGTATTACATTCCGACATACGCTTGCATTATCTGCTGTATTTTCGCCATGATCGACGATCCGGCTTCCAACGCAAAAGGAGCATTCAAATCAATCCTTGTCATGGCCCCCATATGTATCCTCTATTTATGGCTGGCACTTCCTTACACCAATTCTTTCGAAATGCTTTGCCTTGCACTGGCCCCTTTCCTGCTGGCAATGGGTTATCTAACCATCAAACCCGCCCATGGATTACGTCCCTCTCTCATGGTCGCTGCCCTATCGGGAATGCTGATGGCATACGATCACGGCATTCCTGACGCCGACGCCTTTTTCAACAGCCAACTGGCACAGCTGATCGGGATGGGACTCGGCATCGTACTGATAACCGTTCTCCGCCGGATCGATCTCGAAAAAATGGCCTATTATCTGGCAGAAGCCTGCTGGGTAGAAAATGCCTCAATCGGGCAGGCAGCAAAACCGCCGTCGATCCACACCCTTGCCGTCCGGATGACAGACCGCATTTCCCTTATTGTGTCCCACCTCTCTTCAGTAAAAGACAGGCAACGGATAAGCTCACTCCACCTTATCCGGGACATATTGACCAGCATGGACATGGCCGAACTCAAAAGGCTCGAAACCTTTCTTGACGAAAACAAAATACCCGTAGAACCCCTGCTGGCTACGCTAGGCGATCATTTCAGGCAAAAACTGGACAATCCGTCCCGTTCTCCCGAAGAGATACTGGCACCTCTGGATAGCTGTCTTCACAAACTTGCCGAAATGGAAAACTCCATACCGAGAAATCAGGCCATTTCAACACTGGTCGGAATCCGCAACGATCTTTTTCCATCCCTTGCGTTTACCTGAAATCAGGACATTCAAATATCTGCCGCCGGTTGCGCAAGCCACAAAAAATGATAGTGGTCTGGAATATCCAGACCTTTGCCCGGATTTTCCATACCGACGAGCTTGCAAGCCATTGAAAAGAACGGTAATTTTCCTGTTTTCAAAAACAGGTTTCCAAATTGAAAAAAGAATTGCCCACTTCTTCCGATCCACACCTGTCTGACGCTTTCTGCCGTGCCGTACTGGAAGGAATCACTTGCGCCAATCAGGGAAAAACCGTCAATCATGCTCAAGTGATAACGTTATACAAAATACTTAAAATCCAGACATTGAGGTTAATGGAGTGCCAAAGAAAGAAACGTTGATCTGGACTTGTCTGGCACTTGCCGACAGAACCGAACTTTTTTACAGTTTCAGCCATAAAGACGAAGCCATTTTCACCGATGAAACCATCGATGAAATCAGCGAATGCCTTGCCCTGGAGGAAACAATCGGCCAGCCCGGCCGGATAGATGGAACAAGAGAAATCGCGATATCAGACAATATCGTTCTCGTCTTTGATCAGGTAAAAAAACAAATCCGGATACTGCGAATACTCTTTGCGAAAGCCTTGCTAAAATAAGGCCGTGAACTTTTACCGAATGAACTTATGTGCGGCCGCTTTGAAATCGATCCCGACATCCCTGAGCTGAAAACACTCGTCAGCGGCAGCGGCCTGTCCCTGCAATATAAAACGGGCGAAATATTTCCGGCAGACACCGCACTTGTGCTCACAAATAAAGAGAATGACATCATTCCCGCTTCCATGATCTGGGGATTTCCGAAGTGGGATGGCAAAGGCGTCATATTCAATGCCCGTTCGGAAACCGCACATGAAAAACCGATGTTCAAAAACGCATTGATGAGACAGCGGATTGCGATTCCCACCACCGGCTTTTATGAATGGAAAGCCGAAGGCGGCAGGACCAAAACAAAATATTTTTTTACCCATCCGATGGAAAACATCCTCTGGCTCGCTGGTATTTACTCCCGTTTCGGCAATGAAAACCGTTTCACCATCCTGACGACATCGGCCAACGACAGCATGGCTCCCTACCATCACCGTATGCCGGTCCTTCTGGAAAAAGAAGAAATTGAAACCTGGATCAACGGAGAGGATATCCGGTCTTTTCTCGACCGGACACCTCATTCATTAACTGTCGGGAAAACCATCTGATCCTTTTATTTGCATTTATCCATCGATAAATGAAATACAAATCATCTGATTTTCAGAAACTCCCGTAAATCGCATTACGTACGTCTACCGAAACCACTTCATCCAGCGCCGTCGTCGTCATCGTCACAACCGACAGTTTTCTGGCCGGGTCGGCAAACCACTTGCTGCCGTAAACACCACCCCATGCCAGCGTCCCGGCCGTTTGCGGCGTCACCGCCTCGACCGGATCGACCAGAACACCCCATCCCAGCGAAAATCCGAAACCGGGGCGCGCCATCATATCCCCGAGCTGATTGGCCGACATCTGCGACATCAATCCCTTGTCGGCAATCGGAGATTCACCTGTCCTGATCGTTTCCACCAGACGCATTAAATCAGATGCCGTCCCGACCAGTCCGACACCACCGGAGGGATATTCTTCCGCATGAAAAACCCGTTCAGGTGAAAAATGGAAATAACGGTCATCGACGGAAGTCAGGAACTGGTCGTCATTCATTCGGGCAAGCTTGCCATTGTCCAGATAATAAGGCGCTGCCACTCTTTTCCGATCGCTTTCACTGGCATAAAAAGCCGTGTCCGTCATCCCCAGCGGTTTCGTCACCAATTCGGCGAGAGCCGTCCGGAAATCCGTCCCCTGCACTTTTGCCACGACAGCGCCCAATACATCCGGCCCCAGCGAATACAGCCATGAAGAACCGGGAGCGAAACAAAGCGGAGCAGAAGCCAGACGCTTCAGATTCTCTTCAAGCGTCAAACCCGTTATATCCAGCCCGTCGGAAACACCGGCCTTTGCATAAGGGCCATCTTCCTTTTGCGCCCAGCGATAATCGAGTCCCGACATATGACACAACAAGTCCCTGATTGTGATAACCGGTACAAACCCGTTGGAGAGCTTTGGTGTGAAATATGGAAGCCATTTCGAAACGGAATCATCCAGGGACAGTTTTCGCTGTTCCACAAGCGCGGCCACCGCCAGACTGGTAAATGCCTTGGAAATCGATGCCAGACGGAAAAGCGTATTTTCCTGCATAAGGCAATTCGCTTCCCGATCAGCCAGACCGGCAGCACGACGGTAGACCATTTCACCGTCGAAACAAATACTAACCAGTACGCCTGTCGTAAACCCCCTGGCAATATTCTTGTCGATAGCGGCATCGACCGCCTTTCCCAGTACGTCCTTGCGAATTTCAGCAACGCCCATCATTCTCTCCTGTCATCAAACCCTGCAATGGGAACGATTATAAAACGCCAAATCCGGTTTTCGCACAAAACCTGCTGTAGCTCGCGGATTTTCATCAGATTAAGACAAATCGTTTTTATCGTTAAAAAGCCTGTTTTTTCATTAAAAAATCACGTTATACTAATAAAATTCGCGTATCGAATTCATGGAGTGATAAAAAATGATCAAGAGATTCAAGAAAGACACGGTATATAGCGGCGAACTCATCTTCGGCGGTTGTGGTGGACTTGAACGCAACAAAGTCACCATGCTGAAAAGAACCAAAAACTGGCTCGTCTATCACGAACAGTACGGCAAAATCGTTCGCAAAAGAAGACAATACGCTTCCGGATGGGGAGACTGTTTTACCACCCCTTACGATGAATTTCATGCCTACTCGGTAGAGCCTTTTTAAGCGCAAATGCCGAACGGATCGTATGGTTTCATATCCCATTCATAAAAAAACGGGCGCACCTTCAAACAATGCACCCGTTTTTTTATCCAGTTTTACTTTACTGGTTTTTACCCCGATAATCCCGAGGTGAAAACCCCGTTTTTTCCCTGAAACACTTCCCGAAATAACTTGCCTGATGAAAGCCGGTACAGGAAGCAATCTCACCGACAGGCTTATCCGTTTCCTGTAACAGGATTGCCGCCTTTGAAAGACGATACTCCACCAGATATTTGTAAGGCGTCGTTTGCATGGAGACCCTGAAACATCTCAGGCATTCCGACTTGCTGACGTTGCCACTTCCGGCCAGATCATCCAGTGATATTGCTTCGGCATAGTGCTTTTCAATATAGGCAAGGAAACGCTGCATCCGCCTGCTGACTGGTTTTTCTTTTTTCCCCGAAGGCAAACTGACGTTTTTCCGGATCTCAAGCCAAAGGGAAGTCAGAAAGACAAGCACTTCGTACACATAGAATTCATTCCCGTTTTTCTCAAGAAAAGACAACTTGCGCAGAATCGACAAAACCGTGTCACACCATCCGATACCGGGTATAAAACGACAGAGAGGCACGTCCATATTTTCCACGAGACTATCCACCAGATGTTCCGCAGGGCTTCCGAAATAAAATCGCAGAAAATAGTCAGGAAAGATAAAACTCTTGTAGTGACAGTCACCCGACTGGTTCACGGAATGCACGACATTTTTATTGATGAATACCCCGTGACCCGCTGCCAGTTTCAGCTCTTCATCCAGCGTCCGGACTTCAATCTCCCCCTCCAGCACATAAATGAACTGCAAATCCTCGTGCCAGTGCATGACCAGAAAACCCGGATTTTTCGGATAACTGCGGTCATTGACGACATCCAGCACCAGATACGGAAAACCGGTATCCGCATTCAAATTGACCGAATTGATAAACGCCTTTTTCCTGTCTGGAACCACTCGATTACTCTTTGCAATTTGACGATATGTTAATAGAATTTACTATTATATTGATATTATTTCATTAATTGCTACGATAAAATCGTATTTCAAAAGTAACACCACTATCAGGAAAGTGACATGCACAAAAATTCCCTATACAAGGGGTTCCGACTGATCAGACTAATTTGAGGCATAAAAAATGCACTATATCCATCAATACGCCTCCCCCTTAGGCAACATCACGATGGCCAGCAATGGCGAAAGCCTGACCGGTTTATGGTTTAACGGACAAAAATACTTTGCCGATACGCTCCCGGCAGAAAACCGTGAAAAAGAACTGCCCATATTCGAACAGACGGCAAGCTGGCTCGATGCCTATTTTCGTGGCGACATACCTGATTTCACGCCTGCCTTGCATATGGACGGTTCCCCGTTCCGTCAGATGGTATGGGAAATCCTGCTACAGATTCCACACGGCAAAGTCGTCACTTACGGTGACATTGCCCGGATGATCGCTTCGAAAACAGGGCAAAAAACCATGTCTGCACAAGCCGTTGGTGGTGCCGTCGGCCACAATCCCGTTTCCATCATCGTCCCCTGCCACAGAGTCGTCGGCACGTCGGGAAGCCTGACTGGATACGCCGGCGGAATCGATAAAAAGATAGCCCTTCTCTCCCTTGAAAAAGTCGACATGGTCCCACTCTTCATTCCCAAAAAAGGAACGGCAATTTAAAAATGAAACCCACAAACATCGGCGCGATTCACCTCTCCTTCGGAATGCAGGCAGAGGAATTTGAAAAGCCGGGCATGAATTTCTCAAACAGGGATTATCTCGACTATTGCGTGAGAACTATCGAGCCTGCAAGCACCGATTCGGTACTGGAAGTCGCCGCGGGAACATGCGCCTGCGGACGCTCACTTGCCCCCTTTGCACAAACCGTTACCTGTCTGGACACGACCCCTGCCATGCTGGAAGTCGGGAAAAAAGAAGCGGAAAAAAACCGGCTGAACAATATGGTTTTCATAAAAGGACAGGCTGAAGAATTGCCATTTCCCGACAGCAGTTTCGATATCGTCATTTCAAGACTGGCCTTTCACCATTTTCCCGATACCCGACTTCCCTTTCAGGAAATGACCCGGGTCCTGAAAACAGGCGGAAAACTGGTTCTGATTGACATGGAAGCACCAGAAGAACCTCTGCGTGCCACAAGAGACAAAATCGAATCCATGCGCGACCCGTCCCATGTAAAGAACCTGAATCAGGCAGAGCTTCTGAAACTGTTTGCCGACCAGTCGCTTTCCATCATCAAATGCGAAAAGACAAAAATACCGGTGTCCCTTCAAAATTGGCTGGAACTCACCAAAACACCGGATGTGACCAGAACGAAAATCATGAATGATATGAAATCCGACATGAATGGCCAGGCAAAAACCGGATTCTCGCCATATCTGAATGAAAACGACATTTTCTTTTATCAAAACTGGATCATGCTTATCGGCAAAATGACAGATGCCTGAAAAAACGCCCGGAAAACTGACAACGGGCACATCGTCATTCGACAATATGCCCGTATAAACCCGAAGACATCCTCTTTTCCCGATTCTTCAGATCCAGTATTTCGGATAATGCCGGTCCTTGTTCCTCGAAAAATTGTTCACGATCACCGCAATCAACAGCATGATCAGCGCCCCGATCAGAACAGGAGAAAAAGCATACATCAAGCCAAGCTTGTGAACCGAATCGCCGCCGATGACGGCAATCAGGGCTGTCGCGCCTCCGGGTGGATGCGTCGTATTCGTCACCAGCATGCCGACAATGGCACATGAGACCGCCATGGCAGCCGCCAAAGGTATATTGAACGAGAAAAGATTGTAGGCAATCACGCCCACCAGAGCGGAAATGACATGGCCGCCGACCAGATTTCTCGGCTGCGACAATTCACCCATCGGCACGCCGTAAATCAGCACGGCAGACGCGCCGAACGAACCGATCAGGAACATATTGGCATCGTTCTGGATACCGATAAAATTGTTCAGCCACCACACGGCATAAATCCCGACAAAACCGCCGACCCATGCAAAGAAGATTTCAGACAAGGGTTTTCTCGTCAGTTTCCTTGGGCCACCGCCCCTCATTTTTTGAAAATATTCTTTCATTTCCACACTCTCAAAACCCATGCGCCGGTTTTTAACCTGAAACGCATCTGATAACATGCTTTCTACTCCAAATTTTCGACTGTCCGGCATCATGAAGCTATCGACCCATACCCGTTACGCGATTCGAATTCTCTTTGAACTTCATCTTGCCAGAGGCCCCATATCCATCGCAGCCCTTTCCGAACTCACCAATATCGGACTGAAGACCGTCGAAAACATTCATGCCGTCCTGAGACAGAATGACATCACTGCCAGCATCATCGGTGCTCACGGCGGCATCCGGCTCAACAAAC
>OGXI01002368.1_pt1 | contig 14290 bp, 16 predicted proteins | sample 1576221 | NCBI WGS metagenome assembly OGXI01 (sample SAMEA3541523, study PRJEB24748) | human gut metagenome | biome: human gut; feature: human-associated habitat; material: faeces | place: China | collected 2012
TAAGGTAATTGCTGATAGCGATATCAGCTACTATGACCGAAACGGCGAGATGCAAATGTTTCACACCACCGGAAATATTCGCACCGTTGAAAATGCAGTTAAAGTGCTTATGAACGCGGGTATCGTCAACGTCCTGATTGATGATATCACCGTACACAAGACAAAGTATGCAATGGACGTTGACACGTTTATCGCACACGCCGAACGTATCGCAATCGAGCACGGCGTCTCCCCTAACGACAACGATACCGACAACGATAACGAACCTGAGTTCTGATTTTGGAAGGAAAAAACATCATGACCGAGCCCAATGAACAGATTAACGACACCGCTAATGAAACCGCCCAAACCTCTGTTGACAATTATCGTTACATTTGTACGATGGACAACAGTACTTTTGAGGGCAAACGTGCCATTGTCAACGCGCGTAACAGTGCATTGTCGTTGAACGCTATCGGTGATACGCCGCTAACGGTCATTGGCGCGTATACCGCGCCGGGTGTGCGGTCTCAGACGGGGCAGAAGTGCGTTAACGTCTATCTTTTTGCAAATGACGGTAATACGTATTTCAGCCAGTCGCAGGGCATTTATCGTAGCGTGTTGGATATTTATGATATGTTTCCTGATTTTAACGCGCCGAACGGTATCTCCGTAGTAGTGAAAAAGACACCGCTTGGTGGTGGTAGGTCTACTAAGTCGCTTGAAATTAAGTAGTTTGACATCAAGTAGTTTGAAATGAGAAAAAAGCGCCATAAAATAATATGGCGCTTTTTTTATGAGGATGGTAAAATCATGCCTAGAGCGCATAAACAGGCGGACGTTTTAACCGCGAAACGTAAGCGCGTGCGCCGTGCGATAAACAGTCTGAAAAAAAGTATCACGGACGCCATGCCCGAGAGCGAGGCAAACGCGCGACGGGATTATATTCAGCGGCTTGAATCGCAGTTGAAAAAAACATATGTCGGGCGCGTGAGTAATCGCGCCATGCGTGAGGAATTGTATCAGCGTGCCAACGAAGCCGCTGACATGCTCGTACGACAGGTTGGCGAGGTGCGCGGCGGCAAAGGTCGTGCAATGGAACGCAGACGGGCATTTAACATTTTCCGCACCGAGATGAGAGTGGCTTCCAAGGGACAGCCGAGCGCGTTGGGGGAGCTCGGCCGGGAAAAAGTCAAGATTTTTTGGCGATACACACAAAACATATGGCAGAAACCTAATATACCGCCTGATAAACGATTGGAGGCCGTAATGAAGGCATATGACGCGGACTCGTTGAGTGAGCTTTTTGATACCATTATGGCGCGAAACGAAAAAGTACTGCAATACGCCAAAAGCATGAAAGCGCACACGGGCGAACTGGAAGATTATACGGATACCGACGGCGGCAGTCCGATATGGTTGGTAGCGGTTTCTCCTGACGTGGTACGATGAAAACACGTAAGGAATACAGAATCGCGGCGATATTCGATACCGAAACCACGAATATCGGTGAGGGTGCCGAAACGCGTGCGTATCCGATATTATACATTTTCAACGATTTACGGGCCACCCCGTTGGAATCGTATACGCCCGATACGGACGATGTGCGTTTTTACCGGCGCACGTCCGAAGCGTTGACATACATTGATGGTTTGATTACGTATGGTCGTGCACATGGTTATGTGCCGATAATCGCAGCGTATAATCTCATGTTTGACCTGCAGACTCTCATGCTGGAATTGGCGCAGTCGTATACGATTGAGGTCAATGCGCAGACCGCTACCAGCGTGTACACGCTTGATTTGTGCATGGATGGTAATGTGGTGTGCCGTTTTTGGGATACGTTTTACCTTGAAATGGGTGGCCTACGCGCTATGGGTGAGACGTGCGGCCTACCTAAAGCGGTGGGCGATTGGGATTACTCGCTTGTACGCACACCCGAAACGCCATTAACCGAAGAGGAAATGTTTTACGCGCGGCGTGATGTGCAGGTGATACCGCAGTATCTGCAATGGCTATTGCGTGCAAACCATTGGCTTACGTCGGACATGCTGGGTTGTCGCGTGCTGACCAAGACGTCATTGGTGCGGCAGATGGCGCGCCGTGAGATTGGCGGGCGGCGCGTCACGTTGCAGGGCGGTAAGAAAATCACGTTGCAACGCGCGTTTGAAATGACGTGCAATCAAGAGTTTCCGAAAAACTATGAGTCCTACGCGTTGCGTAAAGCATGTTTTCGTGGCGGTTTGACTTTTACGAGCGCTAAAACCGCTAGCGTTGTCGTTGATAACGTGGCGTCTCTTGACGTTACGTCAATGCATCATGCGTTTATCAACGGGCGGCGCTTGCCGGTTAAATTCGCGGTTGCCCCGTCGGAAATTTTGCAAATCGCGTGTGAGCGCATTGCTGGCACGCCGCTTGAAGATGTATTGCGTAATTATAGTGACCCGTTTCGCTTGGGGTTGCATGTTGCGATAAGTTTTACAAACCTTAGATTACGGGCGAACACGTGTTTTGCCGATTGGGGTATTGCAATCTGCCCACGCTCCAAGTTCGTGCGGACGTTGCAGGCGGATACCGATTATAGCAACAACGCACGCGCGAAAACACAGGAAAACAGTATTAGGGCGCATGGCTACGTTGATAGTGCCGTTAATCCGACGTTTGCTTTTGGAAAATTGTATCGGGCGGATGAATGCATCTTACACGTTAATGAGATTGAGTTGTGGAACGTGGCACAGGTGTATGAGTTTGACGAAATGCATGTATTGTATGGCGAGGCCACCGCTAAAACGATTGTGCCGCCCGATTACGTGACATTGCAATCCAATATGCTTTTTGCGCGGAAAACCGATGTTAAAAACCTGATTAAACACTACACCGAGGGTGTACCGTATGCGGGTGACATACCCGAGTCGATACCCGAGGGTATCGCACGTGACGCTAGGGCGGGTACGTTGAGCGTGAAATTTTTGCAATCCTATTACGGTAGCACCGTTAAGGGACAATTTAACGGTATCTATGGCACTCAGGCGCAAGATGTAATGAAGGCCGATTACCGTGTGACGGAAACCGGTGAGCTGGAAGTAGATAAGGCCACGGTCTGCACTCCCGAGAATTTTGCGAAAAAGCGCCCGAAGACACCGCGCGTGCTGTACACGTATGGTATGCGAATTGTAGCCGGTTCGCGTATGCATCTGGTGATAGCCATGATGCTGATATATCGGCGTTTCGGCGCGCGTGTCACTGTTACGGGCGGCGATACCGACAGTCTTAAAATCAGTTGCGCCGATGACGTGACCGACGCGAAACTGTTGGACGCGCTCGAACCATTGCACACCGCAATCGAAAACGCAATCAATCTCACCATGCGGCGCGTCCGAAACACCGCGCCCGACATGGCGTCGACGCTTGACCATATTGGCAAGTTCGAGGTTGAGGACTGCGGCGGCACCACTCGTTACGCCGAGCACGTGGAACTGTGGAACAAGGCGCGTGTAAGTTTGGATATGTCCGGGCGCGTGCATGTCACTTGCGCGGGATTGCCACGGCCTGACGGCGTGTACACCATTGAAGACTGTATCGAGGATATCATGCGCATGGGTCACGGGTTCGCGGAAACGGTACGTTTGTCGCTTGGTTATGATGTGTTGGTTGATTATGAGATTTGCCATACGTTGCAACGCAACCGTCCGCATGTGTGGGATAGGTACGTCGGCACCGTCACCGATTATCGGGGTGCGACATATCATGTTGACGAGCCCGAGGCGATAGCGTTGTATCCGTCCGGCAGATGGCTGGGGGAATCGGACAAACAGGCCAACGGCGAAAATCTTGCATACATGCGGGACGTATATAATAGGAATGTTGAGACATTGCCGCGCGAACTTATTGTACGGGACGGCAGACCCATGATTGTGAGCATTGATGGCGAAATATTACTATGACCGACTTAAGACGTTGATATTGCCGCGAAACGCAGACGTTAATATGATTATCGGCGCGCGTGGTTTAGGCAAAACTTATGGTATACGAAAATACATGATAGAAGACTATTTGAAAAACGGCTATTGTTTTGTGGAAGTGACACGGTTTCGTGAGGAAAACAACGATGTCGCGGCAAACTATTTTAGTCGTATCGTACAAGATAATATTTTCCCTGATTATGAGTTTCGGACTACCAATAAAATAGCGGAAATTCGCAAAAAGAAAACCGGTAAAAAAGAAAACCCATGGAAAACAATTGGGTATTTTATCCCGTTGTCATTACAACAGCAGAAGAAAAAGAGTACTTATGTTAATGTGCGGAACATTTGCATGGATGAAATTATCATAGATAATGATGATAGGTATCACACGTATCTGAAAAACGAATTTGAACAATTGGCGAAACTTGTGGATACCGTTACGCGAGAACGTGCCGATGATACGGGATTACGCAAGCCGAGAGTATTTCTGCTGGGTAACGCTTGCGACGCTTTTAATCCCTATTTTCGGCATTATGACGTGCCGCTGGAACCTGAACACGGTTTGCAATGGCTAGGCGGAAAAACATGCCTGTTAGATTATGTGCGGGACGATGAATACGCCGAACAGAAAACAAGGAACACGGTTGCGGGCCGTATGCTGAAAAACAACGATGACGTCACTTCTAAAAACAATTTCGCGCGGCATAATACTGATTTTATCGAAAAACCACACGGACATGCAAAACTTACGTATGTTTTTCGATGGTTGCAAAACGAATACGGCGTGTATGTTGATTTGCGTTGCGGCTATGTTTTCGTATCCTCGAAATATGATAGCGGCGCGCATGTACCGTATTTCGCAATCACTCGGGCGGACAACAAACTTAACTATCTTACCGCGAATATGGCTAAAGATTTGATACGGAATCTTACATCATATTATGCGCTGGGGTATCTGCGCTATGATACGGTGGAAACGCAACACGCCGTAAGCGAAATGCTAAAGAATTTTGGAGTAAAATAACATACGGCATACAAAGAGATACCGCAGTGAGACCGCTAAAACATTGTCATTGATTTCCACGGTTGGCTCCGACAATGATATGGCCGCAAGGGATAAGCGCGCCGGTTGTCGCTGTGAGTCATGTCGCAAGTATGCTATCCTTAAGTCGTATCGGCCCGTATCACGCCGATACGACTTTTTCATATGGAAGGAAAAACAAATGGATGACGAAACCACCGAGGAGAAGGACACCGCCGAACGTGATGACCTCACCCCCGACGAAGCGCACCGTGAAGGCGAGTTCGATGATTTGCGCGACATGCTTTTACGGTTGCTTGATAAGGTTGATGCAATGAATGAACGAATCGACGGAATCTATGACAATTTCACGGATTCCGTGGCGCAGATGGTCGAAAACGGCGCAACCGTCAAGGAAACCGACGATGACGCGGCGGAAGCAATCGCACAGGCGGCGGCGGAAGACTTGGAAAACCTCGATTACACACTGTAACGGATAGGAGAAAAATATCATGGCTGTAGACAACGCGACAATTTTGGACAAAGTCCGTGCCAAGGGCACCGATGACTACCAGCAACGCATACCGAGCGCAACGCAAACTGGCGTGGCGAACACCATGCGCTATCTGTTCGACCCGATGAACCGCCAATATTTGAATGATTGTGTCTGGAACATGGTGAACCGTATTGGACTCACCGTTATGGCGCAGAACGCGCCGTTTGAGAACCCGTTGGCGATTTTTAAGAAAGAGAACCTGTATTGGGGTTCGACGGTGCAGGAAATCGCCGTGAAATGGATTAAGGCGCACGGGTACAAGGATGACGCCGAAGAGTTACTGAAGATGCATCGTCCCGAAGCCGCCGTATGGTTTTATGAGATGAACCGTCGTGACCAGTACCCCATCTCATGGACTGATGACGAACTTCGACAGGCATTTGTGGATGATTTTGGCCTGAACCGTTTCGTAGCGCAAATCATGGAAACACCGCGTAACAGCGATAATTACGACGAAATGAACATCATGCTTGCGCTGATACGCCATTATGAACAGAATCTCGGCTTCTATAAGATACATCTTGACGCGGTGCCGAGCGACGAAACCACCGCCAAGACGTTGCTCAAGGCGTTGCGTTCGACCGCCGGACGTATGCAGTTCCCAAGCACCCAGTACAACGCGCTGAACGTAACCGACATTCCGGCGTACGCGAACCCCCAGCAAATGGTGCTGTTGATTGAACCGGAATATCTCGCGTCCCTTGACGTTGACGCTTTGTCCGCCGTGTTCCAGCTGGATAAGGCAGATGTGCCGTATCGTATCGTTCAGGTGCCAAATCTCGGCATCCCCGGCGCGGTTGCGTTGCTTGTTTCGACCGACTGGTATCAGGTGCGCGACACCATGTACGGCACCACACAATTCTACAATCCGCAGACGGTCAGCAACACGTTGTATCTTAACCATTGGGGAATCTACGGCGTGTCGCCTTTCACCCCGTGCGCGTTGTTCACGACCGACGCGGGTACCAGCGTCACGGTCGTGACGCAGGCCGTGACCGGCTTCACGCTGACCCCGACGACGGACACCGTCAAGGCGGGCGACCTTATGCAGCTCACGCCGAAGCTCATCGCTACCGTCGCGCCAACCGGCACCGCCATTCAGGTGGCCCCGAACGCGGCGACGTACGAGGTCGCGGCAAATCATGCCGCAAGCGGTGATGACGCGCACGGTGCGGCGTTTGAACTCAACGTCAATACGTTCGTGGATGACCAAGCGCGCTTGCACGTACAGCGCGACGGCCTTGTGGCCGGTGACGTCATTACCGTGACGGGCACCGCCACGTATGTTAACCCGAACGGCGCGACTACGGAACATTCCGCAACATGCACGCTTACCGTCGCATAGTCTGATTTATTTATGATATAAAATGGGTGGTGTTTCACGTGAAACACCACCCATTTTTTTCGTATATGAAAAGGTACAATATGGATTTCCCACATCTGCAAAACGCAACGACGTTTCCCGGTGCCGATACGCGCGTATACGGCCAATACCGCAACGTTTTTGATTATAATGTTTGGACGCCAAACACGGTGATTAAACTATGCCGTGTGAATTGGTACGATGATTACCATGATACCGTGAAATTTCCCGATGATACCGCAAGGGATGCATGGTTCGACGCGCTGGACGGCGAAACCGTCAAGGTCACAACCAACGTGTATATCGCACGCGCCGATACGGACGGCATAAAACTACCCGTACCGTACATGACGGCGCAACAGTATAATTACATTGTCGTTGATTTTTCGCATGATATTGTCAATACGCCGTATCAAAAAACCGACGTGCAGACACGCTATCACTTTTTCGTCACCTCGGTACGCGCGGAAGCGCCAAACACGACAACATGCACACTTGTACGTGATGTATGGACGGACTATATCAACAGCACCACAATCAACGGTTTGCTGTTGTCACGCGGGCACGCGCCATTGACGGAAACGACACCGCAAAAACTGCTGGAGAACCCACGGGCCAACTGTCGCGATTTTACATTGCCCGACGTTGATTATGGCAACGCGGCGACGAACATTAAAAAAAGCACGCCGATTAACTTGCAAAACGGGACACGATACATATGTTTGGCTGCAACGTTTTCCCCGCAACAATTGCAATCAATGAGCAATATGCGCGGTGCAAACGTTACTGATACCAACCCGTCATATACCAATGCCGACGAAACGGTCAATGATTTCGCATGGGGTGCCGGGAACATAAACACGTCAAACGTAACCGGTACGGGTACGTCATATAATTCCATTGATAACCTCACCGCAAGCAACGTGTACATGTACGCGCTGGAATCATCCAAGATATCGAATGATTATTTTGATACGATGTTTGCGTATTATCCGCATATCATGTCACAAATCGTATCTGTTTTCGTCGCCACGGCAAGCATGATGCAATTAGGAACCGTCACTACGGTTAATGATGTGGAATGGCATACGGTCAGCGGCGCGCGCACAAAACTAGCAGACATTAACCTGACTACGAATGATTTTGGCTACGCGCCTGAATACGCCCGAATAACACGACTGTATCTTGCACCCTATGCGTACTTGGAGGTATCCGACAACATAGGCAATAAAACCCGTGTGGAAATAGCTGATTGCGGCCATCTCTCGGCGCAAGCCGTCACATCATTAAGTTACCCGATATTACGACAGCTTGCATGGCTTGACGGTGTCGGGGGCGACGGCGACACGTCCATAACCATCAACGCCATCAACGGTGCTAGCATTACCGCCGACGTGCCGAACGCGGACGTGCTCAAAACGCTCATATCCCATGACATCCCGACATATGCGTTGCAACGCCGCGCAATCGACGCGCAACGCGCCGCCACTTACAATGCCGCCGTAAGTCAGGCACGGCAAAACGCCATGCTGACGTATGAAAACGGCGCGCGCTCGGCTAATGTCAGTCAGGCAAACACGTATCGTAGCAGTGCGGCGACGGTGTCGAACACCGCACGCGCGAATCAACGCGACATAGCGATAAAAGACGAGTCCAATAGTGTGCGGACGGATAATCTCACATACTCGAACGCACGTCAAAACGCTGACTTGAGCACTAGCACGGTCAAAATAAACCGTGATGTAAGTGATGACAACACACTACAGAACAAAGCATTTGTAGAAGGAACCCAAACGCAGGCAATAACAAACGTGGCAAGCGCGATAGGTTCAATAGCGGGGGCCGCGCTGGTAATCGGCACAGGAGGCGCGGCATCACCGGTGGTGGCCGGTGCAATGGCAATCGGCGGTGCGGCGCTTCAGGGTTACAACACCGGTATTGCAATCACTAACAGTCAGGAACTCAACGCGACATCTAATTATGTTGCAAATGATAAAGCGAAAACCGCAATACAGGCCAACACCGAGCAAACACAACATGCCATAACGCAGTCCACCGCCGTGACCAGTCGCGCGAACACGCAAGCTGACCGCGTTACCGAGTACAGCACAAGCGCGGCTACCGACATGACCGCCACAAGCACGGGCACGGCCAACACTAACGCGGGCGCGTCACGTGGTCTGACGGTTGACAACGCCAAACGTATCATGACAAATGCGCGCGACAATACTAATGCGTCATGGCGCGACATGCTCAATCATCCCGCGCAACCGGTCGGCGCGTATGGCGGCGACAATTGCAGGCAGGCTACGGGGCTTGACACCATGACCGTGAAAATAGTCACGGAAGATAACGGTGCGATAGCGGCGGCGGGTGATTACATGCTACGCTACGGGATAGCAAGCAACAAACTCTACAACAAACCGACGCTGACAACGTGCAAGCATTACACGTATTGGCAGACCGCCGACATATGGACGGTATGCCCATTGGCGCAAAACGAGCAATTGCAGACAATAAGGGATATTTTCAGCTCCGGTGTTACAATATGGAGCAGACCCGAGGAAGTCGGCGGCGACTTCACACACGACAATCTATAAGGTGGAAAATATGGGACGCAAACGAACGCATAAAAGGCCATTGACCCGCGCGGAACTGGGTGAGCGCGGCGCGCCGGTATGGCAACAGTCCGAGGCGCTCAACTCGCAAGCGTATTCGATGGCGTATTCGCAAATGTTGAATATCGCGTTATCACGGTTCAAATGGCTTAACCTGCCGAAAACCTGCGACGCTTGGTTTCTAGAATACAATCTATTGTATTTCGGCTATGCGACAATCGCTTTCCCGCATAGCAAGCCCGGTGTGTTCTTCAGCACGCAAGCGGTGACAACCTCCAATTTCAACGTGTATTACAAACCGAAAAAATGGGATAGCTACGGTATCAACGGCTGGAGATTCCCGGTTAACAATTCCAATGGTGTTTTCATATACGCTAACCGTGCCCGCACGCCGCTCATTCCGACCATCGAGTTTTTCGCGCATGAAGTTGAAGATTTGTACACGACGCGCCGACAAAATCGTTTCAATCAAAAAACACCGTTTATTTTGGAGGTTCCAGCCGGACAACAGACGGCGGGCGTTAACGTTATTAAGCAAATCAGCGGCGGTGAAATGGCAATCATGGCGACACCCGGTTTCACCGATTCCATGAAAGCAAACGTGCTGAAAACCAATGTTGAATACATCGGCATGGAATTACAGAACGACATACAAAATACGTGGAACTCGTTTTATCAAGCATTAGGTATCAAAAACCTACCCTTGAAAATGGAACGGCAAACCGCCGACGAAATACAGGACTACGGCGAACCGACCGACCTACGCGCGCTCAGCGAACTGGAGGAACGGCGCGCCGCCTGCGATATACTCAACACAAGGTTTCAAAAATACCTCAAGGAACCGATACAAGTCGTGTGGAACGAAGACAACATCTCACGCAATTATGATTATTTGAACAACCTTGAAAGATTGACCGATGACAATGCAGAATGACATAGACAGTTACCAGCCGTGCGAATCACGCAACGAATTTCATGGCGTGATGACGTACACGTTCGGCGAACTACTCGACGTGCCCGGCGGTGTTGACTGGGATAATGCCGCATGGTCATGGCGGGACGTTGCCTATGATGACACGCAATACACGCGCTGTTGCCGTAAAATAGAAAACCGTTTCTACGACCGGGAACTAGGCGTTATGCCACCGTCAAGATGGCGACGGCACTTTATGCGGCTCATACAGGAAATCATGCCGACATTGCGCCCACTATACGCGCTTGTAGATAAAAACCCTGATATAATACTCAGTGATAACGACATATGGCATAAAATGCGAACCGTTTTCAGCGATTTCCCGGCAACTCAACTGACCGAAAATCAGGACTACGCAAGCAACGCAACAGATAATCAATACGAGACAATCACAAACGGAAATTTCATGGACAAAATCGAACGTATCCGAAACGGTGCTTATGTTGACATTGACGTGTTGTTGCTTGACCAGCTAGAATCATGCTTCAGTCCGTTATGGACTATCAACATAAACAATTATTAACGAGGTGATTTCATGGACGCCAATACATTAGCCCGCGTCGAAAACGAATATTCCAAGCTTACCGAATCCATCAACAAACTAGGTGATTATCTATTGAAACAAATGAACAAAAAGAAAACGCTGACAAATGATAATCACTATGAATTGTTGATAAAACAATACGCCATCATGCTACAATATGCCGACGTTTTGGCGCAACGAATTCACCTCGCAAGAAAGGAAAAATAATGTTTCCATATCTACCGTTTTTCTCGGTATGGCCGTACACGCCCGCTATACCCGCGTTTTACTGGAACGCCAAAAGCCAAGAAGAAATAATAAAACACATTTCATGCGAAATTGACCACATAACCGCATATTTGGACGAAATCGTAACCGACATAAACAAAACACTAAACGATTATGACACAAGAATAAAAAACATTGAGGCGCATATAAACGATTACGGTACGGCCATAGCGCAAATACAAGAACAAATCGAACATATCGGAGATACACAACTGGTTTGGAACGTCACAAAAGGTGAATACACTGACAGTAAAACAGCGCTACGTGATTTATACCGCGAACTAGCGGTGTACGGCGCGCGCGTCACTCAAATAGCCGATATCAACACTGACAAACTATCCGAACACCGAACCGACGAAACATCGGCGATCGGCAATCTTACCATATTCGATGACACAACGCCACGTGTCACTAATCCAACCACCGGCGATAAATACCCGCCACTCTCATGAAAAGGAGTATCATGGTTAACACCACAAATTATAAACTAGAAAAATATGAGGCGGGAAATTCCGCAAATCTACTTGACCAGTACAATGCGTCAATGGATAAAATCGATGCAGCCATAAAAGGCGTCAGCGATAAAGCGGACTTAGCGCTAAACAATAACGTGCTACCGGAGGGCCTAGCCGCATTCATAACGGCGTTAGGTCTGACCGAGTCTAACGCGAAAACACTTGGAACCACTCTCAACCACATATTAAACCACACAGGAACGGAAACTTTCACCGTTACCGACCTCGCCGGGCTCAAAAAGACCGCAGAGGGCTATCCAATTCCGCCGGCCAAGTAAGGGCATACCATCATGGCAACAGAAACACCGTTCTATCATCTGCCACTGTACGAAACAGGCGACTTAGCCGACCTACGTGATGGATACAACGCCGCAATGCGTATCCTAGACCGCGTAATACATCAACTAAAAGTGCAAGAGGAAATAAATCACCCGACAAACCTCAGGAAGGCCAACTAACATGACCGCCTACACAACCAACTTCAATCTAGAAAAATATCAAACCGGTGACGCGGCAAACCTCAATGACCAATACAATGCGTCAATGGATATTATCGACGATAACATGTACAAAATCAACACTAACGCAAACACTGCGGGCGGTAAAGCCACGCAAGCGTTAGAAACAGCACAAAACAACACCAAAAATCTCACAGCATTAGGCGTAACAGACACCGAAACCGCGACACAGCTCAAAAACAAAATAGACACAACCGCAACAAACCTTGCCGCCACAACCGAAACGGCGAACAACGCGGCTAACAGCCTGAACGCATTAGGCGCAAACACCGTAGAAAACGCAACCAAACTAAAAAACCGTATAAACGACACCTATACAAAAAACGAAAGCGACAATCGTTACTTACCAATACCAACCGTACAAGATACGCTAATCGCAATAGGCGACAGCTATTTCGAGGGGTTCCGCACCACCACCCCCGCAACCGACAGCATGATAGCAGTCGCTAGCCGACTGCTCGGCTTGACATGCCGTAACTTCGCAGTCGGGGGCACCGGTTTTCACAACGGCGACACCACAGGAGACAACACGTTCAGCAAACAACTAGACAAAGCCAACGCACTAATTACCGACAAAACCCGTGTGAAATACGTGGTAATCGGAGGCGGCCGCAACGACCCCGACAGCCTCACCTACAACGAGGTTGCCGACACTCTCACAAAAGCAAAACAACTGTTCCCCGACAGTGAAATTTGCTTAATCCCCATGCTATGGGACAGCACATATCCCACCGGCAAAAGCCACAACTACAGCACCATGCTAAACGCCGGAAACTATACCGACACATGGACTGTACGGGACGCGCCCTCATGGGGTCTATACCGCGACACCGAAATGACCGATATTCATCCAAACACCAGCGGCGCGGCGCGATACGGTCACTACATCGCCAACATCCTAAAACATCACCTCACAGCACAACCCCGAGTGGAACGCTGGGAAAGCATCAACAAAGACCCCGGCATGACCGACACCAACGTATCCGAGTGCAACGTGTACATCAACGGCACCACCGTAACGATTAACATGCGAGCGCACCTACTCAAATGGTCAACCGACGCAATCTACCAAATCAACGGCGCAAGCACCGTTGGAATATGGAAAATCATGCTAGCATGGTTCGATGACGCGACCCCAGTTCGAGTCAAGTTCGATGGCCACAAACTCAGCGTCGTAGACGTATTCCCCGGTAGCGCAGCAGGTGGCCCCAACAACACACTAAACGCCTACTTCACGTTCAATATCATGGACTTCTAAAAAATAACCCCGATAGGGTTTTTCCTTATCGGGGTTATTTATATGTCAGTCACCACACAAAATCATAAATTGAAACAACATAGCAACCAACACCATTTTTAACACCGCAACACACGAAGTCAAAATCACAATCATCATAATTATATTCAAGAACCCTAGTAAGAGCTGATTTAAACGTGACCACGCCATTATCAATCTCCTTACAAGCAGTAACAATTTTCTCAAAACCGTCAATATCAACCGAATATACATGATTCGGTACAATCTCAGTTACATAAGCCTTAACTTCAAACATTTTAACTCTCCTTTCCCTATTGCTCACTCGGCTACACGATTCATAAAAACCACAGTCTCAAAACAATAAAGATAAAACGCAACACCCTCATGCTCATACAAAACAACAAGACAATCCACAATAGCATCAACGTCATAATCCACAACACGCTCGCCACTGTTACGAATATAATCAATAACCGCATCCTTAATGTCTTGACGATACATCATATCAATCATTATCCTTTCTACATTCCTTGGTTGTTTTTTGTTGATACCTCAAATATAGCACACACAAAACACGACACGCCGACACGTCACGTTTTTTCCCGTTCAATTTTTCGCTAGCACACGACACGCAACACGTCAAACTTGCACGGCGTGTCGTGCCGTCATGACCGCTTAATGGGAACCATTCTCAATATGGGGTGTCTATCCGC
>OGXI01002372.1_pt1 | contig 14270 bp, 14 predicted proteins | sample 1576221 | NCBI WGS metagenome assembly OGXI01 (sample SAMEA3541523, study PRJEB24748) | human gut metagenome | biome: human gut; feature: human-associated habitat; material: faeces | place: China | collected 2012
GGCTGCTAGACGCTGCAAAGCTTTCAGTGTATTTCCAACTTGCAAAAAATTGGCGCTGCGCTTGCGAAGTGGCTTTGAACCTGTCTGAAACAGTCGATCAGGCCGTTATCGTTTTTATGATGGCTGACAGGGGAAACAAGTACTTTTCTTCTGGATTCTTTCCTTTTTAACGGCATAAGTGCAACATAAAGATTGTCATAAGCCGTTGTATCGATTAAAATCAAAGGCTAAACAGATTTTGTATTGCGAAAAAGGTTCGTAATCCAACAACTAACACAGGTTTTTAGGAAATTTTATGGCTAACACAGCTCAGGCACGCAAACGTGCTCGTCAGGCAGTAAAACTGAATGCACACAATTCCAGTCAGCGTTCTGCATTGCGTACTGCAATCAAAACGGCACAAAAAGCGATTGCTGCTGGCGATAAGGAAGCTGCCGCTTCCGTTTTCAACAATACCGTTTCGGTTATCGACCGTATCGCCGACAAGAAACGTATTCACAAAAACAAGGCCGCACGTCATAAAAGCCGTCTGGCCGCTGCATTGAAGGCAATGTCCGCTGCTGCTTGATTTTCAGCTGGCAACTTTCGGATTATTTGCTGTATATCAGGCACGCTTGTAGCAAGCGTGCCTTTTGTCGTTTCCGTTTTCAGTAGCGGTAACCGAATTCTTTTTCAAAACGGTCGGCGATTTCTTTTGCCGTCATTTTGTGGCTTTGCGGGCCAAAGTATTCGATTTTGATGGCGCCCATCAGGCTGCCAAGACGGCCGCACGTCAGCATGTCCTTGCCGTTGGTCAGGCCATAAATCAGGCCGGCACGGAAAGCATCGCCACAACCGGTGGGGTCGGCCTCTTTTGCTGCCTTGACGCAAGGTATTTCAAATTTTTCGCCATTTTCGTAAATGACCGCGCCTCTTTCAGCACAGGTCACGATAAGTGCCTTGACCTTTGAGGCGATTTCAGCCAAAGACCAGCCGCTTGCCTGAGCCAGCATTTCGCCTTCATATTCATTGACGGCCACATAAGTGGCGATTTCAATGAAATGTCTCAGTTCTTCCTGATTGAACATGGGGAGACCCTGACCCGGATCGAAAATGAAGGGAATGCCAAGTCTGGCGCAATCGTCAGCATTCTGGATCATGCCGTCGCGACCGTCAGGTGCGACGATAGCCAGCTGAATATTGTCTCCCGTCGTATTTTCAATCTTGTTTTCATGGGACAAAGACATCGCGCCAGGATGGAAAGCCGTAATCTGGTTATTGTTTTTATCTGTCGTAATGAAAGCCTGAGCCGTATAGGTTCTTTTTATCGTCTTGATATGGCGGCGGGAAATATCCTGTTCAGCGAGTCTTTCAAGATAGGGTTCGCCATCCATACCGATGGTTGCCATGATGTAAGGCGTTCCACCCAGAAGCTTGAGGTTGTAGGCAATATTGCCGGCACAGCCGCCGAATTCCCGTCTCATGCTGGGAACGAGAAAACAGACGTTGATATTGTGTAACTGATCGGCAAGAATGGATTCGGAAAATCGTTCCGGGAATGACATAATCGTGTCGTAAGCAAGCGACCCGCAAATTAGAGAGCTCATAATTTAAATAGTGTTGTGATCAGGGATTATCAATAAGGAATACCCGGCTCTTTACAGCCGAATTGTGTGTAAATTCGAAAGTCATTTTAAAAGTGATGGCTGACGTCGGGGCAAGTCCTTTTGCCGTTCCGGCTTCTTCAGGCAGATATTCTTCCGGCTGGAAAGTACGGCGCAACAAGACCTTGTTATCCGAATCCGTCAGTTCCATCACAAGCGCAGGCCAGATCTGCAAGTCCGGACTGTTATTGGTAATCGTCATATTCTGGGTATACTGATCAGCACTGTTTTCAAGCTTTTCGGGCACACCTGTTTCGATTGTCAGCGCAGGTTTCTTTATTGGGGCTTTGACAGGGCACGACAATAACTCGCATGTAGTATTAACCAGTTCTTCAGCAGGAGGCCACCAGGCCGTAATCTCTTCAGAATACCGGTAAATGCCCTGAAGTCCCAAAAATGCGAGCAATAAGAGAGTGCCGATACTCCAGAGGAATTGGGAGAAACGGGACCTTTTTTTCTTCTTGTTGACAATTTTGACCAGTTCTTCCGTCGAGGCGGGTGTTTCAACATCTTTTTTAGGCGCATCGACAATGACAGCCGGTGCGATATCGTCTTTGACGGGGTCTGTCGGCAAAAACGGCTCTTTTCTTTCGATATTGGCCGTAAACGGTATGGATTCTGCCGGTTTTGCCTCAGTATCGCCAGCTGTTGGATTCGTGGTGTCAGTAACGGAAGAATCCGGTTTGTCTTCCTCAGGTGAAGACAGATTCAGGTCAAAACTGATCGACTGAATCTGTTTCTCAAAGGATTGCCTGAGAGCGGCTTCTTGTGCACTTATTGTCTCGTTTATTGCTGTATTTTCGTCATCTTCGTTTATCTTTTCAGAAGATGGTGCCAAATTTGAAGAAAAGGTTTCTTTTGCAGGCGCTTTTCCCTGTTCCCCGGGTTTGGTTGGGGCTGAATCGCGAGAAATGAGAGCAGAAGAAACGTTTTCTGGTTTTGACAGGGCAGAGTCAGGTTCGCTATGGGAAAGACGACCTATCAAATGGTCGATACCGTTAAACGGGTTATGGCAGACACCACAACGGACGACGCCGGAGTAGCGTTTGAGCTGTTCCTCGTTAACCTGAAAAACCGTACTGCATTTGGGACAACGTGTAGCCAGTGACATGCTTGGGATCAAAGCCGGTTAAGTTGGCCTGATAAAGCGACCCATCCTTCATGGCTTTTCCAGACCGTCAAATTAATATAAGGGGCATATGCCTCGATCACATCATTGGCCTGCTCTTCGAGGATACCGGACAAAACCAGTGATCCGTTTTTTCTGATTCGTTCGGTCAGAGTTTTTGTCAGCGTCTTCAATGGGCCGGCCAGTATGTTGGCAACGACTATATCATATTGACGGTCAGGTTCAAAAGAGGGAAACTCATCCGGCAAGTGGCACGAAAAGCTGCAATGATTGCGTTCGGCATTTTCGTTCGACGTGATAATCGATTGGGGATCGATATCCACACCCGTCACCTTGCTGGCGCCGAGCTTGATGGCGGCAATCGCCAGAATGCCGGAACCACATCCGTAATCGAGCAGGGTCTGCTCTTTTTTGACGTTCTTTTCGAGCCACTCAAGACATAATCTAGTAGTGGGATGGGAGCCGGTTCCAAAGGCAAGACCGGGGTCCAGTTCGAGAACAATCCCGCTTTGATCCGGGATTTCATGCCAGCTTGGCACAATCCAGATTTTTTCGCCGATGTGAATCGGATCGAATTGGGACTGGGTTACGCGAACCCAGTCTTCATCCGGTACTTCCCGAAGAATAAATTCCGGAACTTCGGTTAACTTGCACTCTTCTGCAGCCTTTTTTAATACTGCGCCGGCATTGGCGTCGGCTGGGAGCAAGGCGATGACACGACTGCGTTTCCATGCATACTCGTTCGAATCTGCGCCGGGTTCATCGAACAGGGGCTGCTCTGCCGGTGTGCCCAGATCAGCATCTTCCACTGTAATGGACAGGGCGCCCGCATTCATGAGAGCGTCTGAAAACGCGTTCGTTATATCGAAAGCGACTTCTACAACTACTTCATTCCAGTTCACTATAAGCTCCAGACAGATTGACCGGTTTGTTTATTTTTCGGTTTCCGGGAACATTTCAGCCAGTTTCTGTTCCAGATAATGAATATTGGTGCCACCCTTGATAAAGCTCGGGTCATGCATCAATTCACGATGAAGCGCCAGATTGGTCTGAATACCTTCGACCACCATTTCAGTCAAGGCAACCTGCATTCTGCGGATAGCCATATCCCGAGTCGGAGCATAGGAAATGATCTTGCCGATCATGGAGTCGTAATACGGTGGAACACGATATCCTGCATAAACGTGTGTATCCACGCGCATGCCGGGACCCCCCGGTGCATGCCATGAGGTAATTTTTCCCGGTGACGGAATAAACGTGAAAGGATCTTCAGCATTGATGCGGCATTCAATGGCATGGCCTATCAGACGGATATCACGCTGACGGAAACTCAGTTTTTCACCGGCAGCAATGCGAATTTGTTCCTGAACGATGTCCACACCGGTAATCAATTCAGTAACCGGATGTTCGACCTGAACACGCGTATTCATTTCGATGAAATAAAATTCACCGTTTTCGTACAGGAATTCGAATGTACCCGCGCCACGATAACCGATCTTTTTGCATGCATCGGCACAGCGTTCGCCGATACGATCGATCAGTCTGCGGGGAATATCCGGAGCTGGAGCTTCCTCGATAACCTTTTGATGTCGGCGCTGCATTGAACAGTCGCGTTCACCCAGCCAGATGGCGTTTTTATGGTCATCGGCAATCACCTGAATTTCGATATGACGCGGGTTTTCAAGGAATTTTTCCATGTAAACTTCAGGATTGCCGAAAGCGGCACCCGCTTCGGTTTTTGTCATCGTGACAGCATTCAACAGGGAGGCCTCTGTGTGAACGACACGCATTCCCCGGCCGCCGCCGCCGCCGGCAGCCTTGATGATGACAGGAAAGCCGATTCTGCGAGCAGTGGCGATAATTTCCTGTGGATCGTCCGGCAATGCGCCTTCCGAACCCGGTACGCAAGGAATACCTGCCTTGATCATGGTTTGCTTGGCGCTGACTTTATCGCCCATTACCCTGATGGATTCCGAACGGGGGCCAATGAAAACGAAGCCGGATTTTTCAACGCGCTCGGCGAAGTCGGCGTTTTCCGAGAGGAAACCGTAGCCCGGGTGAATTGCTTGTGCATCGGTAACTTCAGCCGCACTGATAATGGCAGGCATGTTCAGATAGCTTTGCGCCGAAGAAGCAGGTCCAATACAAACGGATTCATCGGCAAGTTTCACGTACTTTGCTTCACGATCCGCTTCGGAATGGACAACAACGGTTTTTATGCCCAGTTCGCGGCAGGCGCGCTGGATACGCAGCGCAATTTCACCACGATTGGCGATAAGTATTTTTTCAAACATAATTTGGTGGCGATTGTTCCGTAAATCGAAAATAACGGTAAATAGAACGTATTTGGCTCAAATTAACCGTATTTAACCAATAACAAACAGCGGTTGGCCGAATTCGACAGGTTCGCCGTTTTCTACAAGAATCTGTTTGATGACACCCGAAGCTTCAGCTTCGATTTCATTCAGGAGCTTCATGGCTTCAATAATACAAAGCGTATCGCCCTGTTTGACAGGAGAACCCACTTCAACGTAAGACGGATTTCCAGGAGCAGGCGCGCTGTAGAAAGTACCGACCATTGGCGATTTAACGACATGGCCTTCCATGATGCCGCTTTCGGCTGGAACCTCGGCTGCGACAGGAGCGGCAACACCTTGAGGAATGCCAGCAGGCGCTTGCATATATTGTTGTGGCATGACGCCAGGTGCCTGCATGACGAATTGCTGACCCTGTACGGCAGAGTTTTTCGCAATGCGTACTTTGCTTTCGCCTTCTGTCACTTCAAGCTCGGCTATGTCGGATTCGGCAACGAGGTCAATCAAAGTCTTTAATTTACGTAAATCCATATAAATCCCGGAAAAATGCTGTTAAATGTTGGTAATTAATATTTGAGTGCGTGTTCGATAGCCATACGGTATCCATCCACTCCAAAGCCGCATATTACACCTTTTGCGACAGGAGAAAGGAAAGAATGATGACGGAAAGGCTCACGTTGATGGATGTTAGAGATGTGAACCTCATAAAAGGGAATGGCGACTCCCGACAGGGCATCTCTTAATGAAACGCTTGTATGAGTCAGTCCGCCCGGGTTAATGACAATGGCATCGATGTTTTCGGTACGGGCCTGATGAATACGATCGATCAGGTCACCTTCGTGATTGCTTTGAAAGCTGGCAAATTGTCCCCCGGCCATTTCCACCTGAGTTCTGGCGGACGCAACGATATCATCCAGAGTCGTTTTTCCATAAACGTTCGGTTCGCGTGTGCCAAGCAGATTCAGATTCGGGCCGTTCAGCAGAAGTATGTTTTTTGCCATGGCTTGTTAAAATTGCTTTTTTAATTGGATTTTCAGCATTTTGCCGTCAAATGTCGTAAAGAGGCAAGGAAAAACGCCTGAAATATTAAAAATTATTCATTTTCAGACGGGGTGCTTTGGGTAATTAATCGCTGCAACCCGTTAATATCTGTCCGGGAAAAATTTGCGCCGAAAAGCTTGACGGATTTGCGGATATCGTCAGATTCATATACGGATAGATGAGCAATTTCCTCGTGCCACATAAAATGTATCGTTTCGATTGTGTGACCCTTGCCACGAAAATGAGGCAATTCCGACACATCGAAATCGATGGCCTTGTTTAAAAGAAAAATCTCGACATCTTTTACGTTATCCGTAAATAACTGTATATGAATGTCACTGTGTTCTCCTCCCGTACCATTCAGGATGGCACCGGTGATATATGGGTTGAACTCTTCAAGTTCCTGCATTAATTTCAGTGAAAGTGTGCGTAAGTGCAACAATCGCGCCGGTTGGGAATCTGCAAGAAAAAGTTCGTTATACAGTTTGACTTCTTTTTCGATCGACATATTGTCCGGCAGGATTTCTCCGGTAATGCGGCTGTTTCCCAGTATCTGACGGGCTGCCTTGCGTTTGGCCACTTCGTAACTGGTTCCTTCCTCTGCTATCATGCGTGCAGCAGCGATAGCGATTTCCTGTCGCAAATTGGCAATATCGATTAAACGGTTGATTGTCATGTTTGTGTAAATCCCGGCGAAAACACTTGCGTATCGTTTAAAATTTTCTGAACTTATTATTTGATCGAAGCATCATGCATATTCATATTCTAGGTATTTGCGGAACCTTCATGGGAGGGGTCGCTGTTTTGGCAAAAGCGGCAGGGCATACAGTAACCGGTTGCGATGCGAATGTCTATCCGCCAATGAGCACGCAATTGCAGGAACAGGGTATTGAACTGATCAATGGATACGATGAAGGCCAGATCGAATTGAAACCGGATTTGTTTGTCATTGGTAATGTCGTTTCAAGAGGCAATCCTCTAATGGAAGCCATTTTAAATCGCGGACTGCCTTATGTTTCGGGCCCGCAATGGATCGGTGAGCATATTTTAAATGACAAATGGGTTCTTGGCGTTGCCGGTACGCATGGCAAAACGACGACGACTTCCATGCTGGCATGGATATTGGAAGATGCCGGATATTCCCCCGGTTTTCTGATTGGTGGCGTTCCATTGAATTTCGGTATTTCTGCAAGATTGCATGGTGAAAAAGAATCCTCTTTTTTTGTCATTGAGGCGGACGAATACGACACGGCCTTCTTTGATAAAAGAAGCAAGTTCGTTCACTATCGGCCAAAAACGGCCATTCTGAACAATCTCGAATACGATCATGCCGATATCTTTTCCGATATCTCCGCTATCGAAACACAATTCCATCATCTGGTCAGAACGGTGGCCGGAAATGGACGACTGATCGTCAATAACCGTGAACCGGCGCTGGAACGGGTGGTCGAACGGGGGTGCTGGAGTGAAAAAGAATGGTTCGGTGATGAAGGAAAAGACTCCTGGTCGATGGCAGAGAAAGATGATGACGATTTCGACGTGTTTTTTGACGGGCAATATCAGGGAACGGTTCATTGGGACCTGACCGGCGAGCATAACCGTTTGAATGCGCTGGCTGCCATCGCAGCAGCGCGACACGTTGGGGTACGGCCTGAACAATCCATCGATTCGCTTTCCCGATTCAAAAACGTCAAAAGGCGTATGGAATGTCGTGGAAACGTAGGCGGTATTACCGTTTATGATGACTTTGCTCATCACCCTACCGCAATTGCAACCACGATTGCCGGTTTGAAAAAGAAAACTGCCTCCGTACCCGGCCAGCGTATTCTGGCGGTACTTGAACCCCGTTCCAATACCATGAAACTCGGTGTCATGAAGCAGGCGTTGCCGCAAAGTCTGCAGGAAGCGGATATGGTCTTTGCTTATGGCGCTGATGGTGGAAAAAATGGACTTGGCTGGGATTTGGAGCAGGCGCTGTTGCCGTTGGGTGACAGGGCCAAAGCGTTCAGTGATATTGACAGGCTTGTCGATGAAATCATTATGGCTGCGCAGCCAGGCGATCACGTTCTGGTGATGAGTAATGGTGGATTTGGTGGCATTCACCAGAAAATACTGGATAAGTTATCCGTTAAATAGGCAATCATCATGATTTTGTATTTACATGGATTTCAGTCTTCTCCCCAATCTTTCAAGGCGCAGCTGATTGAAGACAGACTGAAGGCGTTGAATGGTGAGGGAGAATATATTTGCCCTCAATTGTTTCCATCTCCGGTTAAATCGGTTGAAATTGCCCTGAATTTGGTGAGTGGTTGCCCCTCGGAGTCTCTTGCGGTTATCGGTTCTTCGCTGGGAGGTTTTTACGCCAACTGGATTGCTGAACAGTTGCAGTGTCGTGCTGTACTTCTGAATCCTGTGATCGATCCATGGAAAATCAAGATATTGGGCGATAGTCCGGACAGAAGTGACCTCAGGGTGAGAGAATGGCTTGAATTTGTTGAACGGTATGAAGCGGAATTGCATTCGATTCAAGTCAGGAAAATCACAAACCCGCAAAGATATATGCTGATTGCGGCAAAGGGAGACCAGTTGCTGGATTGGCAAATGATGCAAAAACATTATGCAGGTGCAAACCAGACCATCATCGACGGGAGTGATCACGGCCTGTCCGATTTTGAGAAATATCTCGATAATGTGCTTTCTTTTTGTAAAATTGAACATTCCGGCCGAACATAAGCTGGTGCCATATATCAAGTTTGAGTATTGAATAGAGCGGTTAATGAATTTATTTTTTGAAGAATCCGGTGAATTTAAAACGGGTGGTATCCTGAATCAGGTCGGCGAGGCCTTTCAGGTTGAATTGCCCGGAGGCAAGCGAACAAAGGTTCGTGCAAAGGATGTATTGTTCCAGTTCAGTTCGCATGAGCCCGCAGAACTGATTTCGGAAGCTTCTCAGGTATCGGAAGAAATCGATCTGGACTTCTTGTGGGAAGTTGCCGGAGAAAATGAATTCGGCTATCAGGATCTTGGCAAGGAGTATTTCGGGCATGATCCGAAACCTGAAGAAGCCGCTGGCCTGTTGTTCAGGCTGCATTCGGCACCGATCTATTTTTACAAAAAAGGAAAGGGCCGTTATAAGGCGGCGCCTGAAAAATCCTTGCAGGCCGCATTGGCTGGACTTGAAAAAAAACGGCAGCAGGCGATTATTCAGCAACAATACGTTGACGAACTGGTACAGGGACGATTGCCTGACGCGATCAGAACGAATACCGTAGCTCTTTTATGCAAGCCAGATAAAAACAGTATCGAATACAAAGCCTTGCTTGCAGCTTGTGACGAGTTGCACATTTCTCCTGAACGTCTTTTGCTTGATCTGGGCGGGATAAGCAATCCGAAAGAATTACACCTCGCCCGGTTTTTGTTCGAGAATTTTCCGAAAGGAACACGGTTCCCGAAAATCGATATACCCGATACCGCTCTTGAGTTGCCGGAAGCGGAGGTCAACGCCTTTTCAATTGACGATATAACCACTACTGAAATCGACGATGCTTTTTCAGTGACCACTCTTGCCGATGGCAACATCCGCATCGGTATTCACATCGCAGCACCGGCTCTGGGAATGAAACCGGACGATTCACTGGACGAAATCGCAAAAAAACGCCTTTCGACTGTTTATATGCCGGGTGACAAAATCACCATGTTGCCGGATGAACTGGTCAACCAGTTTACGCTCAGTGCAGGTGAAAAACGTCCGGCAATGAGCCTGTATGCGACCTTAAATCCGCAGGACTGGTCTGTCCTTGAAACGGAAACACGCGCAGAAATGATCCGTGTTGCCGAAAACCTCCGACATAACGATCTTGACAGCCTGATTACCGCTGAAAGTCTTGAAAAAAGAGAGGGAGAATACCCTCATAAAGACGATATTGCTGTTTTATGGCATTGTTCGCAGGTTTTCGAGAAAAAACGGATGGAAAAGCGCGAAGGCTTCGGCTTGAGGCCCGAACAGAATAATCGCGTCGATTTCAATTTTTATGTGGATGAGAACGATATCGTCACAATCGAACGTCGCAAACGAACAGCGCCACTGGATAAAATCGTTGCCGAACTGATGATTTTCGCCAACAGTACATGGGGAAAACTGTTACACGAACACGGCATTCCCGGTATTTACAGAAGTCAGGGGGGGGGTACAGGAAGCTGGCTGAACCGCATGCAGGTAAAAATGGTCACTCATGCAGCGCCCCATCAGGGCCTGGGTGTTGACCAGTATGCATGGTGTACCTCACCGCTGCGACGCTATACGGATCTGGTCAATCAGTGGCAGATTCTGGCATGTGTCAATTATGGGATCACAGCTCCCTTGTCTGCTCCGTTCAAGCCAAAAGATGCCAATTTGTTTGCCATTGTAAGTGCATTCGATTCCGTTTATAGCGCATATGGCGAATTTCAGTCGAAAATGGAACGTTACTGGTGTTTGCGGTGGCTGTCTCAAAATAATGTCAGACAAGTGGAAGCTGTTGTCATCAGGGATGAAATGCTGCGTCTCGTCGATATCCCTCTGACGATTGCCATGCCGGGAATGCGTCCGCTGGCAAGAGGAACGCAGGTGCGGGTCGATCTGATACGCTGGGATGAAATCGATTTGTCTGTCGAGGCGCGACTTCTTGATGTGACGGAAAATGTCGATGAAACGGCATCAGACGAAAACGAAGAAGAATTGACGGAGTAAAATGCTGAATGGGTGTATAGTGATCGCGCATAAATTCCCTTGAAATTCAGGCGCATGCATTATTTTTGGTGATTCATCCGATGCCGACAAATTCAATACTGAAAAATCGTGGATTAGGTATAGCCATCGCTGTGTCCGTTCTGATACACGCTATTGTGTTGTCGGTTAAATTCGTTACTCCTGCGACATCCGGTTTCAGACATACTTCTCCCGTTATCGAAGTCGTGCTCAGTGGCGGAGGGGGGAATGGCCTGGGAACAGGTTCGGCTGGTGCAAACAACAATATCAGCGAAACCGTCGTCAATGCTCAGGCAGTCGTAGAAAAAATGCCTGAAAAACAAGTGCCGAAAAACAAACCTGCTGAAAGCCACCCGATTACGTCCCTTTCAAAACAAGGCAATCCGAAAAGCATTCCTGTTCCGGAAAAAAAGATCAATCCTGCCGAAAAAAATGCCAATTCTGCCAATAAAGGTGGCACTCAGAACGGGTATGGCGGAATGGGTGGGGGAAGGGGTGAAGGTGATTCCGTTGTATTCAACCGCAATGCCAGGGGAGGTTATGCCTATGGCAACGGGAGCGGTCAGGCCATTACTTCACAAACCAGAGATGTCGGCGATGCCATGTATTTCAAATCAGTGCAGAAAAAAGTCGAAAGCATTGGTGTCATAAATTTCCCACAAAAAAATGGAACCCGTTTGTATGGGCAGCTGACTGTCCGGATTAACGTGTATCATGACGGCTCTCTTTATGAAAAAGCCGGTGGGGTCAGTGTGGTCAAGTCGTCCGGCAATCCGGCTCTGGATGCGGCCGCTTTGAAAATTGTACGGCGCGCTGCGCCTTTTGGCCGTTTTAACGGGAATGTCCGAAGCATCATTACACGTTTGAATTTTACACGTGATCAGGGGCTGAAATCGCAGGTTGTAACGACAACTTCTTGATCGTTCATGCAAATTTACCTTAAATTTCATTAAAATCATTTAACTTCACATATAATGCATCGTTATGCCTGATCGTTACGCCGTTATAGGAAATCCTGTCGCCCATAGCAAATCACCTGAGATTCATGCCCTGTTTGCATTGGAGACCAGGCAGAATCTGGAATATGGACGTCTGTTGGCACCACTTGACGGGTTTGTTGATGCCGTAAGGAAATTCATTGATGAAGGCGGAAAAGGATTGAATGTCACTGTCCCTTTCAAATTTGAGGCTTTCAGTTTGGCGAATAAGCTGACGTCGAGGGCGAAAATGGCCGGAGCCGTTAATACACTTCACTTTAAGGACGGCATCATATATGGCGATAATACGGACGGAGCTGGACTTGTCGCCGATTTGACGCTAAATGCCGGTATTTCGTTATCAAATAGTCGTATTTTGCTTTTGGGTGCTGGTGGTGCGGCTTACGGTGTGATGCTGCCTCTTTTGCAGCAGAAACCTGACATCGTTCATATTGCCAATCTGAGCGTCGAAAAAGCGGATGAAATGGCGAAACAGTTTTCCGGATTCGGAAAGACGAGGGTTTCATCATATGACGAATTGAACGAGCCTTACGACATTGTCATCAATGCAACTTCTGCCGGGCTTTCAAATGCGATGCCGCCGGTTTCTTCTCCCGTTTTTGAAAAGCACACACTGGCACTCGATATGGTTTATGCAAACAGGCCGACTCCTTTCATGCAATTTGCCGGGCAATGTGGTGCCAGAACACGTGATGGTTTCGGTATGTTGGTGGAACAGGCGGCAGAATCCTTTTTTGTCTGGCGTGGTGTCAAACCGCAGACGAAACCGGTATTTTCTCATTTCGGACGCGAATAATGGCGAAAATAAGGGAACTTGTCGCACTTTGCCGAAAATACTGGCGCTGGATCGTCTTTGTTCCATTGGGACTCATACTGGCGATGCAGATCTACTTTTTCTTCCAGATTGCATGGTGGGTTCATTTCAATCCGGGTTCGACAAGCTTCATGCGGCAACAATTGTCCGTTTTGCAGGAAAAGAATCCCAAAGCGAAGTTGCAGCATAAATGGGTACCGTATAAACGTATTTCGCGAAATTTGAAACGGGCGGTCATTGCATCCGAAGACTCGAATTTCACCGATCACGAAGGTGTGGAGTGGGAAGCGCTGTTAAAGGCGTATGAAAAAAACAGCAAGAAAGGAAAAATCGTCGCAGGCGGTTCTACCATCACGCAGCAGCTGGCCAAAAACCTTTTTCTTTCCGGCAGTCGCAGTTATGTGAGAAAGGTCCAGGAACTTGTCATTACCTACATGCTCGAGTTCTGGATGGAAAAGGAGCGAATATTCGAGCTTTACCTGAATCTGGTCGAGTTCGGTACGGGTGTATTCGGCGCTGAAGCCGCGGCACGCCATTATTACGGGACATCCGCTGCCAATCTCAGTGCCGGGCAGGCAGCCAGGCTTGCGGCCATGTTACCCAAACCCCGTTATTTCGATTCTCACAGAAATTCCGCTTATCTGATGCGCCGGACTTCTCTTATATTAAGAAGAATGGGGTCGGCTGACGTGCCAAGATAAAAGAAATTAATTGTTCGCAAGTAACTTGCCTCGTAAACATGTTATCAGTACACTTGCGCTATTTTCAGTTGGGCAATAATTTGGTGACCATTCAAAATAACGCAATTTGAACGTTTGTCATTAAACTGAAATCTTTATATGATGTGATCCATCCCTGATTTCTGCCGACAGAAACCCTGTTAATGTGTCTGAAAGTTTTTTCTCATGATCAATGTCTTCGTCCTTCAAAACGGTCGCTTGAATCAGGTGCCTATCGAATCCAGAGCGGATCTGGAAAATGTCGCCCCTATCTGGGTCGATATGACCGATCCGACGGAAGAAGAGCGTTCCTGGGTGAAAAGCACCTATGATGTGACGATGCCGGATGAAGACGACGTCAAGGACATCGAAGCGTCTGCCCGGTATTACGAGGCGGAAAACGGTGACTTGCATCTGCGAACGGACTTTCGGATCGATGACGACGATGAGGGCCCCTCACAGACCATTACCGTTGCTTTTATCCTGACACGCAACATGCTGTTTTCCATGCATCCCGAAGACCTGCCGGTTTTCAGACTTGTCAGGATGCGGGCCAGATCGCGACCCGGTTCCATTACCGATTACAAGGACGTTCTTCTCGATCTGTACGCTACCGACGCGGAATATTCTGCGGATGCACTCGAAGGCATATACCGCAATCTGGAAGAAGTCAGCAGCAAGGTATTGCAGGAAGAGTTTACCGATCAGGACGCGGCGGCTACTCTTTCCACGATTGCCAAGGAAGAAGATTTGAATGGACGTATCCGGCGTACGATGATGGATACACGTCGGGCGGTCAGCTTTCTGATGAGAGGCCGTTTGCTGGATTCGGACCAGTTTGAAGAAGCGCGCCAGATTTTAAGG
>OGXI01002377.1_pt1 | contig 14242 bp, 13 predicted proteins | sample 1576221 | NCBI WGS metagenome assembly OGXI01 (sample SAMEA3541523, study PRJEB24748) | human gut metagenome | biome: human gut; feature: human-associated habitat; material: faeces | place: China | collected 2012
GGTGGAATGCCTGTCTGGTAAGGTCTAACCAACCGCCAGTAGCGAGTCTTGGGTGGTTGTCAGTAATGGCAGTCGCTAAGCGTAGACAGCGAGGAAATAGAGAGTGTGATTGAGCCTCGAAATTTTGACATTTAGAAGGCTGACGCTTATCTCGAAAAAATCCAGGAGAAGAAAGCTACTGAGAAGAAAGAGGCGAAAAGAAAAGAGCAGCGTGAAGCAAATGAGGTAAAGAAAGCCACAGTTCAAGCAAACTCAAAAGAGGAGCTTCTAGAGAAAATTAAGAAAATAGATTGGGACTCTATTAAAGCAGAAGAAAAAATCGTAGGAAGCAGGGTTGACTATTCCGTATAATAATTACATATTTATAAAAAATAGTGATAGGACAGATATTTTAACAAAAGATAATATCTGTCCTATTTAATTTCAAATATGTATTGCAAAAAGTCATACAAGGTGGTACGCTTTGATTGAAAGGTGGTATATATTATGGCAATTACAAAAAGTGCAAATGTTACGGCAAGAATTCAACCAGAAATAAAAGAAAATGCAGAAGCAATTTTAAATAAACTTGGAATTCCCGTATCAGTTTTTATTGATATGACATATAGACAGGTGATAATGCATGATGGAATTCCATTTTCTTTGGAAATTCCTAATAAATTAGCGACCAGAGACCAAATGTCGGAGTTGGAATTTAATACTATGATGGCGACAGGACTTGCACAGGCAAAAGCTGATGACTCTTATTCTGTAGATGATGCATTTGCAAACTTAAGAATGGAGATTGGTGGATGAAACAATATACCGTAAAAGTTACAAAGATGGCATATGAGCATATGCAGGAAATTGTAAAATATATATCCGGTGAACTTTTTGCACCAGATGCAGCGGGTAAGCTGCTAGATGAATTTCAGAGCAGTATCGAAGGGTTGGCTGAAATGCCAGAAAGATACTCATTAGTCGATGAAGAGCCATGGCGTACTGAGGGCATGAGAAAAATAATTGTAAAAAATTTTTTGATTTACTTTTGGATAGATGAGCATAACATGAAGGTTCAAGTTACTGGTGTCATCTATGGACGAAGAGATCAAGTAGTACAGTTGGCAAAATTGGATAGGGGAATTAGTTAATCTGGACATTGAAGATATTGACTTTGAACAAAGAGAGTGCATTGTCTTTGGTAAGGGAGATAAAGAGCGAAAAGTCTATTTTGACGCAAAAACTAAGATTCATTTAAAGAAATATCTTGATGGTAGGAAAGATAAGTCCCCGGCATTGTTTGTATCACTTCTCGCACCATATAAACGGTTGCAGATCAGTGGCGTGGAAATACGAATGCGTCAGTTGGGTAAGCAGGTTGGATTGAATAAAATTCATCCGCATAAGTTTAGAAGAACTATGGCGACAAGAGCAATAGACAAGGGGATGCCAATTGAACAGGTACAAAAGCTACTTGGACATTCTAAGATTGATACAACCCTTGGCTATGCTATGGTAAATGAAGCGAACGTAAAACATTCGCATCAGAAATATATTAATTCAATTGAGATCAATTGGGTCAGAACAATTTTTTTAATTAAATGGTGAGAGTTTTTTTATTTTCATGTACCTATATTTATAGAACCATATCAATACTTTCACTGTGAAAAGGAGAAAAATTTTATGTAGAAAAGATTTCTTACACTGTTTTTTACCCTTCTGATGTGTATAAGCATGACTATAACAGTTTACGCTGCACCACAAACAGATCAATCGCAAAACCAAACGCAATTTACAACAAATGCGACACTGGCGGAACTATCCATCATCAAAACATTATTTTACGCACAAGACTATGCGGAATTGTATCCGGATGTAGTGGAAGCCTGTGGAAATGAAGAAGCTGCTCTTTGGAATCATTTTGTAAATCATGGCTTATCCGAAGGAAGAGCATTAAGTAAAAACTTTCATGTATTTGCATATCGTGCCGCATATCCGGATCTTCAGGAGGCATTTGGTAATAATCTTATCGCTTATTATATACATTATGCCACTCACGGAATGCAGGAAAACAGATCAATTACAACAGTTTCCCAGGCTGTAACAGCCGGCCTAACAGTAACAGGACTACGCGGACAGATAATTGCCAAGCCGGTACCTGTTACTATTATCCCTGTTGAAAACACTGATTATGAGAAGGTCCCCCCTTCTGAAGTCACTTCATCGGAAGTTACCCCATCGAAGGTTACCCCGTCCGAGCCCACTCCAGAGCCTCCATGTAGCCATCAGTATGATGTAAAGCGAATCGGGAATACCCTGACTCACGCTCCCGTATGCAGCAGTTGTGGATATATGGACGAAGCACGGAAAGAGAATTGTTCTGCCGGATCTGGCTATGAAGTGACAAAAACAACCCATGAACAAAAGTGTCAGAAATGTAATGGCGTTATGACTACCGAATCACATAATTTTAGTCTTGGTTCATCATGTTCAATATGTAAGTATGATTGCACGCATATTTGGGGAGAATGGATCTATGATGCTACTGAACATAGTCATACATGTATCCTCTGCCAATATAGTGAACACAGTTTGCATACATTAGAAAATGGAATCTGTACCATATGTGGAGCTGTTTAACAATACTGAATGTTCAAAAGTGCAGGCCAATCATCCGTTGATTGCCCTGCACTTCTATTCTCAGTTTATTTTCATCTCGTCTTTATTCCGATCAATTTATTTTCACCTTGCGTTCCCTCTCCTATGTCCATTCTCATTTGCCCGGTTACGTGTTACTCTCTGGCTTCGCGTTCTTTTTGGACTTTTTTACTGCTTTTCTCAGCTTTATGTCCATTCTCTCCTGCCCGGTTCCGTATTTCTCTCTGGCTTCATGTTCTTTTTGGACTTTTTTACTGCTTTTCTGTGCTTTATGTCCATTTTCTCCTGCCCGGTTCCGTATTTCTCTCTGGCTTCCGGATGTTTTTGGACATTTTTACTGTTTTTCTCAGCTTTATGTCCATTTTCTCCTGCCCGGTTCCGTATTTCTCTCTGGCTTCACGTTCTTTTTGAACTTTTTTACTGCTTTTCTGTGCTTTATGTCCATTTTCTCCTGCTCGGTTCCGTATTTCTCTCTGGCTTCCGGAGAATTTTGGACTTTTTTCCTGCTTTTTCTCGGCTTTATGTCCATTTTTACCTGCTCGGTTCCGTATTTCCCTTCTGGCTTCCGGAAAATTTTGGACTTTTTTCCTGGTTTTCTCGGCTTTATATCCATATGGAAGAGTATAGAAGTCTCAAGACTGCGATGAATTCGGAAGGCTCCGGACTTCAAAGAGTTCGGAAGTCTCAAGACTGCGATGAGTTCGGATGTCTCCGGACTTCGATGAGTTCGGAAGGCTCAAGACTGCGATAAGTTCAGAATCCTCCGGACCGCGAAAATCCGTGCTGAGGCGGATAAAAAGGCCAGCTATCATTTGTCCGGCAAGAGAAATTCATAAGTCAGAATAACAGTAACCTTCCCCAAATCCAGAATTTGAGATTTGGAATCCGGAATCTGGGACCTGGAATCTGGGATCTGGGACCTGGAATCCGGAATCTGGAATCTGGGAACCGGGATCTGGATTTTAGGATCTGGGATCTAGTCTCCGGAATGCGTGATCACAGTCTTTTTGTTCTAAAAACTGCTTTTCCAACTGCCATCATAAGAATCGGCAAAATGTAGGCAATATATTGTGCCGTGCTGCCATAGGCAATCAGAAGATTATAGATCGCATGAAACGTGATGGCCGCCCCTAACAATCCACAGGTTCCGGCCACCTTCAGCCATGTACGCTGCCACGCATATGCAAGTCCGGCTCCGACAATCACGCCACAGACGACATGCATCGCTCCCGTTCCGAATCCCCGGAAGAAGATCAGTGAGAAATGACCTGCTCCATTCTGAGTCAGATAACAGATGTTTTCAAATGTTGCAAAGGAAACTGCAATGGTAATCGCCGCATTTTTGATGCGTACCGGTTCCGGTTCAAACACCAGTAGATAAAATAGAAGCGGAAGAAGCTTCATCACTTCCTCCGTCACCGGAGCAATTTCCACAGCAGCTGCCAGCTCATCCGACTGATAAATTGCAGCAAAGAAGGTATTAATATAGGCAGAAAACAGGCACACTCCCATTCCGGCAATGCAAAACAGGAAGAAGCGGAGCTGCTTTTTCCCCATACAGAGAGCGGCAATCAGCAACGGTGATACCATACAGATAAATACATTTTCTATGTAAGTCATGCTTCCACCGCCCTTCTCGTTGCAGAAAACAGTCCCAGCAGGCTGCCTGTCAGCAAAATATCCATCCAGAAATATGGATTTCCTATAGAATTACTGCTAAAGAAGCAGCCTGTTGTCCATAAGGTATATTCTGCGGCAATATACCAGAGAACCCCTATATGAAAGTACTGTCTGCTGCGTGCCACTCCTATCTGCTTTCTCGTGAAAATAAGTCCCCGGACAGAGCAATAGGAAATGGCCATCATCATTCCACACCAGAGCAGGTTTGACAGAATATCCCCGTAAAAACAGTAAAATACACACAAAAAGGCGCCGAACAATACCGAAATCCAGGCTGTCCGGCACGGAAAGGTACGTTCTCTTTCATCTGACAAAGTATATTGCAGAATACGAAGAAAGATAATACTTGCAATCCATCCAAACTCTGATACATAGAACACCTGGGGCGTTTTTGAAAACAGAATGAGATAAAGCGTCCAGTAAAGGGAGCCCAACGCAAAGCAGCCATAAAAACAGGCAAGCAGAAAATATGCCTGTCTGCCTCTCCGGCGATAATAGCTCACCGAAAGACAAAAGCCAAGCAGCGTAACGAGGAATTGCAGTACATTTTCAATCAGCTCCATCCTCTTCATCCCCCTTGTCCATGGCACTGTGCTGTGTTTTATCCAGGTGATGGATACGAACACCGAGAATCGTAATACCCACGCCAAGAATAAAAGCCGCCAGTCCTACAATGATATAGGACAGGGCGTTATTATTATGAAAGATGCTTGCCGTCATCTCATAGTGTGAATAACTGTCTGCACTGAGCTGCCCGGTTAATCCCGGCATGTAAGCGGACAGACTGACAATCAACAGAAGGCTTGCCGCCACGGCCAAAGCCATAACCATCCGGCTCCGCTGCAGCTTGTCCTTCCTCTTCTTCTGTTCTATCCGGCGCTTTACTTCAACAACACGTTCCTCATTACTCCGCATTTGAAATTCCCTCCCGTTCCAGCAGCTTCCGCAGGCTCTCTTTTCCCCGGTACACCAGATTGGTAACCTGCTTAATGTTCTTATTCATAACCTCGCCGGCCTGCCGATAGCTCATATCTTCAAAATAAACCAGATACAGAACCTCCCGGTAAGCCTGATTTAACTCGCTCATGCATAAATGAAGGATCCGGTTACGCTCCTTCGTCCGGATGACCTCCTCCACCAATATTTTTTCTTCCGGCTCCTCAGACAGATCTTCCAGACAAAAGACTCTGTGCAATCTGCTTTTATGCCTCAGTGCCATATGCCGGGCTGCCTTGTACAAATATGCCTTGAGTCCTCCATCCCGTATATGCGGCTTTTTCGTAAACACATAAGCAAAAACCTCGATCATCAGGTCTTCCGCCTCATGCAAATCATGCAGGTAACCATTAATATATAAAGTCAGGGAGTTGCCATACCTTTGCATCAGTCTGTCAAGTCCTGTTTCATCCCCGCTTAAGTATTGCCTGTACAGTTCTTCATCGGAAACCATGCCGTCTGCTCCCTTTCCATATTGATCCCGTATTCACGCCGGTATCTGACTGTCCAGAGCCATTGCGGACACGAAAACAGCTTTAATAAAAGGATCAGCTTAATTGTACCAAAAGCCGTTTTTATCTGTCTACTAAATAATTACTATTATTCCACCATGGATGCTTACCTTCCTCAATAATCTATCTTTTCCTGATAGCCGGCCATTCCATACTCTGCAATCGCACGTGCAACAGGGAGAAGCCGCGGATCCGTAATCTTCTGAAGCATTCCGATTCTCCGTTCCGAAAGTGCCTCCTTTGATCTGCACATATGGTAATCCTCTTCTGTCATGTGCCAGTAATAAAAGACTCCCTTATAATACTGTGACAGCTTCTGTGCAATCAGAAGCCCCTCCGGATCCAGATCTCCGGCATAGTGGATAACGGTTCCGGCTTCCGCAAGGAGATCCAATACCAGTAAACCGGCAAGCCTTGGCTGTCCGTTCATGCACATACAGGGATGCTCTCCACACAATCTTGCAAATATGGAAGGATTTTCCACAATCCATATTTCATTATGATCACATTCCATACGCTCCCACTCACTTAACACGGCAAGCGGAACCTGAACCATATTCTGTTCTGCGCAAAACCCTTCCATCCCACGGTGATATACTCCGTCTTTCTTCACAGCATGAACACCGGAAAGAAGCGCATAATTGGATACATCATCAATCAGAAGTCCTGCAAGCAGATAGCTCTTCTGTCTTTTGTATGCCGGAAAAGCTTCACTTAACTCTACCTTCCGGTTCCGCAGCTCCAGATCCTTTTCAATGATCTGTTCGAGAAGATGGCCGTCCCTCGTTCCATGATCAAAGGCATGGGGATTCCCGGTCCGTTCTGCAGCATAGACTGCGAGATATACTTTCCGGCTCTGGCGGTACGGAAGGGAATTACAGATATCTGCACTAAGCCATAGCTGACGCTTCCATTCCGTAAGATCCGATTCGGCTCCCGGCATCCGCACAAGCTCCTCAATCCACAAAAGACATGAGCCCGCCGGCGTATTTTCAAAGGCTTTCCTGTATTCACACCGGATTTCATTGAGAATCCGATCTTTCCGTTCCTTCTCCTGTGCAATCCCCAGTAACTTTTCTCCGAAGAAATCCGTCAGAATCTCTTCCGGTGTCACAGAACCGTATTTGCTGTGTGACAGTGCCTTACAAAACCGGTCAGCAGAAACCGACACGCTCTTTTTCCCATGGAAATTCATTCCGAAAAAGCCTTCCAGCTCCTCAATATCCTCCGCCGACAGATTTTTCAGCACCACCGTTCCTGAAAATTTTCCATAGGAACGATATTTGTTACGAAATCCGTTAAATACTTTCTTCCAGATCGTATGCTGTTTAAAATAATTGATACATTCTCTTTTTAACTGTTCCTGTTCCATGAGCATCTCCGTTTTGCCTTTCTGAATGTATTGTTCCACATGCCATATAAGCTCCGGACAGTCTCATTCCAATCAGGCAAGCTCTGATGCGCATTCTTCCACACTTTCCTCATCCTCCAGAAGCTCCCTGCTGCTGCCATTCCATAAATAGGGCATTACTGTAACGAATTTTGCATTTTCCGGACGGATCAGCTGGTAAATAGCAAGTGCATCCAGGGTGTCGCAGTCTCCCCAGAGAACCTGTGAGTTAATGATAAAATCAAATTCAAACTGTGTCATCAGCCGGAACATATCCCGGATGTTCCGGTTATCCACACCGGCAAATGCTTCATCCAGTGAGATCAGCCGCGGCGCATCTTCCCTTCCTCCCTGATATTTCGCCACAACTGCCGAAAACAGTGGTACATACATGGACATCGCCTTTTCACCACCGCTGAAGGTACCGAATACACTGTTCGTCAGTTCCTTCTGCCGTTCTCCGTTCTTCTGTGAAAACAGCTGGAACTCAAACCATTTCCGGTAATCGAGTGTTTCCTTCATGATCTGATAGAAGGAAATCATACCTCCGCTGTCCCGGGCATTTCTTCTGGCCTCCTCCACCTTGGATCGGAAATGGGCAGATAGTCTTGAGGCTTCCTCTTCACTCATCAGACGATAATCCTTCTTTAACAGCTCAACCAGCTCCCTGGTATCCATCTGATCCTCTTTTTCAGCCGTTTTACTTCTCCAGCGGAGATTCAGCTTCAGACTGCTCGACGTATCCATCCGGTCCATGAGCGCATTCATCTTCTGTACCCATGTATTAGAGGCATTGATTTTTCCCCGGATTTTGCGGCTTACCGTATTCGCGAGGATATCCTCGAACAGCTCCCTGTCTCCGTCCTTAATCAGGGTTTCCAGCTCCTGTATATCCTCATCCAGATGGGCAAGCAGACTGTCAAAGGAGATCCGGGTTCCCTGATACCGTGCCTGAATGTCCGTTCTCTTAGCCGAATAACCGTCTATACTGCCCTGTTCATCCAGACCGGCGAACAGTTCCGTCTGCGTAGGCTGATAATCCGTCAGGAATCCACGGTTTTCAAAATAGATCCGGTTCAGGTCACGGATGACATCCTCCTTATTCAGATTCCTTACATCTACTGAAAGATACTCACTGATATGACGTGCATCCTCCGGAAGCTCCTGTGGAAGCGCTGCATACTGAAGCTTCCTCTCTTCCTCAAAGCAGGCTGTATAATAAGAAACCCTTCTTTCCAGTTCCTCAAGTTTTCCTGCATTTTCCTTCTGCTTATCCTGATTCTGCTGCGCTCCGGCATTCAGCATGGAACGTTCATCCAGACATTTTTCCAGCCGTTCCGGATAGGAATTCAGCCACAGAATACATGCATCCAGACGATCCTTAATAGCTTCATAATCTGTCAGCTTCAGCTGCTCCTGTATGGAGGCTCTTTCCTCTGCCTGTGTCCTGAGCAGCCTTTCGATATCCCGGATATCATAACGGATCTGATCCATATCCTGAAGCAGATTCTCCTGACCCACCTTGAGATCTCTTAGATATTCGACACTCCTAAGCAGCATCTCATGGGTGGATTTGCAGGAAATAAGAGCCTTATCATACTCCTGCGCTGCCCTTTTGGCATCCGCAAACACTTCATGGGAACAGGTAAGATAAAGCTTTTCCGCAATTTCCACTGCTGCTCTCTTAAGCTCCTTGATCTGCTCCATAAAGGCAGTAAGCTCTTCTCCCAGCTGATCATTTTCCGCCTGAAGCAGCTCCTGCTTTCTTTCCTCCGCCTGTAGCTGCCGGAGTGCGGTCCGCAGCTTATCATCTTCCGGAAAGGTATCATATTCTTTCTGCAAAATCTCCTTACGCTTCAATAACTGATCCTTTTCTTCCGCCAGCTGTTGAAGCTGTTCTTCCAGCGCAGCAATCCTGCTCCTGCATTCTGCCATCTTCGCCTTCCGGTTTCTCTCCCTCGCTTTCGTTCCAAGGAAACCTGCCTGATGCTCTCCTGCCACGGTTCCTGCAAGTACTCCCATACGATAGGTTCCATCCGCTGCAACAGAAATTACACCCTCCCCATCATAGGCAATATTACTAAGGATTCCGGTAAGTCTCTGATTGGAGAAAATATCATTGACCTCCTCATTCAGCTCCAGCACATCCAGAAGGCTCTGTCCGGAAGTCGTTTTGCCGGTGAAAAGGTAATGATCCTCACATCCCTTTACCGGTCTTAGCACCTGATCCCAGTATTGCTCTTCCACCACAACCGCATCCAGAATGCCCATCTGTAAGAGGGCTTCTTCCAGATGATTACACTCCTCCTCACTGAGCTTTGAACCAAATTCCAGCAGCTTATAGAATTCCTGATAAGGTATACCTTCTTCTTCAAGTCTCTGTCTGTTCCGGAGCACTGCCTCTGACCGTACCGGCTGCGGTTCCCTGCGGTTTTCCCAATCAATAAGCTCCCTCTCTGCCTCCTTTAATTCTTCTCCAAGTGTTTCATACATCGTACGATTTTCATGGAGCAGGTTGGAAATAAGCTGATTTCCCTGAATCCACGGTGCCGAAACCTTATTCCGGATCACTGCAAAATCTGAGGTTTCTTCATAGTTCTCTGCAAATGAAGCCAGTTCTCTTAACAGATCCTGATCCAGCTTCAGCTCCGTATTGCTCTTATTCCACCGAAATACCTCTTCCTTCCATTCATTCCCGGCCTGCAAAAGGGCACCCTCCCATTCGGAAAGCCTTCTCTGAATGGCATCCAGCTCCCGGATCTGCCGTTCCCTTCTCTGAATCATCTCTTCCTTTTGTCTGTTCAGAAGCTGCAGCCTTGAAAGAAGCTCCTCCCCTTCTGCAATCTTCTGTTTTGTATGCTCAAACTGTTGGCGGTGAAGCTCAAATTTATAGCCTTCCTCCAGATGCTCCACCAATTCCTCCCTCATAAAGGCAAACTCCTGGAACGCCATCTGCTCCGCCTCATCCTGCATTTCATTGAGGATTTCCTTTAATTCCGTTTCCTTCCGGTATTTCCGGTCTTCTTCGTCCCGGATCTGACGTTCTGCATCCCGGCACTGCTCTTCCTTCGCAGCAAGAAAGCGTTTTTTATCCTTAAGATTCCTGTCGTTCTGTTCAATCTCTCCTGTAAGAAGCGTTTCGCGCATCTTCAACGCAACCGCATCACTTTTATTTAAGGATTCCCTTTCCTTTTCCAGGGTCTCCTTCTTTTCATTAATCTGCCGGATCTCCTGATCCAGCTCCTCAATTCTGCTGCAGCAGCTCCGGTACTGCTCCTCATACTGCTTCTGCTCCTCCAGAGTCTTCTGCAGTCTCTGTTCACTTTGCAGAAGATGCTCTGCCTTATCCCACAGCAGCAGCTTATTATATTTATGATAAATCACATGGATCTTCTCCGCAGCCTGTCTGGCTTCCCTGCGGCTTTTCAGATTCATGTTCATGGTATCCATATTTTCGATGGCTTCTGACATTGGACGCAGATCCTCATCGGAAAGAGGCTGCAGCGAATCACTCAGGATATCATTAATAACCGAAGGCTTGAAATCCTTGGAAAGCTTAGGCGTTCTCAGCTGGATCAGCAGATCCAGCATTTCCTTATATTCATCCAGCGTCTCAAAGCCAAAGATCTGCCGGTTGACGTAGTCCATATACTCCACCTGACGGTCAAACACCTTTCCACCGTCTGCGACACGATATTCCAGCTCCCTTCGCGAAAGCGTGACCTTCTCTCCCATGTCCTTATACAGAAAGAAATCCTTTCCGACACGGCGTCCATCCGTCAGACTGAAATACCATTTATCAAGAGGCTTTCCTCTTCTGGCACGAATCCCCATTCCTATTGTAAAATAAATATCACTGTCTTTTCTTTTAAACTCAAGGTAAAGATAGCCTGTCCGCTCTTCCCGACCGTCATTTTCTTCCAACAGATAGCTGCTCATCTTACGGTCTCTGGAGCCGAAGGGATCCAGACGCTCCGGACTCATGTTTCCATCCAGGAGAAGCGGAACCACGCTCTGCATGGTGACCGATTTGCCGGAGCCGTTTGATCCACGCAGCAGCATTCTTCCTTTTACAAACGGAAATTCCTGTTCATCATAATACCAGAAATTGATCAGACCAATCTTACCTGCCTGCCATCTACTGTTCATCTTCGTTTCCTCCTGCGTAAGTCTTTGGGTATGTTCCTTCGATTTTTCCCATCAGCGGACAAAGCTTCACCTGATGCAGCTCATCCTCGCACCGGATAAACATCCATCGCTCCATTTCATCCATAATGGTCCTCACAAACTCTCCCTCCGGCATTTCCCTGTAGTTCTTTGAAAATCCGGAGCCGAACTGCTTCTTCACATCCTTAAGCAATGCTTCGAATTCAATTTTATCCACCCGTCCCATTTCATCTTTGGAAACTGTCCACTCCTGCTGTACGATTTTCTTTCTGACCAGTGCCGCACACAGCAGAATAATATCTGCCAGCGAGTTGTTGCCCGGAAATGTCGTTCCCATTCTGCAGTCCTCCCCGGATATCAGATAAGCGCTCCCCCGATGAATATGAACATGACAGTCAAACAGCTTCTCGAGCTCTTCTCCAAGTCTTCGCCCATAATATTTCAGATATTCAAAATCCTCCTCCGATCCGTCCTCACGATACATGGCAGGTGCAAATAAAAGACGCTTGTAAACACGATGCCTTCTGGCAAACCCCCTGTCTTCATCCACATCGAACCATTCACTGTCCCTAAAATCCAGCGAACTGCCATAACCCATGATGTCCTTGGGAAAGTTTCTCATAAAATACCGGGAAGCACCGGTATTCTCATATAACACCTCACCGCCGGCATCGTCCATAAACAGTTCATCAGCTCCATCCGTTATCCCCAGAATCCCCTGACTTACCGCATACCGAAGTACACGGATCAGTCTTCTCCGGTTCGTATAAACCGTCCAGTCACTAAGCTCTCCCGGGAGCTGTGCGGACAGATATTCTGTCAGCTGGGAAAGAATAAACTGCTCCTGTGCATCCTTATCCTCCAGAAACATTAATAAAATGCACAGGTACACATACTCCTCCCGTGAAGTAAATTCCCGGATTCCCATAAAGGCTTCCGGAACAACCGGTATCTTCTCCATTTTAATCATCAGGGAATTGTCCAGGATCTGACAGCCCAGCTTCTCTGTACAGTATTTCCGCAGCTCTCCGACTGAATCCCTGACCCTGTAATACAATTCCTTATCCTCGGCTTTGAGAATCCAGCGCTGGTTCAGCAGCATTTCCAGTTCCTTCATACGTTCTCTCCCTCAAAAGCAATCCTCATCTTAGGCATTGTGAAGTTTCCATCCTCACAGTGAACCACACACTTTTCATTCGTACTGCTTCGCTCAAGACGATATCTCCGTCCATCATCCGTTCTTGCCGAAAAGTCTGCCGACTCCATGGCATCGGAAATCCACTTCAGTAAAATTTCCCGGATCCTTGGCTCTAAAACCGGCAAATCCGAAAAGTCAATTTCTCCATTCTTTTCCAGAAGCCGGATTTTCTTCATCTCTTCTTTCTGCTGTTCTATCATTTTCTGTCTGGTTTCCTGCTTCATCCGGGTGTTTTCCATAATGGCGCTCCGGTTGGTCTTCTCACGGTAAGAGCGGATTCTCGGCTTCAGCTCCACACAGATTGGCTGTTCTTCGTAAACTCCTCCATTCATGCTGTCTGTTTCCCGTTCCGGATCTCCGGAAATATGAAAAGGACGTTCCATTCCAAATACCATCGCCGACATCTTATGTGCCTCATTGATATCCTCACATCGCATAAAAAGATCCGCAACCTTGCGATATTCCTCCTTGCGGTTAGCTCCCAAAGCATTCTTTTCACTTAACTGAGCGGCATATCTGGTAATTCTCCGTATAATTTCGTTCGTTGCATCAAATAGCCTCGCCGCTTCATTCTCCTGATCTCCGGCGCCGGCAAACCAGTCGTAAATGCTCTGAAAGCGCCCCCGTATCTTCTGTTCGAGCATTTTCTCCGTAATTTCTGTATCCATACGCGGAATCAGTATTTCGAATTCAATAATCTTCCGGAATACCTTCTCCCTGAGTTCTGTGTCCAGTGATTGCAGACTTTCTTCAATGACACCGGCATTTCGCTGCAGCCCTTTGATGAAATTTCTCAGATATTCAATCAGACGATCCTTAAACACCAGAAATTCTTTGGTCCGCATCATTTCTTCTGCCTTCACACTGTTCAGATCCCTGATATAATCCTGATAGTTCTGATTCAGTCTCACGAAATCATTGTTAAGGTCGTTCCACCAGGTATAGACTTCACTGTTGTCCTTCTGTTCCATTTCCGGAAACTTTTCAATATTTCTCCGGATCCGCTCAAGCAGAGTTGGTTCCAGGGAAGCCCCTTCCACCAACAGATTTTCAAGACGCAATACCAGACGCTCAATCTCTACGCTGTATTCCGACATCTGATACCGGTATTTCCTGTTCTTGAATTCCTCAATGGATGAGACCTTTTTGGTATCCTGAATGGTATTCAGGTTCTTCCACTCAGCCAGCATCGTCAGATCCTGCTGGCACTGCTCAGGAGTATAGTCCCTAAAAAACGGATCCTTCCTCATTTCTTCCAGTACTTCCTCCTGATACAGCCAGTATTTCAGTTTTTCATAGCTTTCAAAAAAAATGCGCATAATGCAGCGATATCTGCTGACATTATCCGCATTTAAATATTTGACTTCCGTTAATGGTCTGATTAATTTTTCCGATACCTGCACGCGGTCTGATCCCCTTTGTATGATTTCATCTTTTATTATAAAGAATGCACCTGGAAACAGCAACCACTAATTTCCGGGATCCCAATGGGTACAGTAACTTTATTTTGTCTTCCATACCCAGTACTACTATTTTTGTCACATATCCCGGACAGTTACAGTTTCAATTTCAATTACTTCTCCGCGCGGATCAGATTCTTATAGAATTGCACCGCACCGGGCAGGCAGTTATATTCAATGCACTCGTTCAGGCCATGCATGC
>OGXI01002389.1_pt1 | contig 14208 bp, 13 predicted proteins | sample 1576221 | NCBI WGS metagenome assembly OGXI01 (sample SAMEA3541523, study PRJEB24748) | human gut metagenome | biome: human gut; feature: human-associated habitat; material: faeces | place: China | collected 2012
GGAATTTCTCAGAGATCGGAATTACACGAACCTGTTCCGGGCAGTCGGTCTGTCCCGATGAATCCAGACAATACCGTGGGGCGGATTATGAAAAATTCAGGAGCAAATTCATCGAGCGGTTCAGCCAGCGAAAGGAGCCTGAAGTGTTTGTATAAACACAATAAAAACGTAGCAAACAGACACTGGGCCAGATTCGAAAACATCTGGCCCTTCAGCCGATAAAGTGACATGCAGCTGTCCTGAAGCAATCCGGTGCATCCCTTTCACCGGATCAGGGATGAATGACCATCATCGTTTGCGTCATATATTGCATACTGGTTGCGTCCTTGCTGTTTTGCCTTGTACAAGGCAATATCGGCATGATGAAACAGTTTGTCATAAGCGGTTCCATCCGCTGGTGAAATAGCGATCCCTATGCTCAGCGTTGAATAGATCGTCTTGCCTTCGCCTGTTTCAAATGGCGTCTTGCTCCAGATTTCAGACAATCGTGCGATTTTATTGATGACCCCTGTTTCCCCGGAGCTTATCTTGCAACAGATGGCGAATTCATCCCCTCCGATCCGCGAGACAAGGTCATCTTGCCTGAAGTTTTCACGCAAACAGTCTGCCAGTGCACTCAATACCTTGTCCCCGGTCAGATGCCCATATGTATCATTAACCAGTTTGAAGTGATCACAGTCGATAATGGCAAGCATAACGCCATGTCCGTCCGTCAGGCTTCTCTGCAAGGTTTTCATGGCGCGCATCTCGAATGCACCGCGGTTCAGAAGCCCTGTCAAACCGTCAGATTGGGCCTGTTTCGTGGCGTCACCCAATCGTCTGTAGACCCAGACAGTCGCCAGCAGAGAACTGATGGCCTGAAGCGTTTCCACATCACTGCTTCCGAGGCGGGACAAAAACGGGGGCATTTCTTCCATGCGTCCGGTAATCAGGATGGCGACGACCTCATTTTCAATCACAACAGGCACGGAAATGAAGTAAGGCAGACCTAAAGTGTCACGAAGAACGGAAAAACGTCCTGGATTGTCCTCTGCCGTGACGAGTACAGCCTTCTCCGGATCAAAAAACTCTGTATCCATGACAATCGGCTGTCCCGCAAGCGCGTCTTTTTCATCCGGACTGTATCCCTGCAAGACATGTGAAACAAACTGTCCTTCCTTGTTCAACAGCAGAACCGCGGTTTTTTGCATGTTCAGCGCTGCATTGATACGTTGCGTGGCCAGCATGAAAATATCTTCCGTTGCCGTTCCCTGTCGAAGGGATACCGACAACTCTGCCAACAGGCTGAACCCGCGGCGCTTGTGTTCCAGTTCATGGCGAATGGCAATGGAACGGGTATCCAGCTCCAGTATCTTGGCCGCATTTTGCTCACATAGCTTTAAAACAGCCTCAAGCGGAATTTCCTGTGACTTGTCTGACTTGACCGCATCCGTTTCCCAGCGTATTCCGCTCTCTTTCCCCAAGGCGCTTGCCTTGCCAGTCCTGTCTTTTGAAAACACACAAAAAACACCCGTCCAGTCCAGCCCGCGGGGACGGCCACCAATCGACGAAATTTCCGCCCCGGTATAAAGGCCCAGAAGAGGAACCCGATCCTTTACAATTTCCTGGACAACATGGGCATCCTCAATGTCGATACCGCCATATCCCGCACAACGTCCGGCACAATCTATATAAACGGCGAAAACAGGTTCACGTCCATTCAGCCGTGAAAAAACACTCTCGATTCTCGGCCTCATGTAATCCAGTTCCAGAGAGCGATACATAAGCCGGAACTCGGTTCCTTCCGTCATATCCGGCTCAAACATGATAATGGCGCCCCGCTCTTTATCAATATCAAGGCAAAGCCTGCTGGCGTAATGATCTTCACTGTATTCTCCCCAACGTTCACCATGGTTGAGCCCGAACAACAGGAAAAATGGATAGTTTTCAGGTGCCACAGCAGAGTTCAACAACTCATCCATAAACTGGAGTGCGGGCTTTCCGTTAATTTCAAGAATGGCTGACCCATCCGCCTTTGTGACGGTATAGTAGGGAGAAGCAGGACGACAGCCATGAACGATAACGCTGTCCATCCGGATATCATCGGAAAAAGCCATGGAAATCACGGCATGTTTGTCCATTCCTCCCCCGGTATATTGCCGGGTTGCACTACAGGCATGATCGCCCTGAATACCTGCACCATTCACATCCGGAGAAAAACCAAGGCCCTGTTCCAGTCCTTCTACCAGCCATGTCGCCATGAGCAGGCGGACATCCCCATGCGACCGGTTTACTGCATCATAGAAAAGCAGCATTGGGGAAGAAGAAGTAACGCCAGCGTCTGAAAGACGTTTTCCAAGGCGTATGCCGGTCTCTTTTTCTCCCTGATCCAGGTCATTTTCCACCAATATCGTGCAGGCACTATCCTCAAGCCAGAAGCAGACAACACCAACCTGATCGCCAGCATAACCGAACTTGTCATTGGTAATAATTCCAACGGCTCCGCCCCCGTAAATGGGTTGGGATAGCCCGACAACCGAGATGACGCCGTCCCGAAGACTTTGCTGGTCATGGCGTGCGGTGCAAAAAAGCAAAACAAAATCGCATGGCTTGACCTGTCCTGCTTTTGAAAGCGCTTCTGACGCTGCCTGTTTTCCTGAAGCAAAACTGTCCGGATTATCGCTGTAACCGATTCCTACCCGCATTTCTGGAATTCCTTTCTCTCACGCAACTTTTTTCGGTCATTTCACCACAAAACAAATCTTTTGCCTATGATGTCGTCCTGTTTTCATAAAAGGCTTATCCATTACAGACGAAGTAAATACAGACACGGGCGAAACAACCTCCTCCAGACGTATAACGGAGAGTTTATTCAATTGCGACAGGGAGTCTTTTCAGGGAAATTGATCGTGAGACGCTTTTTAAATCTCAACCCGTGCGCCAAGCTCGATAACCCGGTTTGTCGGAATCTGGTAATAGTCTGCCGCACTGCGTGCATTGCGCGAAATCCAGATGAAGAGGTGTTCACGCCATTTGACCATCCCTGATTTTGGTGACGGGATCAACGTCTGTCTTGAAACAAAAAACGAGGTGGACATCATATCGAAGCTGTAACCGTGTTCCTGACACAGTTCGAGCACTTTTGGAATGTCCGGTTCGTTTTTGAAACCGTAATGTACGTCGATCTGATAGCACTGATGGCTCAGTTCCCTGATCTGTACACGTTCCCAGCGAGGAACCCAGGGCACTTCTTCCGTATGAATGGTCAGGAAAAAGACCCGTTCGTGCAAAACCTTGTTATGGGAAAGATTGTGCAGCAATGCCTGCGGAACACCGTCGTTTTCACCTCGAAGGAAAACAGCCGTTCCCTTGACGCGCTGTGGCGGTGAAAAGAACAGTGACTGCAAAAAGGAATCCAGTGGAATGGCATGGCGTTTCTGGCTTTCGCCGACCAGTTTTCTGCCGCGCCGCCATGTCAGCATCAGGATATAGAGCGCAACACCCAGTGCCAGCGGGAACCAGCCTCCGCTCATGATCTTTAAAACGTTGGAAGAAAAGAGAAAAATGTCGACGAAGAAAAAACCCGCCGAAATCAGCAGGCACGGAAAGAGTTTCCATTTCCAGTGATAATGCATCACGAAAAACAGCAACACAGTCGTAATCGTCATCGTTCCGGTCACAGCAATACCGTATGCCCCGGCCAGATTGTCGGAAGAGCCGAATCCGATAATTGCCAGCAAAACCGCTATCATCTGAAGCCAGTTTACAGTCGGCATATAGATCTGGCCGATTTCAGAAGCGGATGTGTGGATAATTTTCATTCTGGGAAACAATCCCAGACCGATTGCCTGACGGGTAATGGAAAAAGCGCCTGAAATGGTCGCCTGAGATGCAACCACAACCGCAATGGTTGAAATGAAAACCAGCGGATAAATGCTCCATGAACCGAGTTGCTGGAAAAACGGGTTGGAAATGGCCGCCGGATTGGAAAGCAACAAGCCACCCTGACCAAGATAATTCAATGAAAGGGCAGGAAAAATGAGCATGAACCATGCCCGGCGAATCGGGCCGGCCCCGAAATGACCCATATCGGCATATAAAGCCTCGGCTCCGGTAAAAGCCAGAACGATCGCACCCAGCGCAACGAAGGCGACTGTTGCGTTATTGTGGACGAATACCCAGGCATTGACCGGATTCAGTGCAACCAGAATCTGCGGCGATTCGATAATATTGGCGATCCCCATTGCGGCAAGTGCGAGAAACCAGATCACCATGACCGGTCCGACAAATTTGCCGATACCGGCCGTACCGGTCGATTGAACGGCATAAAGCACCACCAGAATGGCAATGGCAATCGGAACAATATAGGGTTTGAAAAAAGGAGTGGCGACCTCAAGACCTTCCGTTGCCGAAAGCACTGAAATGGCGGGTGTAATCACACTGTCGCCGTAGAAAAGGGCGGCTCCGAAAACCCCGAGCATCAAGAGAGGCAAGTGCCATTTCGACTTGTCGGGAAGGGACTTGTGTGCCAGAGAAACCAGCGCCAATATGCCGCCTTCGCCCCGGTTGTCGGCCCGCAGCATCATATAGACATACTTTAAGCCGACGACAAGAATCAGCCCCCAGATAATCAGTGAAATAATCCCGATAATATTTTCCGGAATCAGGGCAAGACCGTGCTCTTCAATGAAAACAGCTTTCATTGTATAAAGGGGGCTGGTCCCGATATCGCCGTAAACGATCCCGATCGCGGCGATCGTCATTGCGGCCATGCCATGTTTTTCCGGTTTTATCGCCAATTCCGTACCTGATCCTTACTGTAACGTTCGCACGATAGGATAAACTCGCACGAAATGCAAATTAATACAGTCTATTTTTATTTAAATATACATGAATGTATCCTATTTGCTGTAAAACACGACATCATTATTATGTTTGCGCAAGTGAGCAGCGCATGATATTTTTAAAGTTTTCCGGCTGAATCAAATTCAGTACGGCATGATTATTTCACCCATTTTTATTCCACCATGGCTCAATACGTTTATACGATGAACCGTGTCGGCAAGATTGTGCCGCCGAAACGTCAGATTCTGAAAGATATCTCACTCTCCTTTTTTCCCGGTGCCAAAATCGGTGTACTGGGTCTGAATGGCTCGGGCAAATCAACCCTCCTGAAAATCATGGCGGGTCTTGATCAGGAAATAATCGGCGAAGCCGTTCCGATGGCTGGCCTTAAAATCGGTTATCTGCCGCAGGAACCACTGCTCGATCCGGAGCAGACCGTCAGGGAAGCCGTTGAAGGCGGACTCGGTGAAATAATCGAGGCACAGCAAAAACTGGATGCCGTCTATGCTGCCTATGCCGAACCCGATGCCGACTTCGACGCATTGGCCAGCGAACAGGCAAAACTGGAAGCGATTATCGCTGCCGCGGATGGCAGCAAAATCGAGCAGCAGATGGAAATGGCAGCAGACGCATTGCGCCTGCCTCCTTGGGATTCAAAAATCAGAATTCTGTCCGGTGGTGAAAAACGCCGTGTCGCCCTTTGCCGCCTCCTCCTGTCACAACCGGACATGCTGTTGCTTGACGAACCGACCAATCATCTCGACGCCGAGTCCGTCGAATGGCTTGAACAATTCCTCCACCGTTTCCCGGGTACGGTCGTTGCCATTACCCATGACCGGTATTTCCTCGACAATGCCGCCGAATGGATTCTGGAACTCGACCGGGGACAGGGTATTCCATGGAAAGGCAACTACAGTTCATGGCTTGACCAGAAAAACATCCGTTTGAAGCAGGAAGAACAAAAAGAATCAGCACGTCAGAAAACGATTGCCAAGGAACTGGAATGGGTCAGGCAAAACCCGAAAGGGCGGCAGGCGAAAAGCAAGGCCCGTCTTTCACGTTTCAATGAACTCTCCGAATACGAATACCAGAAACGGAATGAAACGCAGGAAATCTTCATTCCCGTGGCTGAAAGGCTGGGCAATGACGTCATCGAATTCAAAAACGTCAGCAAGAGTTTCGGGGACCGCCTGTTGATCGACAATCTGAGTTTCATTATTCCTGCGGGTGCCATCGTCGGCGTCATCGGCCCGAACGGAGCCGGTAAATCGACATTCTTCAAAATGATTACCGGAACAGAAAAACCGGATCAGGGAGAAATACTGATCGGCAAAACGGCGAAAATATCGATGGTCGACCAGTCGCGGGAAACGCTTGAAAATGAAAAAACCGTTTTTGAAGACATCAGCAACGGTTCCGACCTGATTACCGTCGGACGTTTCGAAATGCCTGCCCGCGCCTATCTGGGACGCTTCAACTTCAAGGGAAGCGACCAGCAAAAGAAAGTAGGCCATCTCTCGGGAGGCGAAAGAGGCCGTTTGCATCTGGCCAAAACACTCATGATGGGTGGAAATGTCCTGCTTCTGGACGAACCATCAAACGATCTGGATGTCGAAACATTGCGTGCGCTGGAAGACGCCCTGCTCGAGTTTGCCGGCAGTGTCATCGTGATTTCCCATGACCGCTGGTTCCTTGACCGTATCGCGACGCATATCATTGCTTTCGAAGGTGATTCGCAGGTGACATTCTTCGAAGGCAATTATCAGGAGTATGAGGAAGACAAGAAAAAACGTCTGGGTGAAGAGGGGGCAAAACCGAAACGGATTCGTTACAAACCCGTGACGCGTTAAATTTAAGCAACTGTCAATTGTAAAACTTTGCTGCTTTTGCAGGCACTGGATTACAATACAAGATTATTCTTTGAAATCAGAACATACCGTGTCCAATATAGTCGAAATTCGCGATCTGGTTTTCGGTTACGGAGACCGCGAGATCCTCTCTGGCATCAACATGACTTTTCCACGTGGAAAAGTAATTGCCATCATGGGTGGTTCCGGCTCGGGAAAAACGACTATATTGCGCCTGATCGGTGGCCAGTTGCTTGCCAGGGCGGGACAGGTTATGGTCGATGGAGAGGAAGTCAATGGCCTTGATACGGCTGAACTGTACAAATTGCGTCGTAAAATGGGGATGCTGTTTCAATATGGCGCACTCTTTACTGATTTGTCCGTTTTTGAAAATGTAGCCTTTCCCCTGCGGGAACAGACCGACCTGCCCGAAGAACTGATCCGGGATCTCGTCCTGATGAAGCTGAATGCGGTCGGACTGCGCAATGCAGCCCAACTGGAACCGGGTGAAATTTCCGGTGGTATGGCCCGACGTGTCGCACTGGCGCGTGCCATTGCACTTGATCCCCAGCTTATTCTTTATGATGAACCGTTTGCCGGTCTGGACCCTATCTCGATGGGTGTCACGGCAAACCTGATTCGCAAGTTAAACGACGCACTTCATTCGACGTCCGTTCTGGTGTCACACGATGTCACGGAATCATTCTCCATTGCCGACTACGTTTATTTCATCTCTTCAGGAAAAATCGTGGCAGAAGGCACACCGGCTGAAATGATGGAATCGGCCGATCCTTATGTACGGCAATTCGTCCATGCCGAAACCGACGGTCCGGTTCCTTTCCATTACCCGGGTCCCTCTTTTGCAGAGGACCTCGGACTGGAGAAAGCATCATGAGCAATTTCGTCAGCAATCTGGGGTACAAGACACGAAAACTGATCGACAACATCGGTTACGCCACCCGCATTTTCGCGACAATGTTTAAGGCACTCCCCCAGATTTTGAAACGGCCGCGGCTCATTACTGACCAAATTTTTTTCATCGGTAACAAATCGCTCCTGATTATCTGTGTATCCGGCCTGTTCGTCGGTTTCGTTCTCGGGCTTCAGGGCTATTACATCCTGATCCGTTACGGTTCCGAACAGGCTTTGGGGGTTATGGTTGCGCTTTCACTCACACGTGAACTGGGGCCTGTCGTAACGGCCCTGCTTTATGCAGGACGTGCCGGAACCTCGCTGACAGCCGAAATAGGATTGATGAAAGCCGGGGAACAGCTGGCTGCCATGGACATGATGGCCGTCAATCCGGTAGATCGCATTCTTGCTCCACGCTTCTGGGCCGGTATTATCTCAATGCCCTTGCTGGCGACCCTGTTCAGTGCAGCCGGTGTGATCGGCGGCTACATTGTCGGTGTCGTATTGATCGGGGTGGACGATGGTGCTTTCTGGTCACAAATGCAGCAGGGTGTCGATATATGGAACGATATCGGTAATGGTGTGATCAAAAGTCTTGTATTCGGTTTTGCCGTCACCTTCATGGCCCTGTTTCAGGGATACGAAGCCCGGCCGACTCCTGAAGGTGTTTCAAGCGCGACAACAAGAACTGTTGTGTACTCGTCTTTACTTGTTTTGTGGCTGGATTTCATCATGACAGCCTTAATGTTTAACTAATTTTTAATCGGCGCTTACGAATAAAACACATTCAACCTATAATAAGTTTTATTGAAAGCGCGGAGCATCGATAGAGGGTTTGTTCATGCAACGTAAACCATTGGATATCTGGGTCGGTTTTTTTGTTTTGCTGGGAGCGGCAGCCTTGATGTTTCTTGCCCTGAAAGCAGGTAACATGAGCTCGCTTTCCTTTGACAAAACGTACACTGTCTCTTCCCGATTCGATAACATCGGCGGACTGAAGCCACGCGCGCCAGTCAAAAGCGCCGGTGTTGTTGTCGGCCGGGTCGGCGATATCTCGTTTGACGATCAGGATTATCGTGCACTCGTGACACTTCAATTGCAGGAAAAATACAAATTTCCGAAAGACAGCAGTGCAAAAATTTTGACATCCGGCCTGTTGGGTGAGCAATACATCGGCATTGAACCCGGCGGTGATGAAACATATCTTGCATCAGGCGATCAAATCCAGATGACGCAATCCGCGATCGTTCTGGAAAACCTGATCAGCCAGTTTATTTACAGTAAGGCTACAGAATAAGGGTAACCTAAATGAGTTATTTGAAACGACTTGCCAAGCCCGCAGTTGCCATTATGGCTTCTGTCTGCATCATGACGGGTTGTGCCACCAAAAACCCGAACGACCCGTTTGAAAACTACAACCGGGTCATGTTCAACGTCAATGAAGCTTTCGACCATACGGCGTTCAAGCCTTTGGCCATGCTTTACGACACTGTCATGCCCGACTTTGCCCAGACAATAGTGACCAATTTCTTCGGCAACATCAACGACGTCTGGTATGCATTCAACAATCTGCTGCAGGGTCAGGGTGAAAAAGGGATGACCGATGTCGCCCGTGTGATGGTTAACTCCGTTTTCGGACTCGGCGGCGTCATTGACGTCGCATCGAATCTCAATATGCCGAAATATCGTGCCGATTTCGGCCAGACTCTCGGTGTATGGGGTATGGAAGCAGGTCCTTACGTTGTTTTGCCTCTCATTGGACCATCTACCTTGCGTGACACAATTGCACTCCCTGCCGAATGGTATGGCGATGCATGGAGCTATGTCGACAATGTCCGGCTTCGTAATGCCGGTCTTATCGTGAGAGCCGTCAATTACCGTGCCGCCTTGCTGGATGCGTCTTCTCTTGTCGACGATGCCGCTCTCGACAAATATGAATTCATGCGCGACGCATATCTCCAGCGTCGTTACAAGCAGGTTCATGGTGAAGCGGCCGATACCAGCGATGAATGGGTTGAATTGACTTCCGCCGATCCGGCTCTGAAATCCGATACTGACGCTGAACAAACCGAAGCGATTGTCAAACCGGTCGTAACGGAAAACAAGGCTGATTCTGCTATCGTCAAACCGCTTATATCCGAAAACATGACTGACTCTGCCATCGTCAAGCCAGTGCTGTCAGAAAACAAGGCTGAACAGGTCATTGTCAAACCGGTCATCAGCAAAAACGAAACGCTTATCGATGTATCACAGAATGAATCCGGCAAAACGGATTCAGTTATTTAAGTATTGTATTCATTATTATTTTTTATAACCCAAAATGAAAATCCTGAAAAACTGGTTTGTCCTCCTGATGGCTGTTTGCGTATTGGGCTTTTCCGCATCCGCCCATGCGATGGAAGCTCCTGATGCACTGATCAAACGTATCAGCAAGGAAGTCATCGATACGGCAAAAACCAATAAAGAACTCAAAAAAGGCAATCAAAAACAGATTTACGCTTTTGTTCAAAAGAAAATTTTCCCGTACGTCGATTTTCAACGTATGACCGCTCTGGCTGCAGGCCGGTACTGGCGTCAGGCTACTCCTGCCCAGAAAACCCAGCTGACCAATGAATTCCGCGATCTGCTGGTTCATACCTATTCGAATGCCATTACCAAAGTCGACAACCAGAGAGTTGAATTCAAACCTGTACGTATGGCACCTAACGCTACTGAAGTTGTCGTACAAACCCGTATCATCCAGCCTCGTGGTGGCGAACCTATTGAATTGAGCTATCGTTTGTCCAAAACGGCAAACGGCTGGAAAATCTATGACATCAACGTTCTGGGTGCATGGCTTGTCGAAACGTACAAGGGCACCTTCGCCAGCGAAATCAGCCGTAGCGGTATTGATGGCCTGATTCGTACCCTGGCCCAGAAAAACAAACAGCTTGCCGCTGGCAAAGCCGCTAATTGATACTAACTTTGTCTGGTCGTATTCATGTCTTTTACCGTTTCAACATTGAACTTTCTCAATGCCAAACAAATCCTTGAAGAAGGATTGAAAGCCATTGCGAATGGTGAACATGAATGCGACCTTTCAAAACTCGAACAGGTCGATTCTGCAAGCGTTGCGGTATTACTGGCCTGGCAAAAGACGGCAAGACAAAACAAGCTGCACCTCCGATTCATAAATACTCCTGAAAGCCTGATCAGTCTGGCATCCCTTTACGGAGTATCCGAGCTGTTGGCCCTGTCATAATCCCGGCGTCATTCAAGACTGCCTTTCGGTCAATCCTGAATATGTTTTTCAGACAGATACGTTCTTTCTCTTTTGATGTTTCCGTATGAGCGCTATCGATATCCGCCACATCAGTAAATGTTATCGTTCCTTGCAGGCATTGAAGGACGTTACATTTTCTATTGAAGAAGGAGAGTTCTTCGGTCTGCTCGGCCCGAACGGCGCCGGAAAAACAACCCTGATTTCCATCATGGCCGGTCTGGTGAAAGCCGACACGGGAAATGTCACCATATTGGGTCATGACGTGGTCATGGATTATCAGGCAGCGCGAAAAAGCCTCGGAGTCGTCCCGCAGGAACTGGTTTTCGACCCGTTTTTTACCGTCAGGGAAACCTTGCGGCTGCAATCCGGTTATTTCGGCCTGAAAAACAATGACGACTGGATCGATGAAGTCATTTCCAATCTGGATTTGAGTGACAAGGCAGACACGAACATGAGGGCCCTGTCGGGGGGGATGAAACGTCGTGTTCTGGTAGCACAGGCGCTGGTACACAAACCACCGGTCATTGTTCTGGATGAACCGACGGCCGGAGTCGATGTCGAATTGCGCCAGACGCTGTGGCAATTCATAGGACGTCTGAATCGTGAAGGGCATACCATTGTCCTGACGACGCATTATCTTGAAGAAGCCCAGACATGGTGTGACCGGATCGCGATGATGAAAAGCGGCAAAGTGGTGGCTCTGGATACTACAGAAGCACTGCTGCATCGCATTTCAGAATCAAAACTGATATTCAAGCTGGATGATCATGAATTGCCGGACAGTCTGAAGACTTTTGTTTCGCAGTGCGATATATCGCCGGGCTCGAAAACGTGGACTTTGCGTATCAATCACTATTCAGACATTGAAGAAATTCTGTCCGAGCTCAGAAAACACGACATTGTCATTTCCGATCTGCAATTCAGGCAGGCTGATCTGGAAGACGTATTTTTGCAATTGATGGATACATCGGGAAACTGACGTGCTGGCTACCACTTTTCGAACCCTGTTTTACAAGGAAATATTGCGTTTCTGGAAAGTCGCGACCCAGACCATTACTGCGCCTGTCCTGACCGCATTACTGTATCTGCTGATTTTCGGACATGCTCTTGAAGACTATGTGCAGGTTTATCCCGGAGTCGGTTATACGGCTTTTCTGGTTCCCGGTCTGGTCATGATGAGCCTGCTCCAGAATTCCTTTGCGAATTCGTCGTCTTCCCTGATCCAGTCGAAAATCAACGGCAGTCTGGTCTTCATACTGCTTTCGCCCATCTCGCACTGGGAACTGTATCTCGCCTATATGCTTGCCTCTATCGTGAGAGGACTTGTGGTCGGAATCGGCGTATTCGTGGTAACCATCTGGTTTGCACAACCCTCCTTTTATTCACCGCTCTGGATTGTCCTTTTCGCCCTTTTGGGCTCGGCCATATTGGGAACGATGGGTATTATTGCCGGTATCTGGGCGGACAAATATGAACAGCTGGCCACTTTCCAGAATTTCCTGATTATGCCTGCGACATTTCTTTCAGGTGTATTCTATTCCATTCACACGCTGCCCCCGGTCTGGCAAAGGATTTCCGAATTCAACCCGTTCTTTTATATGGTTGACGGTTTCAGATACGGCTTTTTCGGGCATTCGGACATCAATCCGCTGACAAGCCTGATCATTGTGAGTATATTTTTTGTATTTTTAGCGTTTTTAGCCGTGCATTTATTGCAAAAAGGATATAAATTGCGCTTTTAGCGTTTTTTGAATTGTATATCGGGTGTAACTGGTGTTATTCCACGCCGGAATGGACATCGAAAATCAAGAATCATTTAAATGGACAAATTAATCATTAACGGCGGCTATCGCCTCGAAGGCGAGATCGCGATCTCGGGCGCAAAAAACGCTGCCTTGCCTATTCTCTGCACCAGTCTTCTTACTTCTGACGATATCGAACTCACGAATGTCCCTGAGCTGAAAGACGTTCAGACCATGCTGAATCTTCTTGAACAGATGGGTGTCAGGATTCGAAAGGAAGACGACAAACTGATTCTGAACGGCAGTGCCGTCAACAATTTCTATGCGCCGTACGAAATGGTCAAGACCATGAGGGCGGCCATTCTGGTCTTATGTCCGCTGGTTGCCCGTTTCGGCGAAGCCAAGGTTTCGCTGCCCGGCGGTTGCGCCATCGGTTCCCGTCCGGTTGAACAGCACATCAAAGGTTTGCGCGCTCTGGGTGCGGAAGTGCAAATCGAGGGTGGTTATATTCTGGCCAGGGCGAAAAAGCTGAAAGGCACCCGTATCGTCACCGATATGATTACCGTGACCGGCACGGAAAACCTTCTGATGGCAGCCACTCTTGCCGAAGGCGAAACCATCATCAAGAATGCTGCACGCGAACCGGAAGTGACCGATCTGGCCCTTTTGCTGATCAAGATGGGCGCGAAAATCGAAGGCATCGGTACGGATCGCCTTGTCATTCATGGCGTCGACCGTTTGCACGGTGCAAAACATGAAGTCATTCCGGACAGGATCGAGACCGGAACCTTCCTTTGCGCCGTTGCCGCAACAGGCGGCGATGTCACATTGACGAAAACGCGCGATAATATACTCGAATCCGCTTTGAACAAGATTCGTGAAATGGGTGCAGAGATTGCGTCCGGCACCGACTGGATACATATTAAAATGAACCAGCGCCCCAAAGGCGTCAATTTCAGAACGACTGAATACCCGGGATTCCCGACGGATATGCAGGCCCAGTTCATGGCCGTCAACTGTCTTGCCGAGGATGCAAGCCATGTGATTGAAACGATTTTCGAAAACCGTTTCATGCACGTTCAGGAGTTGAACCGTCTCGGCGCGAGAATCAAGACGGAAGGCAATACCGCGTTCATCACCGGCGTGGGCAAGCTGGTCGGTGCACCGGTCATGGCAACGGATTTAAGGGCATCCGCCTCGCTCGTCATCGCCGGCTTAGCGGCGCAGGGAGAAACGCACGTCAATCGTATCTATCATCTCGACCGTGGATACGATCAAATGGAAGTCAAGCTGACGGCAGTCGGCGCCAATATTAAAAGAGTCAAAGAATGAACCAGACCGAAGTGAAACCGCAGGAATTGATTCTTGCGTTGTCAAAGGGAAGAATTTTCGAGGAAACGATACCGCTTCTGAAAGAAGCCGGCATCACCGTTCTGGAAGATCCCGAAACGTCCAGAAAACTGATACTGCCGACGAACAAGCCACAGGTTCGCGTGATCATCGTCCGTGCAACCGACGTTCCGACTTATGTCCAGTACGGCGCGGCTGACTTCGGCGTCGCCGGCAAGTGCCTTGCCTGCAAGCAGTCAGGCAGTTCACCTATTGGCAGAATTATTAATCA
>OGXI01002394.1_pt1 | contig 14180 bp, 11 predicted proteins | sample 1576221 | NCBI WGS metagenome assembly OGXI01 (sample SAMEA3541523, study PRJEB24748) | human gut metagenome | biome: human gut; feature: human-associated habitat; material: faeces | place: China | collected 2012
TCATGAAAGGGTGCGTTTGTTTTGAATAAAGCGATTATGAAAACATTTGCAATAAAGGCACGTAAAAAACTGATTGACGAAATTCTTGATAGAATTCAAATGTTTTCGCTGGATTCAAAAACAGAGCTCCCCAATTTATTACCAAAAAACCCTGTGAAACAAGAATGCTTCCTTCAATTACAAAGGCAAATTGAAGAAAACGATGTATTATCTGTTGCAGAACCATGAGAGCGGTCACGCTTTGGTGGGCCACATCCTGGATTATCTGTTGCAGAACAAGCTGCTTGTGTTTGGTTTCATCGTTTGGTTTCTATTTGGTTTATGGAAGTAAACGAGTACCTTCCGACAGAACCGTTTTTCTCGAGATTTTCTCCCAACGGTTTTAAAAGAAATGATGTAGATGCAGATACTTTAGAAGAAAAAGAAGAAATGCAATATTGGAAAACATATGGATATACAGAGCAGGAAGCGGCGGCACAAATTTTATTTATGAGAGTATGCAGTCAATTGGGGAGTATCTTTCCGCAACTGTTTTCTTGCTATGCTCAGCCTGTTGATTTTTTGATTCCCAAATTTCATGTTGACAGCGTGATATACGAATTTTTATCTCTGCCCAAAGAGGATTTTGTCCTCAGTCAAGGGGGACAAGCGGAGATGATTGGTTGGTTATATCAGTATTTTCATACAGAAAGAAAAGAAGAGACTTTTGCTTTGCTGCAGAAAAATATTAAAATCACAAAAGAAAGAATCCCTGCAGCAACACAGCTGTTTACTCCTGATTGGATTGTACGCTATATGGTAGAAAACAGTGTAGGAAAATTATGGCTGGAACAACACCCAAATGCGGAATTGGAAGAAAAGTGGACGTACTACTTAAAATCAAACAATACATCCTCTCGAGAAAAATACAGCACAGAGTTACGACCGCAAGATATTACCATATTAGACCCATGTATGGGAAGTGGTCATATTTTGGTTTATGCATTTGATGTTTTAATGGATATTTATGGTTCGCAAGGATACACAAAAAGAGAGGCTGCGGGTCAGATTATTGCAAATAATCTATATGGATTGGAAATTGACGATTCCGTAAGTGAACTGGCACATTTTGTCATTATGATGAAAGCCAGATTTTATGATGAAACTATTTTGGAACAATCTCGTTGTGTTCATATATGCAGTATTCAGGAAAGCAATGAAATCACAGACAATCTACGTCAAGAAATTTGGCAACAGTTTTCTATGCTGGAAGAGGAAGAACGATTGGCAATCGATTTTGTAATTGATGCGTTTCGTGATGCTAAAACATATGGCTCCTGTTTACAGATGACACAAAGATTTCAACCGAAATTTTACGAAAAAACAGCTCGCAGATTACGTGAAATTATAACAGACAACACATTTGATTTTAATCTGGAACAGTGGGCTATCATCAACCAATGGTTCCCGCTGTTAATTGCTTTGCTTGAGCAAGCGGATTTATTGACAAGAACTTATTTGGTTACCATTACCAATCCCCCTTATATGGGAAAAAAGAGTCTGAACAAAAAGATTAGCACTTTTTTGGAAAGGAACTATCCAAATGGAAAATCAGAACTGTATGCAGCTTTTATTTTACGCTGCAAAGCTTTTACAAAAGAATTCGGATATTTCAGCATGGTTACCATGCATACATGGATGTTTTTAACCTCTTTTCAAAAGCTAAGACTTGAGATATTAAAGCATAATCATATTGAATCTATGGTTCATGCAGGAGCCGCGACGTTTGAAGAATTGAATTCTTTTAATGTGTTGGCCGCCGCATTTGTCATTCGCAAATCAGAATCAGAACAAGAGGATTCTCAGTTTATACGTTTGACAGACTACTTGAATACAGGTGAGAAGATAAAGGAATATTTTCAAAGTAAAAATCGATATGTGATGAAACAATCGTCATTTTATTCTGTTCCGGGCACTCCGTTTGTATACTGGGCTTCTGAAAATGCAATTCAGGCATTTCAAAAGGGGACTCCTTTGTCTGTCATTTCTGCGCCAAGGGTTGGAATGCAGACAGGGAACAATGCATTGTTTGTACGTTATTGGCATGAAGTTGATATCACAAAATTTTATGACAAAGCCAAAACATCATCTGATGCGATTGCATCGGGAGCTAAATGGTTTCCTTATAACAAAGGAGGCAATTTCAGAAAATGGTATGGCATGAATGAATATGTAGTGAATTGGGAAAATGGCGGGGAAGCATTGAGGCGTTATACAAAAGCCATTTTACGCAATGAGCAGGACTACTTTAAAGCAGGCATTACATGGTCTTTGTTCGGGTTTGAAAATTTTGCCGTACGCTACAAAACAGAAGGCTTTTTATTTGATGTTTCAGGTTCTTCTATGTTTCCTCAAGAAGAACAAACTGCAGAGCTTTTAGGATTTTTATGCAGTAAAGTTGCGTTTTACTTTTTGTCTCTATTGGCTCCTACCGTTAATTTTCAAGCCGGAAATGTGGGAGACTTGCCAATACTGCCGCTTAAGGAACAAAGGGAAATATTCATTCGTTTGGTAGAGGAAAACTGCCGGATTTCCAAAGAAGATTGGGATTGTTTTGAAACCAGTTGGAATTTTAAAGGACATCCTTTTATGCAAATTCATTTAGAATATCAGGAAAATAATTTGGAATCCTGTTATCGAATATGGAAACAACAAGCTGACAATCGCTATAAAACACTCAAACAAAATGAGGAAGAAATCAATCAAGTGTTGATTTGGCTGTATCAGTTGGAAGACAGTATTACTCCAGAAGTTGTTGACAGAGATATTGCCATACGCAAAGCCGATTTGACACGAGATGTGAAGTTGTTTTTATCTTATCTGATAGGTTGTTTGTTTGGAAGATATCATCCCTTGCATTCGGGGATTTGGTATGCAGGCGGTCAATGGAACAGCCAATCGGAGCATGAATATGCGGTAAAACAGAATTGTTTGATATTAAGGGAAGAGGAGCCATCCCATGCAGAGAATGATTTGGCTTCACGGATATTTGTATTGCTGGAACATCTGTTTGGCAGTGAACAGTTAGAGTATAATCTTTCTTTTATTGCGAATGCTTTGGATTCCAATAGTGTAAATGCAAGACAAACCATTCGTACTTATTTATGGCGTGATTTTTATAAAGAACATGTTCGTTTCTATCAAAAGCATCCAATATACTGGCAATTGAACAGTGGAGTTGACAGTGGTTACAAAGCCCTGATATATATGCACCGTGTGAATCAAAAGGATCTCAATGGCATTTTACATCAGTTAAATTTGTATGCCGAGCAATTGGAACAACAAATGACAGCACAAGAGTTTTTCGATAAAAAGCAAAGGAATAGACTGATTGCAAAAAAAGATGAATTATACCGTTATCGTCGTGCGTACCAAGCCTCTATTGAGCCTTTGTCTCGTATATCAATGGATGATGGAGTAAAAGAGAATTATGCAAAATTTCAGAATATATCCATTGAAGATGAAAATGGTGAAACATATACGGTGTCTTTGTTTACCCAAATATAAAAAGAGCGTCCTGTATATACGCAGGACGCTCTTTTTACGATGATGTTATTCCGGAATTTTTAATACTTGACCGGGATAAATGATGCTGCTGTGTAAATTGTTCAGTGAAACAATTTCTTTATAACGCGCACCATTACCCAAAAGAGTTTGCGCAATATCCCAAAGAGTGTCTCCAGTTTTGACAGTATAGGTTTTTGTAGTATCTGAACCGGCATTACTCGCGCCGCCGACAGGCAATTTCAAAACTTGGCCCGGTTGAATGATATCGCTGGTTAAACCATTCAATGTCATAATTTCTTTGTAGCGGCTGCCGTTACCCAGTTGGCTTTGAGCAATATCCCACAATGTGTCTCCTGCTTTTACTGTATAGGTGTTATTGTCAGTGACAGGAGGCTGTGGAGGAGTAATTTCACCTGCATCACTACCCAGATAGTTTAAATCTACGTTTGCAGGAATGCCTGCAACTCTACCGCTGCTGGTATATTGCCATAAGAAGTAATTGCCTTTATAGTCTAAAGTGGTATTATATTGTGCAATCCAAACTCGAATGCCTGCGTTATCAATTTGAGACATATCAATATAATTGGTTGCCCAGTTTAAGTTAGTGTATAGCATAGGCTGATAGCCTGCTGCTTTTACCATATCGCAAAAGGCAAGAATCATGGCGGTTAATGCCTGTTTACCCATAGCTGCTTGACTTGCTTCTTCCACATCCATTGCCAAAGGGTAGGAAGGGGAAGTGCCTTTGGCGTTATTGATAAAAAATTCCGCTTCTTTTTTTGCATCTTCAATGTTTGTTGCATAACTGTAATGATACATTCCATATGGAATGCCATTGTTTTCACATCCTGTTACATTGACACGATATTGATTGTCTACAGTACCGAATCCGTAGCCGGCTCGTATCATTGCGCCTACAATGCCGTCTTGTTTTACCTGTGACCAATCAATTGTTTGTTGGAAGGTACTTACGTCGACAACTTGGTTTGCCATATTCATAATTCCTCATTTCGTATTTTGTGTGATTTAGCTTGTACCAAAAAGAATCATAATGAATCATGCTGAAATACAGTGTTTTCATTATTACAAGCTTAAACCATACTATGTAATTACAGTAAAAATGTTTATATTCTTTATCAGCTCAACCTCTCAGTAAATATATTGAACTTGTATGAAAAGATTCATTGACAAACATGCGGTTCCTTTGTATGATAGATATAATATTCTTTATATCAAATTTTGTTTGTTTTTTATTGTATATCAAAGTAATATTCGAAAAAAAGAGAATATCATTTGAATATGATTCCATAATATAATTATATACAAACACACACATATGAAATACTTATGCGTACGTGCGTAGGTATTTCATATGTTTATTTATGAAGATGCGAAATAGAAAGAGAGCTTAATATATGCCATCAAGTTTTACAGAATACCCTTTAAGTGAAGAAATTTTATCTGCGTTGGAGCAGTTGCAATATCGTACGCCAACGCCTGTGCAAGTAAAAGTGATTCCTGAGATTTTAGCAGGAAAAGATGTATTGGCAAAGTCCCAAACAGGAAGCGGCAAAACTGCTTCTTTTGGAATACCTCTTTGTGAATTGGTAGAATGGGATGAAAACAGACCTCAAGCTTTGGTACTGGCACCAACGCGAGAATTAGCCATACAAGTAAAAGAAGATATTTTTCATATTGGACGTTATAAGAGAATTAATGTTCCCGTATTATTTGGACGTTCTCCATTTTACAAACAAGTACAGGCTTTAAAACAAAAAACGCATATTGTAGTTGGAACTCCGGGTCGTGTGCTGGACCATATGGAACGTAAAACATTGGATACATCTGCTATCCGTTATCTTGTTATTGATGAAGCGGACGAAATGTTAAATATGGGATTTTTGGAGCAGGTGAAAGCAATTATTTCTCATTTGCCCGAACACCCTGTTACCTTATTGTTTTCTGCTACCATGCCAAAAGAAATTGAGCGTTTGGCTCAAGCCTATTTGAATAATCCTGTACGTGTTGAAATCAAGGCTGAAACCGTAACGGTAGATAGAATTAAACAGACCGGTTTCCGAGTAGAAGAAACAGAAAAAATGCAATTGCTGAAAGATGTTTTAGTATTGCAAAATCCGGATAGTTGTATTGTTTTTTGTAATACACAAGAGAAAGTGGATGCTGTATATCAAGAGTTAAGAAACAGCAATATTCCGTGCGGAAAGATTCATGGCGGTATGGAACAGGATGATAGAATTGTTGTTATGAACCAATTCCGCAGAGGAAATTTTCGTTATTTAATTGCAACAGATGTAGCAGCCAGGGGAATTGACATAGACCATGTTACCCATGTTATCAATTATGATTTGCCCAGAGCAAAAGAACATTATGTTCATCGCATTGGCCGTACAGGAAGAAACGGAAGAAAAGGAATTGCAGTAACTTTTTATACAAAAGAAGAAGCGCCTGCTGCACAGGATTTACAATTATATACATGTTCCCATTGGATTTTTGTTATACCGCCAACAAAAGAATTGGTAGAGCAATATCGTCCTGCATTTGAAGAAACATTAATGCAGAAACCGGACTTTAAACCTGAAAAAGGTGCTGCTTTCAGTAATTCAATTACCAAAATTCACATTAATGCCGGCAGAAAGACCAAAATGCGTCCTGTAGATGTAGTAGGTACTATTTGTAGCATTAAAGGAGTTACTTCTGATGATATTGGTATTATAGATGTTCAAAGCATTTCTACCTTTGTAGATATTTTAAACAGCAAAGGTGATATTGTTTTAAAAGCGTTGCAGACAAGACCGATAAAAGGCCGTCCAAGACGTGTTTCCAGAGTAAATGATTAAAAAGAAGCCTGATACCAATTGGTATCAGGCTTCTTTTTATAAATCCTTTTTATCCGATTCCAACATAGGAATATCGTCTGCTTCTGTTTCATTGGCTATTGCAGATGACTTTTGTGCTGCAAGTAAATCTCTGATTTCTGTCAGCAAAACTTCTTCTTTTGTTGGAGCAGGAGGAGCCTCGGGAGCTTCCTCTTTTTTCTTTCTGTGTAATTTTCCAATTAGTTTAATGACAACAAAAATAGAGAATGCAATAATCAGAAAATCCAATACCGACTGCAAAAATACCCCATATTTTAAAACAATCGGTTCCATACCTTCTCCCGTTGGTAGTGTAAAACTTAAATCTTGTAAGCTTACCCGCCCCGTAATCAAAGATAAGGCAGGCATAATAATATCACTTACCAAAGAAGATACAATTTTGCCAAATGCGGTACCGATTACAACACCGACCGCCATGTCCACTACATTGCCACGCATTGCAAATTCTTTAAAATCTTTAAAAAATTGTTTCATTCTTTTTTTCCTTTCCGACTTTATGATACAAATTTTTCATATATCTTTGGTACAATTGTAACATACGATAGTGGGAATGCAAGAGAAATTTATTCTTATAAAAAGGTTATATGTATAATCAATAAATTTTTTAAAGAAAAGACTTGTTTTTTTTGGAATCTTTCTAATAATTCTATCAATTTATTAATTTTTGTTTTCTTTTGAATACAATTATGATATATTATTATATAAGCTAAGTGTGAACTGATGTAAAACTTCATATATTTATGAATATCATTATTAGGAGTAGATCGAAAATGGAGCGTACAAAGGCACGCACACAGCATCTTGACAATAAGATTTTGTTTAAAATTCAAGAATTGCATGGGCCTAGATTAGACAAAGCAATGACCTTTTTTACTTTAATGGGGAACGGTGCTTTAATTTGGGTGTTTACAGGTATTTTTATTACGTTATTTACCCAATATAAATATCATGGTGTATTGCTGATTGTAACGATTATTATGACAACTTTTTCTAATATGTTTATTAAGTCCCGTTTTAATCGTTTAAGGCCATGTGACATATATAAGGATGTTCCTATATTAATCAGGCGACCGATGGGCTCTTCATTGCCTTCAGGCCATACTGCATCGTCTTTTGCCAGTGCCACAATCTTGTTGCACATGAACTATAAGATAGGTTTGATTGCTTTGGCTTTGGCGTTTATTATATCTTTTTCCAGACTGTATTTATTTGTACATTTTCCATCGGACGTATTGTTTGGTCTCCTTTCAGGAATTGCTGTGGCGTTAATCAATATTCCAATTGCATTACGTTTGATTTAAAAAAGAACCGACGCAGATTTATCGTTTGCGTCGGTTCTTTTTTTAGTAGTCTTTATGAAAAGTCTCTCCGAACACGTACTGCAGCATACTATTATGAGGAGAAAAAGGTATATAGGAAGATGCAGTACAGAGGATAAATTCTGCGCAAAATTTTAAATTTTCCAAAGCCCGAAAATAACGTTCTATCAGATTTGTCAGGAATATTCCGAAGTTCCGGAAATTCAGCTGCAACCGGAAAAATAAAGATTGGGGTTTTGTCAGGATGACTTTGGCATGAAAAGAGGATATTTTCTAGGCTATACAGTAGCAATGTTTACGAGATATATTTGTATCCGGTAACGGGTAAGTGATAGCATATAAGAAGAAATTTATATAGAAGGAGAAAATTGTTTTAAGTACTTTTATTTGAAAAGAGAGCATTTTATTTTAGATGCATTTCAACGTACGAAAAGGAACATATTCCAAATTTCCGGTACAAATCTACCTTATATGTATTTTTATTTGTATTGAAAAGTATGAAGCGATGCAAAGAAAGAAGCGGTACCTCGGAATGTCTTTGCATACTCTTTGAAAGATATTTAGGAAATGATATCATGAAAAAAGGAATCGCCTGACATTGCGATTCCTTTTTTTGTTTGGGTTCATCTCATAGACTATGTTTTTGCTTTTTTTCGTCCAAATCTTCCTACAATCTTTTTAAAGCTTAAAATAAGAACCTTGATATTTAGCAACAGTACCAATAAAGTAAGAATAACTTCGTAAATAATCCATCCCGGAACTTCTGTAATCATAATAATGGCTTGTGCAAGAGTGAGTATTGCATTTACCCCAAATTTTAATACGCTATAGTTAATGCGTATGAATTTTCTTGTATGAATTGCTCTGATTACAAAAACAATAAAGTAACTGAAACATGTGGAATAAGCTGCACCGTTTACACCGCAAATAGGAATTAAGATGAAGTTTCCTACAATATTGGTAACAGCGGCAATAATAGAAGTAACTAAAGTGGTTACACCTTTACGTTCAATCATATAAACACTGCCCATAAATTGAACCATACAGTTATAAATGGTTGCAAGCATTAAGAAAGGAATGTATCTCCATGATTCATAATAGTCGCCGGCAACTAAAATAATGGTACATATTTTCGAAAAAGGAATCAACAAACTGCCGGCCAAAAAGATAATGGATTGATATCCGCGAAATACGTTGGAAAAGAATTTGGCCAATGCTTTCCTGTCTTTGATTTCAGATACAGCACTTACTTGCCATGCATCCATAAAAATGGTGGAGACCAATACGACTATGGTTGGAATTTTATAAGCGGCGGCATATAAACCGTTTGCATCAGCTCCAAGCATATAAGTGATAATATATCGGTCGGATACACTAACAATCCACCACAGCAATGTTGTAGGAATCATAGGAATTGCATAACGCAGCATCATTTTAAAGGTTCTTTTATCTAATCCTTTAAATTTGATATTTTTGTACAGCCTTGCTGAGAAAAATAAAAACAGGGAAGATAAAGCGTCTGTTATAATAATTGCAGATAAATATCCGTTAATACCCCATTTAAATCCCATTAAAAAGATAATGGTTAACAGGCATGTCATAAAAGTAGTTAAAAAACCATCAAAAGCGTAAAGTTTTACATATCCTTTTGCTCTGGAAAATTGGCTGCACATTTCACGCATTGCAGACATTAATACAAAAAAATAAAGCATTACCGTATGATCGGAGGTAACTGATATCATATGAATGAGAGGCGAAAAACATAGCAATAATGAGAATCCGCCTAGAAAACATATAATACCGGTTGTAAATACGTCATTTTTTCGAAATGACTTATCCAATCCAAACCGTATTAATGCATTAGTAACACCAAGAGTTACAATTGGAACCAATAAATTTGATATTTGTTGTATTAAATCAACAGTACCATATTCGGCTGTAGACAACGCTCGAGTATATATTGGCATCATTATGAATACCAACAATTTTGAGCTAAATGTGCCTATTGCGAAAATTGCGGTATTCTGCGCTAAGTTCCTGTACTTATTACTCAATATCATCTCTCATTTCTTAATATTTGTCATTCTATTATGTCATGCAAATACATTTTTGTTTATAAAATTCATATTTTATTATTATAATACTTTTTTGTAAATAAGTACACTAGTCAATTTTATTATTTACAAATTGTTACGTATTGGACATTTTTTTTCAATTTATTTGATCAAATTTGCACATTAAGTTGGTATAAACTTACTTTATCCCCAGTAAGATTTATGATATAATTTAACGAGAAATCCTATTACGTTTTTGTCGGCAGCCATATCTATGGAGAAAAGAAGAATGAAAGTATTAATTTTAAATGGAAGTCCTAAAAATGAACAGAGAAATACTCTAAAATTAACAAACTCTTTTTTGGATGGCATGAAGGAATATGGAGCAATAGAGGAAGAATATATTCATGTTTCACAAAAAGATATGAAACCTTGTTTAGGTTGTTTTTGCTGCTGGACAAAAACGCCGGGACAATTTTTCCTGCATTATTGGGGATATTTACATGGTGGTTTCAAAAATGGTATCCTGCTCGCAAAGCAGCTGGTAAATAAAAAACAGCGGAATACATCCGCTGTTTTTTATTTTATGCGATTACTGTATTTTCACTATAATTATCGGGTAGCAAGCCAATCCAGCTTTTACCTGCATTTAAAACCAATTCATTTCCATTCTTGTCATAAAGTTTTAAAGGATTGCTTGGTGTATTGCCTTTTTTCCAAGTGATGGTCTCATAGGTACCATTAGAGATATAAAATCCTTCTCCGCCGCTTAAATCCATATCTACACGTCCGGAACCATCACCTGCAATAGTGGATACATTCATATACAAACCAATTACATTTGTAACAGCCATTTGCTGGCCGTTATCATCTTTCATTGGTGTACCTTCAATGCTATTGTAGTATAATCCGTCTGATTCGTCGTATGTAAAAGTATGGTTATATCCTGCAGTGGAAAAAAATACATCCACTTGCTTACAAGTGCCGTCAGTTAGGGTGCGTTTTTCATCTGGTTTTCCAAACGTAAATGGGGAAGCGTATTGACTGTTTGCTTTTGTTTCAATTTCTTTTTGTTCCATTAAGGTCAAAATATTTTCACCGGTAGTATATCCTGTGTGCTCTATGGCAACATTTCGAGTGTTATCACGGAAAAAATATGAGCCTTCGTAGCTAAGACCATCAAGTTCATCCACGCCATTTGTAGAAACAGAAGTATAGGCTTGCGGACTTCCGCCCCAATGCACAAGCACAGCATCAAAACCGTCAGCTATTTCTACAAAGTCATGGCGCATACTGCGAAGAGAACCTATTTTAGGAACATTGCTTACATCTGAAAACAGCCACATCATACGTGTACTGCCGCCTTCAACGAGACCTTCAATTACAACATCTGCAGAGCAAAGTCCCCAATGTGGCCGCGCGTTAGGATTGTTATTAATCATAAAGGCAATAGGACGTTGACCTTTGGCAGATGTAGCAAGATTGTTTTCTCCTGTTAAAGGATTGATATTTTCGTATTTGACTTCGGCTACACTGCTTGGGGCGGATTCTTCTGATACAACAGAACTTGTGTCATCTTGATTACCGCAAGCGGTTAAAGAAGCTACCAATAACAGTGCAGCAGCAGAACATAAAATAGTATTGCGTAACATTTTTTTCTTTTTCAAATTCAATCTCTCCTCTTTATCACTTATAATTTTGTTTACATCATAATACAATAGTTTCAAATAATAAAATGTCTAAATATTAAAATTAGTAAGATTGTACAATCTGATTTCTGAAATTTTATTTTTATTATCTTTTTATATCTATTTTAATAGCGATTACTCACTATATTAAGAAAACATAAAGCAATCATATATGAAAAATTTTTTAGATTTGTTGACAAATGTCTAATTTTTGTATATAATGCCAGTGTTTAGTATTGATCGTAGCATAATATATGTTATTCGTAACATTTTATGCTTTATTGATAACATTATTCTGCTTTTTCTTGCAAATAATGATAACCTAATATGTATAGTTTTGATTATTGTACTATTAATATATAGTACAGGGAGGATTAAGAAAATGTATGAAGAAAAAAAGAATATGAAAACATTATCACTTGATGAATGTGCAGAAGATGCCGAATTACTAAAAGCGTTGGCAAATCCCACACGCCTGAGTATTGTTAATCATTTACTTGTCAATAAATGTAATGTAATTGCAATTGAAACAAGCTTAGGTGTAAAACAGAGTAATGTTTCAAGACATTTATTTGTTTTAAAAAGTGCAGGAATTGTTGAGGGGAAAAGAGAAGGAAACGAGATATACTATGAGGTTATTAACCAGAAAGTAATAAAATTGGTGGAATTGCTTGTGGCCTTAAAGTAATTGAGTACATAATAAAAACGTTTTGCATATGCAAAACGTTTTTATTATGATATAGGAAAAAAGTAATGGTGTGCTTTTCCGGTTAAATCTCTCTTTTGATAGTCGAATAAGACTGCGGTGGGTGTTAACGCTTTTGTTTCAGGATGGAAAGGAAATACCTGCATATGCACAATTTTTGCAATGCGTTTGGAACTTTCAGAAGTGTAATTTGGAAGATAGGTCTCAATATGTTCCTGTGATTCATAAAATGTGGAAATCCAATCACGATGTTCATATTGATATACGTTATCCGTAAAAGCAGGAAGTTTTTTGGGCTTTTCATGTAAACAAATATCATAAATACATAATTGTTTCATAGTTTCTGTAAAAATACGATTGGTAGATTGCCAAAAGTAACACAAAATTTCGTAATATTGTTCTTTTGAATGATTGGATAGGTGATATCTGTTTGCAGTGTAAAAAGAACCCAGTTGAGCAAAAAAATCGAATGGTGTTTCAAACTCTTGTATCATATATGTAAGAATGGTTTGAAAACGCCCACTGTTGTAATAAATTTCGACCATGTCTTCTATGTCTTTTAAAAATAAAATATCATCAAAAGATAACCAATTGGTTTGAAGTACCTCAAACGGTGCCTTTGGCGTGTATAAAATGCCATATTCGTTGCACTGTCTGTGTATAGAGGAACCTTTGAGTATTTTTAAAAATCCCAGTTGCAGTTGCTGTGGACGAATTTGGAATACTTGATTAAAAGAGTGTCGAAATGAGCTAATATCTTCGAAAGGAAGTCCTGCGATTAAATCTAAATGAAGGTGTATATTGCCAAAGGAATCTATTTCTTTACATATTTGGAGCAATTTGTTTGTATCTGTTTTTCTCGTAATTGCTGATAATGTTTCCGTATTGGTGGATTGTACTCCAACTTCAAACTGAAATTGATCTTTTCTGACGGTACTTAAAAATGAAATTGTCTCTTGGTCCAATAATTCTCCGGCAATTTCAAAGTGAAAGTTTGTAATACCGTTATCATGCTCTTTTAAATAGTTCCAAATAGAGAAAGCGTAAGCTTTATTGCAGTTAAATGTCCTGTCTACAAATTTTACCTGTGGCACGTCCTTGGATAAAAATAAATCTAGGCATTGATATACTTGTTCTAACGGCATAAAACGAACGCCCTTTTCAATGGATGACAGGCAATATCCGCATTGGAAGGGACAACCACGTGAACATTCAAAATATAGAATACGTCCTTTTTCTTTTTCCAAATCAGGATATGGAAAGGGAAGCTGTGACAGAGAAATAGGGGAGGCTTGTTCTGTTTCTGCAATGTGCTGCCCAATTCGATAGGTAAAAGAAGGAACAGACGCTGCCGGAGTTTTTGATTGCAAGTGTTTCAATAATGGAATGAGAGCTGCTTCACCTTCGCCGCGTATGATTCCGTCAATAAAAGTATATTGTTCCATGATTTCTGTGCTGTTATAGCTAACTTCCGGTCCGGCTAATAGTAGTTTGGTGTTGGGCATCACTTGTTTTAATTGACAGCATAGGTCTAATATGATGTCAATATTCCAAATATAACAGGAAAAAATCATATGATTGGCTTTTGTAAGATATAGTTCACGCAATAGCTGGGGCAGACGTTGATTGATAGTATATTCAGCAATTTCTGTTGAAGTATAACCGTTTTGTTTTGCCAGTTCATGCATATAACGAACAGCCAAATTGGTATGAATGTATTTTGCATTGATTGCAACAAATAGTGTTTTCATAAAAGTCCTCAAAATATAAATTTCATTTTATTATAACATAAAAGAAATTGCGGAGCAATTTTTAGCAGATAAAGGCTACAACGTTCTAGCTAACAATCAAAATCTGTGATTTTGCGGTTGTTGCAAGGTTGTTATAACTTAAAAGAAATATTGCGAAGCGATTTCCAAGGAATAAATATTGAAATAGTTTCACAACGGTTCGTATTTGTTTTGATGTTG
>OGXI01002395.1_pt1 | contig 14177 bp, 9 predicted proteins | sample 1576221 | NCBI WGS metagenome assembly OGXI01 (sample SAMEA3541523, study PRJEB24748) | human gut metagenome | biome: human gut; feature: human-associated habitat; material: faeces | place: China | collected 2012
TTTTTGGCCACCCCCCGGCCAGACGCCAGCATCAGCGCCCAGCGCCGCTGCGCCTCCGGTTCCCCTGACGCCGCCGCCCTCTCGAACCACCGGGCTGCCTGTTCCGTATGCTGTGCTCCCGGCCCGGCGGACTGCATCAGAATCCCCAAAGCCGTCTTCGCACGCGCATCCCCCTGTGCTGCCGCCTTCGACAGCCAGGTCAACGCCACCTGAGAATCCTTCGGCAGACCGATCCCCTCCACCGACATCGCCCCCAGCATATACTGCGCATCCCGGTTGCCACTATCCGCCGCCACCAGAAGCCACTTCACCGCCGCCGCTTCATCCTTTGCCACCCCGCGTCCCGTCAACAGCAGCTTCCCCACCTCCAGCGCCGCACAGGGATTCCCCTTCTCCGCCTCCGGCATGAGCGTTGCATAAGCCGATTCGAACTGCCTCCGTTCAAGCTGCGCCAGCCCATCCGACAAGCCGGACATGGACGCCAACGCACCGGCAGAACACCCCGCCAGCACCGCAAACAGCACACCCGAAAAAACCCGTCTCTTCATCGAAAACCCATATCACAAGCCCACCGGCAACCCAGCCGCCGCACCGGCAAAAAACATTTCCCGAACGCAATCATCCCATTATATAGGCAAGCGGAAAAACCGGCTCAAAGCCCCCGTTTCCACCTTCATTTTCCGCTTGCTGCATCCCTTCCCCAATCAAAAACAGGCTCTACCACCCCGTTTTTACCCCCCTTGAAAACACCCTGAAAAAACTTCTGCGCAGGGGTTGACAGAAGAAAAATCCGGCAAAGAGGACAAGCCAACCGAAGAAAACGGAACTTTCAAACATCATGCAAACCATAAACTCAACAGGATAAGCAAATGATTTCAAACATCAATCAATAAACCACACCCACCATCAAAAACCGTCGTCGCACAAATGTCCGGTAGGGCCATAAAACGGGTGTATAAGGATACTCGGATGGCGGGATACCTTTTTTACTTGCAGGTGGCATATAAGCTGTTTCAACACAATAAAAATGGCACAAACCTGACGTACTTGCGTCATTTTCCTTTACCGGTTGGCAATTTTCTGAAAAGGAACTACAATCAAAAACACTTGAAATACTTAAAACACTTTTTTCAATCGAAAAATGCGGCTTGCCAGATTTCTCCTGACTATCCTTGTCAGTCTCTGCACCATTTTTTTCCTGTCATCTCCGGCACAGGCATCAGATGCACCCGCAAAACGCATTGATGCCGGAAATGCTTCTTCCGTTTACATCGATTCTGCCGGGAAATTATGGGCATCACGAGATACCTTTTATTATGAAGGAGAAAAAAATCGCCCAGCCATGATCGCAAAAAACGTTATCGCCGTATCTACCTCGCAGGGCGAGAGCACGGTTTACTTTATCACACGCGACCATACACTCTGGGGATACGGATCAGGTACTTACGGTCAACTTGGCAAGGAAAAAGACTTTTCTCCAACGCCTGAACCTCTTTTAAAAAACATCGTTTTCATCGATGCAGGACACGACACTCCATTTGCCATTGACGAAAAAGGCCAACTCTGGACATGGGGAAACGACAATCCGGCCAAAGGCAAATCGACGCTGATACAAGCTTCGGTACCCGCTTTCCCCGCTGGACTGGTCAAAATGGCTGACAACATCGTACAGGTCAGTTCATCCCTGTCACACACACTGGCCCTTGCCAAAGACGGAACACTACTGGCATGGGGTGACAACCCGGGCGGTGAAATAGGCGACGGGACGATCACAAACCGTACGCATCCCGTTACCGTCGACATCAGCACGCTTAATGGCCGAAAAATCGTCAAAATTACCACCCGCTTCGGTGAAAGCTTTGCACTGACCGATGATGGCACACTCTGGAACTGGGGACAGTCTTACACTATTCCTGCCGAACCGGGAGCCGGTTTTCCCCGTCTGAAACCGGAAAAAATCACCTACCTTGACAATGTGGCCGACGTGGCACTGGGCTGGGGCCACATTCTTGTCCTCAAAAAGGACAAAACCGTCTGGATCGCCGGAACCGGCAAAATGTTGAACCGTGACATGGAATACGAAAAGATAATGTATGAGGAAAGGCAAACATTTCTGAGTATGCATGGAGGCAAGCCGGATGAGGAAACCGGAGATGACGACAGCTTAAACGACACCAGCGACGACCGTTTTCGTGAAATCGTCCATCGCTGGCATTCCCCCCGAAAAATTGCCACCAACATTGCCGAAATCACGTCAGGACAAAACCACATTCTCTTACGCAAAACAAACGGGACCGTCATCGGCTGCGGAGCGAATTTTGCAGGTGAACTCGGTATTCCCAACAAAGGGAAACAGGTTTATTTCACCTTCGTCACCCTGCCCGTTCCCCGATAAGGCAAGCCCGGCATGAACAGTCAACCCATTTTTGCACGCACACGAATGTTGATCGGCATGACAGGAATGATCATTCTGATCCATTTCCCTCCTGTCATGGCACAAATACTTCCGGCCACCTCCGTCTTCGCGGTCGACATGAGTTTTCACGAGCCGAATGGTTTTGACAAGCGGCTTTTGATCGTGGATAAGGGCGGCATCCTCTGGCAAACAGGCAACCTTGAAGACGTGAAGAAAAATCATACCGCTCAATCGGCGTCAAACAGACAGGACGACAAACCCGACCCTGTACAGGCTTATCCCATTAGAAACCATGTCAAAAGTGTTTCGGCACTTTATGCCGTTTTCATCATCGACGACAACGATATCCTTTGGGGTTGGGGTAAAACCGCAAACGGCCAACTCCTGATCAGTACAGACAGCAATATCGTCATCCCGGAAAAAGACCCCATAAAAATACTGACTGATGTCCGAAGCGTTCTCGGAAACGATTACACCGTTCTCGCCATCCGAAAAGACAATACCCTATGGGCATGGGGGCACAGCAGTACCTTGAGAGGAGACAATTTGCCAGGCCCGTTAAATCGTCCACGCAAAATACTCGATCACGTCGTAACCGTCGTCAACTCGGACAACCACGCGGTAGCCCTGAAAGAAGACGGCACCCTCTGGACATGGGGAAACAACGAATGTGGCGGATTGGGTAACGGTCACAGTGGATATGAAAATTACCGTCCTACCCCGATGGACATGGGTCTATTCGGAGGAAAGCGTATCCTCTCCATCGCCGCACGTTCCAACGAAAATATCGTCCTGACAGAAAACAATACCCTGTGGTACTGGGGCAATGACAATGGATACAAACCCTACTGCATGAACGAGCCTGTTTCCCTGCCTGAACCATTAAAAAAGAAAATCCCCGAAAAACTGGAAAAACTGGTCTATGAAAAAACCTACCTGTGGGGTGGGGCTCTCTATGCCTTGGATACTGGACACACCCTCTATTATATGGCAAGTGTCAATCCCGACCCATCATACGACATCGACGTTACAAAAATCGATAAAAACGTCAGCGAGGTCATTTCGACTACAGACTGGCTCGCCATTCTCAAAAAGGACGGTACCGTCTGGATAAAAAAGTATCCCCATACGAATGAACCATTTATTTCAGTACACTTCGTTCAGCCAAAACAAAACGACCACGATTACAAATGACTGCTCTGTAAAATCAACACTGTAAAATGCTGACGACTCATATATCGTCAGCCCAACCGCCTGATCCCATCATTCACATCGGACTGTCATCCTTAAATAAAGTAACCACATCCAGGACAAAAATCCGGAACACGCGAGAACGAAAAACCCATAAAAAAACGGCAAACCCGGTTTGCTTTTTTTTGATTGAACCCATTTGAAACCGGACATCCCGACATCCGCCTCACTGCCCCTTCGCAGCAATTTCCGCCTCTCTTGACGCCTTGTCCTTCGCCCCTTCGGCATTCAACCCGTTTTTGTACCGCACAAAGAAAAACCCCGCCACCGCCATCACCACCACCGACAATATATAAGACAGTGTTTCATTCAAAGCCAGCATTTCAGGTGCCACAAACAGATAAGCCGACACCACCGCTGTCATGAATAGCGCCGGAATAAACGTAATCCAGTAATTCTTCCGGTTGATCAACAGATAAATCGAAATCGCCCACAACGTAATCGTCGACAGAATCTGGTTCGACCAGGCAAAATACCGCCAGATCACATTGAAATCGATAAACATCAGCGCGGCACTCCCCACGAAAAGCGGCAATGACACCAGAAGCCGCTTGACGACACTCTTCTGGTCCAGTTTCAGGGCATCCGCAATAATCAGCCGGGCGGAACGGAAAGCCGTATCCCCCGACGTAATCGGCGCCGCAATCACTCCCAGCACCGCCAGTGCGCCGCCCAGTGTCCCCAGCCAGTTCTTCGACACGAAGTCCACCACCAGCGCGGCATTGCCGCTCGTGAAAAACGCCTTGCCTTCCGGCGTATGGAACGCATAATTTGCCGCCGCCGCCCAGATCAGCGCCACCACTCCTTCCGCAATCATCGCCCCGAAAAAAATCGGGCGACCCTGCTTTTCATTCATCATGCAGCGTGCCATCATCGGCGACTGCGTCGCGTGAAACCCCGAAATCGCCCCGCACGCAATCGTCACGAACAGCATCGGAAACAGAGGCGTACTCAAGGCCTCGGGATGCGTATTCATCAACCCGTCCGTCACTTCCGGCAACGCCGGCATATGGTTATACAGGGAAAAAAGAATCCCCAACGCCATAAAGAGCAGCGCTGCGGCAAACAGCGGATACAAACGCCCGATCACCTGATCGATCGGCAAGAGCGTCGCCGCAATGTAATACACGAAAATGATCACCGCCCAGGTCAGAAAACCGAAGCCCAGCGTTTGTTTCGTCAGGCTCACCAGCAAGCCCGCAGGGCCGGCCACAAACACCGTCCCCACCAGAATCATCATAACCGGCGTAAACACCCGCACGACCTGCATGAACGGCTTGCCCATGAACTTGCCGATAATCTCCGGATAACTGATCCCGCCCGTGCGCAAGGACATCATCCCCGAAAAATAATCATGCACCGCCCCGGCGAAAATGCAGCCGAAAACGATCCACAAATACGCCGACGCGCCGAACTTCGCCCCCATAATCGCCCCGAAAATCGGGCCAAGACCGGCAATATTCAAAAACTGGATCAGAAACACCCGCCATCCCGGCAAGGGAACATAATCCACATTATCCCGGAGCGCGTAAGCTGGCGTTTTGCGGCCGGGATCGATCCCGAACACCTTCTCGGTATAACGGCCATAAATCCAGTATCCCACCACCAGCAAGACAAGACTGACAGAAAACGAAATCATAAGACGATCAAAAAATCCATGCCCTTGCCAACCCTCGTTTCACACGGGCAAATCAGCTGAAAAAGAAAAAAGAAAACAAATGCAGCAACGCAAAAAATACCGCAAGGTAATATTTTACACCCCAATACCCCATCACCCCGGCAAACCCGTTTCATCTTCCATCAACACCATCAAAAAAAGGGGCTTTACGCCCCTTTTTTTACCAATCTCTTCCGGTTCCGGACGCATCCGGATTGCCGTCAATCCAGTTGTTTCAGCCACTGCCCGGCCACCGTATTGCCAGCCGAAGCGGCCTTTTCAAGCCAGGCAACCGCCTTCGGCTTGTCCACAGGAACACCGATTCCCCTGGCATACATATAACCGAGTCGCAACTGGGCATCGGCATTTCCCTGCATCGCCGCCTTGTAAAACCATGCCGCCGCAACAGGCAAGTCCTGCGGGACCGATTTTCCTTCCAGATAGGCCATGCCCATCAAATATTGCGCCAGCGGCATCCCGTGATGGGCGGCACGATCCAGCCACATCATGCTCCATGCCTTATCGGCCGTCACCCCGATACCGAGTTCCGCCATCCGCGACATCGCATACTCGGCATCCGGATAGCCCTGTTCCGCCGCCAGCATATTCCAGTGCAAGGCCTGCTCGTTACTCTGTTCGACACCCCGGCCACGCTGATACATCAGCGCCAGATAAAACTGGGCCATCGGCATCCCCTGCTTTGCCGCTTTCGTCAGATACAGCACGGCCTTTTCATCATCCCGGGGATAATAATGGGAAAACGACGCAAAAAGCCCACGCGCCAGCTGCGCATGCGGCAAGCCCCTGTCCGCCGCCTTTTCCACCCAGAAAAGCGACTTGTTCAAGTCACGGGGAACACCCTTGCCATGACCATACATCAGGCCGAGATAAAGCTGAACCATCGGAGAACCTTGCCCTGCGGCCCTGGAAAGCCATTTTTCCGCCTCGTGCGGGTCAGCCTTCACATGAGTCCCATTGGCATACAGTGTGCCGAGATACAATTGTGCCCGCACGAATCCCCCTTCGGCAGAACGCCGGATCAGACGGATGCCCTCGTCAATCGTTTTCCCGTCCCGGCTGTCATCAACCGTGAACCGGCCCAGCCAGAAAGCGGATTTCGCATCCCCCTGATCCGCCTGATGCCGCAGCTGCTGCATCCAGGCTCCCCCTGTTTCACCATCATTGTCTTGTCCCGGCTCTGCCGTCTTTTCCGAAACAACCGGCTTGCCAACCGCATCATCCGTCTCTTCGGACAACGAACCTTTCAACATCACAAACAACGGTTCTTCATTCGATTCAACAAAAACCTTTGTCTCTTTCACCGGCATCGCCAGCAAGGCGTCCAGTTTCTTTTCGCTTCCGGCCAAGGCCGTACAAACCAGTATGCTCCCAAGAGCCACCAGCGCGAACGCAACCCCTTTTTTCATCAGTACCACGCTCAAAAACCTTTCCTGCCGGCTGACAGTGTTTTATAGCTGCCAGACGACTCTGCTCCAACATCCCGTCAGAGATGTCACACCCGGACGCCAACATCATCTTCGGTGCGAGCTTCGATCCATGACTTCTTTATTTATACAGTACTTTTTTAAAATTATATTTATTGTTATTTTTATAATTTTTCAGGTTTTTTTTTAAGCGTTACCTGTTACGGAAACTAATAACAGAACCGTTCCACGACCATCCCTTCCCGATTTGTCGTCACTGCCTTTTTGCACCAGAGATCGCCGCGTCTGACATCCTTTTTCACCCCGAGCCCCTCGCGATAAACCGTCGCCATCATCGAACAGGCTACCGGATCACCCGACGCGGCAAGCCCTTCAAGCCACATCAGGCGTTTGATGTTGATTTCCCTCCTTTCTGCAAACTGGTCTTTCCCGATATAGTCCGCCAGATACCCGGCCCCGAAAACCATCACCAGAACATCCTCCGCATTCGTTTCCCGATACAATCCGGCCGCTTTTTCAAACCAGAACCCCGCCTGCACATCGTTACCCATCTCCGCATACGCAAACGCCAGTGGCAACCATGCCTTCCCGTACTGTTTGTCCGCCGCCTTGACGTACCAGCCAATCGCACGATCCAGATCGCGCTTTACCGGAAAACCGACATCGCTCATCATGCCCAGCAACACCATGGCCTGCGGCTCCCCCTCTCTGGCCGCCATGTCCAGCAATTGAACCGATTCCTGAATACGGAAGGCCTCTTCCTGTGCATCGCGCCTTTTGCGCTCATTCGAAAAGGGAACGGAACCGGTATCGACAGCCATCACAGGCACAAAAACCCCGCAAACCAGAAAGGCCAGCATCACAGCATCGACAACATTCGCGAAACGATTTTTCATAAGCCCGTCAGTTCATCTCCTGTCTCGCCTTAAACACCGTCGAATCATTCACATCCGCCTTGTTGACTGAAGCGGCATCCGGCAAAACGCCACCGTTTCCACCGTCCCCTTCATTCGAACATAAGGGCTCTTCCTCCGCCTTGTCCTTCAGGGCGGCACACATCCCTTTAATGCCCTCCGAGCGCAAAGACGCCGCTGCCTCCTCATCCTTCTTCACCCCCCAGCCCTCTTTCAGAATACGGGCCATTATCAACTGCGCAGCCGGATTGCCCTTTTTCGTTTCGGCCAGAACGAAAGCCCGTTTCTTCGCCACGCGGACAAGCCGTTCATCACTGGCAACCCCGTCCTTGTCGTTTACGCCAGCCTTTTTTCCCCCATTCGGCTCTTTGGCACCGGAAGCCGTTTTTTTCGCCGAAGCCGGACGTTTCAGGGCATTCCCCAGATCCGGCATCTTCTCCGAATCGACAAAAATCAGCTGAAGCAACTCCCCGTCATTGGCCAGCCCGAAACCGCCCGAAGCCACCGCCTTGGCAAAAGCGGCCGCTGCCATATCGTCACGCCCCGTTTCGGCATACAACAGCCCAAGCGGCAACCACACTTCCACATCGCCGCTGGCAGCTGCCTTGTCAAACCAGTATTCCGCCTTTTCGGGATCACGCTTTGCACCCCAGCCTTCGCCATACAGAAAACCCATCATCTGCTGCGCCTCGGACTCGTCCCGCTGGGCATAACGGCGTACCTCGGAAAGCTTCTCGCTTTCATCCAGCACCGGGCCGTTTCCCCAGCCGTAAAACGTTCCCAAAGCGGAAAGCACCTCTTCATCGCCAACCTCAGCCGCACCATAAAACCATTGTGCGGCCGCATCCCGGTTCTGATGGATCAACATCATCCCCATCAACAGACGGGTACGACCATCACCGTCCTGGCCCGCCTGCACAAACCATTCAAGACCTTTTTTCGGGTCCTTTTCCACCCCTTTACCTTGCGAGAGCATCGAGCCCCACGCCGCCTTTGCAGCAACCAGACCGCCCAGCGCCGCCTTCTCCATCCATTTGGCCGCCTTCGCCTCGTCCTTCTTCAAGCCACCCCAGCCCAATCCATAAAGTTCCCCCAGAACAGCCTGCGCCTGAGTATTGCCCGAATCCGCCGCTTTTTCAAACCAGCCGATCGCGGCTTTCTCATCCTTTTTCACCCCGTCGCCAGTGGCCAGCAAAGCACCAAGCACGGTTTGGGCATGATCGTCACCGTTTTCAGCCGCCTTCTTCAACGCAACGACATCAATCCTTGCCGCTGTTGTGGCAACGCCATCCTGAGCGGCAAGCTCCACCGGTCGTGACGTTTTCCTCATCCACCGCGCCTTATCGGCCAGAGCGATTTTCCACACCCGCTCCAGCTTGACGGCATCACTGCGCATTTTTGCGCGGACTCGCCATTCTTCGGCTTTCGCCATATCGCGTGTCACACCACTGCCCGTCTCGTAAAGACGTACCAGCTCCGACATCGCCTGAACGTTTCCGGCATCAGCCGCCTTTGAAAACCACATCGCCGCCGCGGGCAGATCCTGCCTGTCACTCTCGAAAGCCAGCATCGTCGCCAGCGCCACCTGCGCCACCACATTATTTTGCTGTGCCGACTTCAAAAACCATTCCTGCGCGAGAACCTCATCTGCGGCAAGGCCGTTCCCCATCAGGTAACGCAAACCCAGTGCCATCTGCGCATTTGCATCGCCCTGCTGCGCCTTTTGCCTGATTTTTTCCAGATCCCCGTCCTTTTGTACCGTCGTATCGGAACACCCGACAGAGGCGCAATCATCCTTTTGCCCGGCAAACGACACAGACGGTACCCATGCACACCCTGCCGCAAAAACGACAAGTGAAAAAACAAAACTTTTGAAACGATAAAAACCCATATGCGAAACTGACTTCATCCGTGACCGAAATTTTTCAAACGCCCCGTCAAAAAGGACACCCCCCTCACCTCAAACCATCCCGTCTTGTCACACTTTTCCCAAAACCATCCATATCCAGGTCTGCTTTTTCGAAAAAACCCGCACACCCGATCCGGCTTTCCAAAAAAAACCGGCCAAACAGCCGGTCTGAAATCAGGTGAAAAGAATGCAAGCCCAAACTCCATGCCGGAGCCTACATCCCTCCTTCAAGGCTTTCCACGGCAATACCACTACCTTGTGCCGCCGCCTTCTCAAACCAGTAACGGGCCAGATCCGCATCCTGCGGCACCCCGGCCCCTTCTTCATACGCATACCCCAGCGCCGTTTGCGACGGGGCATAACCCTGAATCGCCGCCTTCCTGTACCAGGCCACAGCCATCACATTGCTTTGGGCAACGCCAATCCCCATCAGATACAGCGACCCCATCTCATGCTCCGCCTGCGGAATACCCTTTAGAGCCGCCTTTTTGATCCAGGAAACCCCGAGCGGCACATTTTTGACCCCGTCAGAGCCGAAAACATACCGCAATCCCAGTTCAAGTTCGGCAGACCCATCCCCGTCGGTAGCCTTTTCCTGCACCAGCTTCAACGGCTGCTGCGCATAAGACGTCACTGCCACCGGAGCAGCCGCCCCATCCGCCAAAGCCATTGGCGAAGACATGAAAAAAACACAGCATGGCAAAATCAGAAAAGCCATCAGAGCCGACACCCGACGACCGGAAAATTTCATTGAAAGCATTCTTATCCCCTTCCATAAAAAAGGCATCGTCGCAAACAGGCACCGAAAAACCGGCAACCAACCTGCCCAGCGCACGACAGTCAGATAATCAGACTTTCAAACCCGCCAGCCGTTCCGTTCACCCGTGCCGTTTACATCAAACAAACTCCACACTACCGGCACCGGCAAAACACTTGATCCGTTCAAGTGGAATACTAAACCATTATCAAACCAATCTGCCAGAAAAAAAACGATTATCCCGAGTGAAAACCCGCCAAAAAAACACACATAGTTTCCGCACGGAAACATAAAAAAACGGCATCGAAAAATGCCGTGAGGAAAAATCCGGGAAACATCCTTTTTTCAGAATAAAAACCATACGGGAAAAAACAGTCAAATCCGGCAAAACAAAACAGTTGAAACTGTCCGTTACATACAACAGCCAAAACCGGTTTTCGCGTCATGCAAAAACCTTCATAAAAAAAACCCATAAAAAAACGGCCTGAAACATCATTTCAGACCGCTCGTTTAAAACCGGAATCATCCTGCGCTCATTTCCAGTCCTGCAACCGCTTCTTCGCTTTCTCATTACCCTGCGCTGCCGCCTTTTCATACCACTCTTTAGCCAGCACACGGTCTTTGGCGACGCCGATACCCTTTTCATAATAACGGCCCAGCATATACTGCGCCACAGGAAAACCGGCAACCGCCGCCCGTTCATACCAGGAAAAAGACAGCGTCTCATCCTTATTCACCCCCCTGCCCGCCGCATACATCCAGCCCAGACCCGCCTGCGCCCTCGGCAAACCACCTTCCGCCGCCATACGGAGCCAGCGGATTGCCTCATCATCGTTCTGCTCAAGGCCATCCCCGTTCAAGTAACGGCGGCTCAACTCAAACTGGGCGGACACATCACCCGAATCCGCATTGCTCTTCAAATCCATCAGATCGCGCAACACATCCTCATCCCCGGATGCCACATTTTTCGAAAGCTGCCCGTTTGAAGCCACCGCTTTCTTTTCCGGGTCCGCCGCCATCGCACCGGCAGCCAATGCCAGCTGGCAAAACACCAGAAACAGAAAAGTCCCCATCCATCCGGAAAACGGACGGGACTGCCCGGAAAAACCTGTATGAACCATGTTCAAATCCTTTCACGGAAAACACTGTTTCCGCCGCAAAAAAACAGCCGGAAACGGGCAAAACGCGAAACAGTTGTCAAACTGACATCCAGTCAATACAGATGAGTGTACGACACTCTTCACACAAGAACCACCGAACCGGAAAAAGTGATGCCTTAAAAAGACAAAAAGGAAAGAAAAAGACAGGGAAAACAAAAAAACCTTAAAAAACAGCCCCTTCCGGATCACGAAACCGACAGGAAAACCTTTTGGCCATCTCTGAACGAATTCAGGCGACAGTCAAAGTCACCTGAATATCCCGTAAAAGCCCGTCACGTCATCACACGCGGGCAAACAGGAAACAGAACAAACCGGACCGTCAGCTCCGTGCATTCCGATAAACATCGGCTCTCCCGTGAGTGCCAAAACGAAGAATCAGAAAAAGGGATCATGCGTGTGCATGGATAAAAGAGCATCCCCTCATACTAACAAAATGAAAAAAAGTCCAGACAGCTGTCTTGTCAGCACAGGTGAGAATCAGGGCTTCGTAAAATGCACCTGAACAGGCGTTGCGCTACCGATGTTCGTGCCATTGCCCAGCTGTCCCAAATCGTTTTCACCCCACGTCCAGACCGTACCGTCCTTTTTCAGCGCGATGGAGTGCGATTGCCCCCCTGCGATTTCAACGACGCCATCCATGACCTTGCCCAGCCCTGTCGGAACGGTCTCAAAAGGAGCCCTGGCTGCCACGCCGTAACCCGACGCCCAGACGGAGCCGTCTTTTTTCAGGTACAGTTCATGGAACTGGCCGAGGGCAATGGCCTTGACGTTATCGATGGTGTCCAGTTTTGTCGGAACGAGATGAAGCGGATCAAGACAGCCTTCCCGCCGGATATTATATTCACCCGAGTACCAGACCGTCCCGTCATCGGCCAGAAGATAAGTTTCTCCCCATCGGGTGGCGATCTGGACGACTTTGTGGTTTCCCAATGGTTTCACATCGACCCTGACGGGTTTGACGCTTTCTTCCGTATCGCCGGTACCCAAAGCGCCGCACTGGTTGTCGCCCCACGCCCACAGGCTGCCGTCTTTTTTCCGGACGACGGTGTGATATCCAGTAGAACTCACCTCTTCAACGTTGTCCATCACTTTGTGGGGAGTTGTCCAGTCCTTTTTGCCCTTGTCGCCCCGCTGTATGCTTGCATTTCCCCATACCCAGAGCGTACCATCCAGCCTCAGGGCGAAGATGGTTCCGTCACCGGATACGTCTTTAACCTGCTCCATGACTTTGCGGGGAGTATTGAGAAATCCGTCGTTTGTTTCAAGGATGATGCCCATTTGACCATAACTGGTATCACCCCAGCCCCAAAGTGAGCCATCCTTTTTGATGACGAACGATTTTTGTTCTGTACTGCCCAGGACAGACCGACTGTTCTGCATGACTATATAAGGAATGCGCCTGTTAATGTCCCGGGACAATTTCGTATCTCCCCATGTCCATACATTTCCGTCGGGATCCAGATAAAGACTAAGGTCTGTCCCTGCAGCAACATGTTTTTCCTGAGCCAGAACATTTCCCGATGCCAAAAGACAGAACATTATGCAGAACATGAAACCGATGGATAGATGTATGGACTTGTTCATAAAATGCTATCTGCTTCCTTTTTTCAAAAATATTTGTTCTTTTCTAAACCGATTCTTGAGCCATTCTGGCTTCGAACGATTAATTAGCCCCTGAAATTGCCGTTTCACCGTGGGCCAGTCATTCTCAAGCATAGCATTGTAAACCGCTTTATTACTGTTCTTTTGATACCATCCGGGTCCCTGATGATAATGACGCGAAAAAACAATGGTTTGTAAAGTGGAACTCATTTCATGGAAAAAGGGCGCGCGCGGATTCGTTTTCCGGATCAGGGCGATTTGTTCGTCCCATCTTCCGATACAATCCTTTGCCTGTTGGGTCATGACCAGACGGTTGACCGTATTGATTTCGTCCTGGCTCAGGACAAGCTTGTGTGTTTTCAGAAAATCATCCGCTTCCACCCGTTTTTTTCCGAGATAAGGCGCGAATTTTTGAACGAACGACTCGGGAAAGCCATATTCTCTCAAGCTTGCGATGCCTGCAGCCCCCGATGCCAGCTGTCCCAGATCGAAACCGCAACCGACCGTCACACCAGAATTGTTTGGCCACTTCATTTTTTGGGCCTTGTTCGTCCCGTTTTTCCTGTCTTCTGCTATCAGTCGTCTTTCTTCGTTCAGATCTTTATTGGAAATCGGGATGTTGGGTTCTGGATGCGATCCTCCTTCAAACCGGGAAACCACCGTGAAATTGATGCCAATCGCCCATCCCCGGTTAAGCCGTGTCAGGTCAGAATTGATGCTGTTGGTCATTTCAACCGGCACTTCCCTTCGCCCGGGCAGCATTTTGAACTGATTTGGGGACAGGATAGCGACCTGCATGGGCGCAAAACCGGGATTAGCCCTGTTGTCGTTCGCAAAAGCCGACCCTAATGCTCTTTTTGCTGTTTCCCCGGCAGAAGGCGCTTCCAGACTATCCGGAGAAAAATCCCCATCCTTTAAAGCACCAGCTTCCTGCTGAGTGCCTGATTGTGAGGCATCTTCATTCATCCAGCCACGCGCTGTTTCATTTCCCAAATCGGCGGCATGATCTACCGGTGCTTCTTCTTTTTCCGGATAAACCGCATCCTGAACCGGCACCACTTCCATA
>OGXI01002399.1_pt1 | contig 14161 bp, 8 predicted proteins | sample 1576221 | NCBI WGS metagenome assembly OGXI01 (sample SAMEA3541523, study PRJEB24748) | human gut metagenome | biome: human gut; feature: human-associated habitat; material: faeces | place: China | collected 2012
CTGACTCCATTTTTCAGATCTCTCAAAACTCCCGCAAACACGGCGTTTTTTGCTGAATCAGGGCGGCGGAACCATCGATACGAACGGCCATAGCGTCATGATGGCGGATAACACCTTGAAAGACGGGACGACCACCGGTGTGGCACCGGATACCGGCCGGGATTTCCACAAGGACGGTGATGGTACGCTGACGCTGTTGAACGACCAGCTCTATTCGGGACGTACCTTTATCGATCAGGGAACCTTGCGGCTGGATGCGGTCGATCCAAACGCGCCGATGTCCAATTCAAAAGGCCTGTTGAATACATCGCAAGTGACGATTGCATCCGGTGCAAGACTGGAAGGACAGGGAGTGGTCGGCAATTCCATGAATGACCGTATCGGCAATCCGGATGCTCCGGCTGCCGGTTCGTCAGCGTTCACGACGATTATCAATAACGGCACGATCGCGCCGGGGCTCGACAACTTCAACAATGCGTTCGACCAGACGAATCCCCATTTCGTTCCCCTGACTCTGGCAGGCAATTACCGGGCGGGAGCGGGTGCGATGGTAGAGGTCCACACCGAATTGATGGATGACACGTCCCGTCATGGCATGCTGGTCATCGACGGGGTTGTTGATCCCGCTTCAGACGCAAACGGCACGGGTATCAGGGTTATCCATCAGGGAGGCGATGGCGCGACCACGAATCACGGTATCGAGATCATCCGTCTTCAGGGAACCGGTTCCGGCCTGAGCCAGGCCGATCTGGTCAAACAGCTGGGTGACAATTTCCATCTTGTATCCGACTTCAAGACCGCGAAAGGGGAGAATGCGGTTGTGGCCGGAGCCTACAGCTATGTTCTGGAAAAGGATGTCGACTGGTATGGCGATGCGACCAATCAGGCAGGCCTCTTTTTGCGTAACGCCATGACAGACGATGGCACTCCCGTGCTTCATCCGGGGACGCCGACTTATGAATCGTATTTGCCGGTTCTGGGTGCCCTGAACCGTTTGCCGACGCTGGAACAACGGGTGCACGCCGCGCAGTCCACCGGTTCCAAACTCCAACTGGCGGTAAAAACGATCCTCGATCTCCGCCTGATTGTCCTTGATGGCAGCAAGCTCTGCCTTTGTATTCTCGTCAAAATACGGGTTCGTGCACCACTCTTTGTAAGCCTCCATGTAACTCATGCTTTTTCCTCTTTTCTTTAATCTTTAATCCACTGTGCCCAATTCTTCCGGTACTCTTCCGGCGTCATATTCTCATTCTCCCGGAACAGCTGGTAGAACAAATCTTCATTGCCGATTCCGGATTCTGTAATTACTTCACTCATCGGCTGAATCGTAAAACGCAGCAATTCTTTTGCCGCATTAAACCTGCGATTCAAAATATAATCCCGCACACTGATGCCGTAGCTACCAAGGAACTTTTGCTCTAACAGGCTCTGCTCCATACCAAAACGCTCTGTCAGCAATGTATAGATACCCGGCTCCGCAAAATTTGCATTGATAAACTCGCGAACCTCCTCCATGGTATCTTTGCCGGTCGTCTCCTGCAGACATCCCGTAACCAGCTGCGTCAGCATACTGTGAATCGCCAGTTCGGACGCATTTTCCTTTACGCCTTCAAGGATCTTCCCAATCAGCTCTGCGACATCCGCTTTCTCGCTCGCCTTAAAGACAGGCACCGCATTTTTTTTATGAAACAGCTCATAAAACTCCGCTGCACAGTTTCCGTTAAAATGAACCCACGCCAACTTCCACGGCTCATCCTCGCTGCTGACATGTTCAAAGGCCTTGTGACAATCGATCCACACGCACTCACCCTTATGCAGTTCAATCGTCTGTCCTTCCGTGGAAATACTTCCCTTTCCTGCAACCACTTCAAAAATCAGATAAGAATCCAGATTCTCCCGCCTGCACACATGCGGTACGAGGCTTTCCAGTCTTCCTACCTCCTGCACATAGAGCAAATGATTTTTGGCAAACATTCCGGGTGTGTGAAGCATACGGTCTGACTTTGTAACCCCTTCCGAAGAAAACATCTTTTCCATTCGCTCAATCTCCTCCATCACTCTATACTCTCTCTCGCCAGTAATCCAGAATCTCCTGAATCGTCTGCTCCAACGGAATCTGCGGTTTCCATCCAGTCGCCGCGTTTAATTTGGTAATATCCGCCTCAATAATCGGAACATCGACCGGCCGGATCTTATTCGGGTCAATCTCCACCCGGATCTCCTTTGGTGAAAGTGAGATAATCAGATCCAGAATCTCCCGGATCTCGTGGGCGTGTCCGCTACCGACATTGTAAGTCTCACCTGCGGTTCCGCTCTGTACCAGAAGCGCATACGCGCGCACAACGTCTCGCACATCCGTAAAATCCCGCTTTGCCGCCAGATTTCCGACATACATCACGGGTTCTTTCTTTCCCGCCTCGATCTCCGCTACCTGTTTGCAGAAATCCGAGATGACAAAGATCGGCGACTGGCAGGGACCGATGTGGTTGAATGCCCGGACCATCATCAGCTGCATATCATACGCCTGCGTATAGATGCTGGCGATCATATTCTGGCAGACCTTCGTTGCCGCATAGATATTGCCCGGCCGAAGGTAATTGTCCTCCTTGATCGGCGTTTCCCCTTCCCGGATATGCCCGTACTCTTCACCGGATCCGATCAGAAGCACCCGCGGTTTGTAAAAAAGCTCACGCACCGCATCCATCAGGTTCACGCTTCCCTTGACATTGATGTCAATCGTAAGTCCCGGATTCTTCCATGCCACACTGACGGAACTCTGTGCCGCCAGATGAAAAATGTAATCCGGACGCACCTCGTACAGCAACGCAACAATCTCATCCTTATTCAAAATATTTAAGTCATGAATTGCCACTCCGGGTATCTCCAGCTGTTCATGCGCCAGTTTTGTCGCATGAACCTCCATTCCATGATGATCTTTTAACTCACGTGCGAGATAACTTCCAACAAAACCTGCCGCACCTACAATCAATGCTTTGCTCATATTGTCATTCCCTTTTATTTATAAATGATAACTTTCTACCATATTTGCAAATTCCTGTGAATTTGCAACCCCCCAGAATACCTGTGTCCTGTCCATCATACCAGAGTTCAGTGCATTTGTCCAATCGCTTATTCCCGCATCATCTCCCTCTCTGTCAAAGCATCCGCGGTACAGCATTTTTACATATTCGGTATTCGACAAATTCTTGTTACTGCACTCTGTGGAAAAGACAAATCCATAGGCAATCTCCTGCATGGACTGCGTATGATGGTTAATTGCTTCACACCAGTGATTCAAACCGTCTGTATCATAATTCCTGCTTAAAAACTGTGTATAATTTCTGGCAACGAAACATGTAACGTTATAGTTCTGGTCGCGCTCTTCCGTCAATGAGACATCGCCCTTCTGGATCTCATACGTATTGCACAGCTGCTGGAATTCCTCTGAATTGATAAACTGGCGGAACACATAAAGTCTGGAGGTTCCGTTTTCCAATGTCTTGACCCAGCCCGCCTTTCCGTCCGTATCCGATGCACGTCCCATCAGGCTCAGATACAGATGCTCCACATAATCTGCATTGTTATAATTATGATTCTGAAACTCCTCGCTGAACAAAAATCCGTATGCCACTTCCGCACCCGTTCTTCCGTTTGTCAGCTCCTGCGCCCAATAATCCAGTTCGCTCTGTTCTGCCGACCTGCCGAGTGCATTTTCATATAAAAGTGATGCAAACCGCTGCTTGCCGGTCAGCGTCGTTCCCGTGTTGCCGCTGTTTTCGTTGTCCGTGCCTGTGTTTCCGCCATTGTTACTGTCATTCGATCCGCTGCCTCCGCCTGTATTTCCGCCATTGTTACCGTCATTCGATCCGCTGCCTCCGCTGTTTCCATTGTCTCCGCCGTTGTTTTCCGGTGTTTTTACGGTTACGCTGCAGGTCAGCTTCTGCTTGTCATAAGACGCACTCAGCGTTGCATTCGTCCAGTTCTCACTGGAAAGTTCATACGCCACAAGACGGTAAATCACATTTGCAACGCTCTCCGGCAGATCACTATTCACCGCAAGTGTAAAGCTGGTCTCCCCTGCTGCAATTTTCTGACGGATCTTCTCAGCAAATGGATCCGACCACTGATGTATCTCCCCGGTCTTAATAAAATAATTCTCTTCCAGAGAGTTGCACTCATATCCTTCTACCGGCTGTGTATGGTCACTGTGTACCAGCTTCATGATATCGTCATTCAATCCAAAATACAGATGCTCATAAAACGTTCCTTTGTAGGACGCTCCCATATCATCCCAGGTGCTGTCAATCTGATACCATTTTCCATCCAGCTGCGCCGCTGTCCACACATGTCCATTTCCGGCAATCCGTCCCGTTGGAATACCGACCTTATTTAAAAGCATCACATAGGCTCTGTGATATGACTCACAGGTTCCCTTTCCGCGCGCCAGAACGCCCTCTGCTGCACAATAGCTGTACGTATAGTCGTAATCCGCGTGATCTAAAATCCAGTCATGCAGCCAGACCGCCTTATCAAAATCGGTCGAGCAGCTCTTCTCACATTCGCCCGCAACATTTGCCACGAGTTCTTCCACCGATGGATAATTCGGATCGTTAATTACGATGGGGTACTCCAGCAGCCCTGTCGTCTTGGTCTGGTATGGTGTCGATCCCATATCCATGACACCAAACCGGATATAATACGTACCTGACGCATAAAAGGTGAATTTGAACTCATCGCTATCTCCGTAGACACTGTTTGACCCATAGCTGATATCATAGACAAAATTCTGCTGCGCATCCGTCAGCGAAGCAATCCGGTATTTGTAAGTACCGCTCCCGCCGGTCGCCAGAAGCTTAAATGTCACCTCTTCCCCGCACTTGATATCTGACGGATAAGATACCGTTAAATTCAGCGTATCTGCCGCTTTTAATTCCTCAGATACCACTTCCTCTGCCATTACCGGCATACGGTTTCCGAGTGCCAGCACCATAGCGCACAATACTGTGCCAATTATCATTCTTATTTTTCTCATTTTGTACCTCAAAAGGGAATTCCGCCCGGAATTTCCCCCTTTCTTTTTTATTGTTTACCAGTCTCCAAGAAAATTCTGACAATAATTCGTACCGTAAGCTCCCCCTGTCGCATAGCCGGTCGCAAGATAGTCATACGACTCACTTAAAATATTGGCTCTGTGTCCCGTAGAATTCATCCAGCCATCCACCACAGCAGATGCTCCGTAGTATCCTGCCGCAATATTTTCTCCAGCAGCACGGTAATCCAGCCCCGCCTCATCATAGAGTGAAAAGCAGCTTGAGCCATTCGGGCGTGTGTGCGAAAAATAGTTCACAATCTCCCCGACACGTACCTGTGTCACCTGCTCCCACAGATCCTCTCTGGTCATAAGCTTTTCCAGACCATTGTTCTGACGCTGCTCGTTGCAAAGTGCCAGAATCTGAATATTCATCTGCCAGGCATCCGTATCATCCGGTGTCTCAATCGCATTTCCAATATGGATTCCACTTGCTGCACATCGTCTTGCGAACTCTGTACTAAATAAAAATCCATTAAACACATACTCTCTGGTATTCGTATAATTAAGCTTGTCCACCCAGTCTGTAAGGCCTGCCTCATCCGGTTCACGGTCCATCATCGTGTGATACAGCATCGTTGCAAACTCTGTGTTAGACGTATGCTTCTGCTTATATTCTGTGCTGAATATAAAACCATACGCCACCTGGCTGCCCTCGGCACCATTGGCAAGCTGTGTACTCCAGTCTGCAAGCCCTGCCTCATCCGGCTCGCGCTCCAGACAGATGCGGTACAATCTGGTCACGAAGTCTGTAATCGTATCATTGTCAGCACCGCACCAGGAGCAGTTGCCGAGAATCGGAATACTGATGTCGCTCCAGTCGCCGCTTCCACTCTCAATACCATAGGAAGCGCATAGCGCAGAAAATTCTTCCGAATTGACAAAGCCGGTCATGACCGCTCCTCTGGTCTGCCCTTCTGCCAGACGATTCATCCAGTCCGCCTTTCCGGCTTCATCCGCCGTACGTCCGAAAAATGCCTGATACATGGCATCCACATAGCAGCTGTTGCAGAGGTTCATGTTGCGGAATTCCGTACTGAACACAAATCCGTACGCCACATCAGCACCTCTCGCCTCTCCGGTCTGCAGACGGTTCACCCAGTCTGCTCTGCCTTCCTCGTCCGCCGTACGGCCAAGACACACCTGATACATCCGGTCTACAAACGCGGTGACATTATCCTCCGCCTGCACTGAAACGGTCTTCTCCGTCAGAAGACCGGCTCCTGTAATCATAACGAAAGCAGCAATAAAAACCGCCAGCGATCTTCGTATCTTTTTCATTCAGTTCCTCCATATCTCTGATTGATGTAGCCAAAAAACTCTATTATCCCACTTTAGTCTCTCGTTATTCCATACTTTTTGCACAGATTATTGAATTCTTCACTGCCGACAAATCCGTTAAATACATCTTCCCTGCTGTATCCCTGCGTCTGCATGCGGCTTACCCAGTCTGCCTTGCCGCCCGCATCTGCACTCCGGTCAAAAAATGCACGGTACAGATACTCCACATAATCATTGTCGTTCAGATTCTTATTCTTAAACTCCTGGGAGAAAATAAATCCCTGCGCTACTGAACCGCCGCTCTTTGTGTGATCCCACAGTCCGTTCGTCCAGTCGTTTAATCCGTCTGTATCCGGATTGCGGTCCAGGCAGATATTATAAAGTCTGGTCACAAATGCCGTCACACTGTCTGTCGCACCGCAGACCGTACATGCTCCTCTCGGAACTGTTCCGTACTGCGGAACCGCAATACCGTCTCCCCTCGTAATACCGTACTGGGTACAAAGATTGTTAAACTCTTCACTCTGCGAAAATCCGTTGAATACTTCCTCTCTGGTCGTTCCTGTCTCGAGTCTGCCGACCCAGTCATCCAGACCGCCCTGGTCATATTCACGTCCCATGAACGCGCGATAGAGCTGCTTTACATAATCGGTGTTGCAGTAATTGTAATTCTGGAATTCCTGGCTGAACACGAATCCGTATGACACCTCCACACCGGATGCCTGTCCGGATGACAATCTGTTCACCCAGTCATTTAAGCCCGCATCATCCGGTTCACGGTTTAAGCAGACCTGATACAGCCGGGTTACAAACTGTTCAATCGGATCTTCCGTAATCACCCGGTTGCTTTCCGGCACGACCTCGACCACATTCTTATTTACCCACATTGCCGGACGGACACCGCCGATCACATTCGCCACTGCCATACCGTCGTAGCGGAGCGAACCTGTGTAATGTACATACATGGCATCATATGTATAGATGCCCGGAGTCCGCAGCCACCAGTAAGAGCTCTGTGTATTTGTATTGCGAAGCGCCGGGTCGCCGTTTCTGCTAAGAGCATACTCTGTGCAGTTCGCCATTCGCTTGCCGTCCGTATTCAGATAGTTGGCAGCCTCCGATGCACTGAGCAAAAAGATCTTATCACCGGTCGCCGATCCGCCGGATGTTCCGAATACGGTATTCGACTCACCGGATACCGATGTTGTGTAAATCCCGGACTTCTGTCCATCGCTAAACGCCGCATTATAGAAGGAATCATTCAGCCAGGTACGGATACTGCTGTTCGCCCATGTAACCGTTGTCTGCAGGTTCGGATAATACCGCTGGAAATCCAGGACCTTCTTGCTGATCACCAGCGCCTTATCACCCTGAATATCCAGTACCGTCCACTCAATGGTCTCAGCGCCGTTGGAAGCATTGTTATCCTGCTCGTAAGAACCGTATTTTACAGTTCCGCCGACATGAATCTTCGTCCGGTCCACGCCGTCGGTGCTGGCACTTCCGCTTCCGCTGCAGGTGACACTCGCGCCGGTCAGTGCCTCATTATTTGCTCCGATCTCCAACGCTCTCCACTGCGCTCTGGAACCGCCGTACTGCACTGTGCGCAATCCGGCACACCGGTTAAATGCGTTATCGCCGATATATGTAACACCGCTTCCGATCGTAACATTCGAGATACATCCGCATCCCTCAAATGCATGGCTCTCAATCACGCCCTGATAGATATTGGCGGATTCAATCGGCGCCCACGCAAATGCGAAAGTTCCAATGTAGGACACGCTGTTTGGAATTGCAATACTGGTAATTCCCGAGCAGCTGTCAAATGCACTTGCCCCGATGCGGGTCAGTCCGCCAGCCGGCAGATTCACCGTCCGGATGCCATTGCAAAGATAAAATGCGTAATCACCGATTGTAGTCACACTGGAAGGAACCGTTACGCTTGTAATATTCTGTCCGTATTCAAATGCGTAATCGCTGATCGCAGTCACACCGTCCGGAATCTGCAGATTTGTCACTTCCGAATCATTCAGATACAAATGTTTTGCAAACTGAAGCGGGTTTGCCAGATAGCCGCCAAAATCAATCCTGCACCATGCAGCGAGATCGCTGATATACACGCCGGTCAGTCCGGTACAGTTCTCAAAAGCACTGATTCCAAATCCGGTCACACCGCTTCCCACCGAAACGGTATTAAGTGCTGTACAGCGGATAAACGCCGACTCCCCCACAAAGCCGGACTTGATCGTTGCCTGTTGAAGGCGGGTACAATCTGCAAATGCCGCATACCCGATCGTTGAGATCGTCGACGGTGTTGTCACACTCGTCAGTGAACTGCATCCGTAAAAAGTACATGCCCCGATGGATGTCACTCCCTCTGCAATATTTACCGTCGTAATCGATGTTTTATAGGCATACCACGGCATACACTGCGGGGATCCCGGCGTATCATATACCGGATAATCATACATCGCACCGCTTCCGCTGATCGTAAGCACGCCCTTATTATAGCTCCATGTCAGATTGTCGCCGCACTTGCCGGAAGCTGCATACTTCATATTCTCTGTCACTTTTACGGCAGCCACATCTTCTGCCGCGCTCATCTCTGTCACAGGCTTGCTCTCCGCCGCCTCTGTTGCTTCCGTCTCTTCCGTCTCGGTCGCTTCTGCCACTGCTGCTTCGGCTGCTTCTGTTGTTTCCGGCTGCTCTGTGCTTCCCTCCGGCTTCGCTTCTGCCTCCGCATCCGTTGTCTGCACCGCCGTCTCTTCAACAGCCGCGTCACTCTCCACCGTTGTCTCCGTCACTTCCGCTGCATAGACTGCATTGCCCGGAAATGCCACACCACATGTGAGTATCATTGCCAGAAAAGCCGCTAACACACGTCTCTTCATAATCTCCATACCTCACTTTCCCCGTATACTACAGAAGGAATCCTGCCGGATTCCTTCCCTTACTGCTACTATAGCATTTTATATACGTTTTGTCCATTTATAATCCATAACTGGCAACCATATTTGCAAATTCCTGTGAGTTTGCAAAACCCCAGAATACAGTCTCTCTGGAGGTGCCGTTGTTCAGCTGGTTCACCCAGTCATTCAGCCCCTCATCGTCATACAAGCGTCCGAAAATACCGCGGTAGAGCATCTTGACATAATCGCTGTTTGAGAGGTTCATGTTGATGCACTCCTGTGAGAATACAAAGCCATACGCCACATTTTCCATTCCGTATCCGCTGTTGATGCGTCCGCTCCAGTCATTTAAACCGTCCACGTCATAGGTACGTCCCAGAAACTCGGTATAATTTCTTGCCACAAAGCGCGTCACATTGTAATTCTGATCCCGGTCCTCGGTCAATGTGACGGTTCCTCTCTCAATCTCATAGGTATTGCAGAGATTTCCGAACTCTGTGGAATCCGTAAACTGCCGGAACACATAGAGTCTTGACACACCATTTGTCAGATGTGTCACCCAGTCTGCCTTTCCGTCCGCATCCGATGCACGTCCCATCAGGCTTAAGTACAGATGCTCCACGTAATCTGCGTCGCTGTAATTCTTGTTCTGGAATTCCTCGCTGAAAAGGAAACCGTAGGCAACCTCTGCTCCGGTGCTTCCGTTCTCAAGCCGGCCTACCCAGTAGTCGACCTCAGACTGTGTTGCAGAGCGGTCCAGCACATACTGGTACAACAGTTTTACAAACGGCGCCGCCTTGTGCTGCGTTGTTGTGTCCGTCGTATCCGATGTATCTGTCGTTCCTGTCGTTCCTGTCGTTCCTGTCGTTGCCGTCACACTCTTGCTTGCCACATTACTGTCCCAGTAGGTATCACATACTGCCACCGCCTTGACCGTGCAGCTTCCGCTCAATGTAAATGTCGACGAATATTTCTCCGATCTCGTGTAAGCCGGCGTCGGTGTATCTCCGTTGATTGTGTAATAGATGATCGCATTCGGCGTACTGCTCGTTATCGTCACATAATTGACATTGTTGTTCGCCGTAACCGAAATCTGTGGCTGTGCGGTCTGCTGTGTGATCGTCGGCAGGGTTCCCGGATCGGAGTACGTCGCTCCGCTGTCCAAGGTACAAGCCGGAAGATACTCACTCCAGTAGGATTCTTCTGCGTGGGAGCTTGCATAGCTTGCCAGATCCGCATCATATACGGCGTCGCTCCGCTCAAAATATTCATAGTCGATGGTGCTCTGATCCGCCCAGGTACAGTCTACATTGTACCAGGAGTCGTTGATACGCACCTTATTCCACTCATGGTCATCACTTGTCACCGCAATACAGTCAACACCCACGCCGTTGCACATCATCTCAAACGCCTGCGCATATCCGGCGCAGACGGTCTTATCCATGCAGAATACGCTGTATACCGACTGTGTGTATGCCGTATCTTCATTAAACGAGTTGCCATAAATATCCGTATTATAATCCACTTTCTGCACAATGAGATCGTGAATCATTTTTACTTTTTCCGCCTCAGAGCTGAGTGAATTGACCGTATTTTTCCAGGTATCCACCTGATTCTTCACACTCTGTGTTGCAGTGCTTCTCGCCGTACCATTCTGAAAGGCAGAATAGACACCGAATGCCGCATACCATCCGCTGCTGCTGCCTCCCTGATACAAAGACACATTGATAAAATAATACTGCGGATTCATGTAACGGAACATATATGCCACATACGTAATTCTGTTTGAATTCAGGCTTCCGCAGGATACATACGGTATATGTCCATCCGTCAGATTATCCGTACCAAGAAGCACCTGTCTGCAGGATGCATCCAGTCCATCCCAGAATTTGCGCTCTTCCGTCGAAAGCATATTATACACGTAATTGGACGAATAAGCATCCCACGCTGCTGCATATACACTGGAACTCTTGCTGCTGTTTGCCTCTGTTTCGTCTAAAATATCATCTTCTGCAATCGTTCCGACATTGATCACGTTAAGATCCAGCAAACCTGTCGGATGTGTAATCTCCTCTGCGGTCGCTTCTGTCTCGTTCTCTGTTGTGTCGGCAGCTGCCGCTTTCACAGGCTCCGCAGACTCCGTGCTTTCCGCAGTCTCCGTATTTTCCGCAGTCTCCGTATTTTCTGCGGTCTCCGTACTCTCTGCTGCGGCGGTGTCCACAGACGTCTCTTCAGATGTCTGCTCTGTTTCTTCCTCCGTTACAGTTTCTGCCACTTCTGCTGCGGATACCTGTGCCGGTGTCCCGACACTTCCCATTACCATGCATCCCAACAGCAGTATTGCTGCAATTCGTTTCTTCATACCTAATACTCCTTTTTATGATCATTACAGACCGTAGCTTGCGATGATATTTTCAAACTCTTCCGAGTTCGCAAATCCCCAGTATACCTCTTCTCTGGAAGTTCCCTGCTCCAGCCGGCCGACCCAGTCTGCTTTTCCGGCAGCCTCAGATGCTCTGCCCAGGCACAGGTTGTAAAGCATTTCTGTGTAATCCGCATTGTTTCGGTTCTGGTTTTCAGATTCCTGCGAAAATACAAATCCGTACGCCACATCCTTCGGCGACTGTGCCCCCGAAAGAATGATGGAACACCAGTAATTGATGCCGTCCGTCTCTCCGGTTCTTCCAAGCGCCTTCTCATAGCACCGGTTGACATACTGCGTCACCTTGATATTTTTGTCTCTCGCCTCTGTGATCTCCGCCTGTCCCGGTGTGATTCCATAACCGGAACAGATATTTCCAAATTCTGTCGATCCCGCAAAACCGTTGATAACATAGACATAGGAAACACCATCATTTAAGGTTGAAAGCCAGGTATTCTTTCCGGACTCGTCCGAGCTTCGATCCAGCATTGCCGCATAGAGGATGTCCACAAATTCCGCATCAGACTTGTTCAGATTACGAAACTCTTCGCTCATTACCAGATCTTTTACGATCTCAGCTCCACCGTTACCGGCAACCAGCTTGCCTGTCCATGTATTCAGACCGGACACATCCGCATCCCTGCTAAGGATCTTGCGGTAGCAGCGCATCACGTACGCCGTCGCATTGTAGTTCTGATCACGGTTCTCCGTCAGGCTCACCGTTCCCGGTGAAAACATATAATAGGAGCACACTGTCGCAAACTCTGACGACTCAATCAGCTGTTTTAACACATATTTCTGTGAGACTCCGTTGGACAGAACCTCCACCCAGTTGCTGACTTCCGAATCCTGCGGACTTCTGGCAAAAAGTGCCGCGTAAAGCTTCCGCACGTACACCTCATTCGTGTAATTCTTATTCTTAAATTCACTGCTGGAAATGATATCAACCGCAACATCGGCAGCGGTCATCGTCTCCTCCGAAATTGCAGTGGCATATGCATTCATGCCGCTTGCATCCGGCTCACGCTCCAGAAGGCTCTCATACAGCCTGGTCACATACAGCTGTGCATTCTGATAATTATCTCTTACATAGAAGAAATTGCAATCCACGTAACCGCTTATACCGCTCACGCCGCCCTTGCTGCTGTACTGCCATGCGTAATACTCGCCTGCATACGTCGTCTGCGTCGTATAATTGGCAAGCCAGATCTTATAGTAGTCGTCCAGAATCTCGCCTCTTATGTAAGACTGCAGCATGGTCTTATTCGCATAGACCATCGGCGTATATCCTGCCGACTGCACCGTGGTACAAAAAGCATTCACAACTGCCGTTGCCGTATCAATATCCAGATTGGCATCCGCAAGACGTCCACTATGGTTTGTGCCGAATTCATAATCTATGACCACCGGCAGTGTGATATTGTAGCCAGAGATTCTATTTAAAAGATAATTTGCCTCTTCCGCTGCCTCCGCCTGTGTGGTTGCCTGTGAGAAAATATAGACACCGACTCTTAATCCGGCATTCAATGCGCCTTGGATATTGGCCCGATACTTGGAATCATCGAACAATCCTCCGTTCGACATTCCGCGGTATCCCACACGGATCAGCGCGTAGTCAATTCCGGCTGCCTTGACCGCCGACCAGTTAATATCTCCATTGTGATAAGAAACGTCGATTCCGTTCACAATCTTATAACCACTGTCGTACCGCCCGTTATGTATATAGGAGCTTCCGGTATATCCACTGTAAGTCGCCGATGAGCTTTTGATATTCGATGTACTCTCCGGCTCCTCATTGCTCATGGAGGTACCCGCCTGCGGGTCTTCTTCCAACGCTTCCTCTGCCACAGTGCCGGATGCCTTTAAGTGCCCTGTCTTCTCTACTGTTTCCGTCTCTTCGGTCTCCTCTGTCTTCCCGGTTCCCTCTGCCGCTTCGGTCTCCTCTGCCGCTTCGGTCTCCTCTGCCGCTTCGGTCTCCTCTGTCACTGTCGCCTGACTCTCCGAGCCTCCTGCCACATCTTCCGTCTCTGTCTCTGTCGACGTCTGCGCTTCTGTTTCCGTCACAGATGCTGCTTCCGTTTCCTCCGATATATTTTCCGGATTTACTTCTTCTGTCGCCATCTCCGTTCCGGTTTCCGTAAGGCTCTGTGCCATCGCCGCCTGTCCTCCCGGTATTCCGGTTGTCAGAAGCGCTGCCGCCAGTATACACGCTAGTACTCTTTTCTTCATCTTGATCCTTCCTCTGTCTAAATAACATATTTCTACCAATTTTAATTATACACGTACCGTGGACAACGTCAATTTACAAAATATGTATATTTCCTTAATTTTTCCGGTCATTCTTCCCCAGAATCTGACAGACCTGTCTGTGAGAGCAACGTTTCCTTTATACAAAAGAGCCCGCGCTGTCAAATCGACAGCGCGCCCCGGGCCTGCGTTATGTGAGCGTGATGCTCGCGG
>OGXI01002408.1_pt1 | contig 14135 bp, 7 predicted proteins | sample 1576221 | NCBI WGS metagenome assembly OGXI01 (sample SAMEA3541523, study PRJEB24748) | human gut metagenome | biome: human gut; feature: human-associated habitat; material: faeces | place: China | collected 2012
CAACTTGTCCTTTTCCTACAATCAAATCCACTGCTTGTCCGGTAAGAATCGGCACGTAAAGGGTAAGCACAACCGTAATCAGCGCCAGTACAAGAGAAACAATCAGGAAAAACCGGTAGCGGCGGATATAATGCAGCACCTTTTTTATCGTTTCCTTCTGCGTCATGACTATCTTGCCCCCTTTCCGTATTGGGATTCATAAATTTCCCGGTAGACCTCACAGGAATCAATCAGCGTATCATGCGTTCCCATTCCTACAATCACGCCATCATCAAGCACAACAATCTTATCCGCATTCCGCACCGAAGCCGCACGCTGGGAAACAATAAAAAGTGTCATATCTTTTAATTCTTCGCGAATTGCCTTTCTAAGAGCGGCATCCGTTGCATAATCAAGTGCCGAGGCACTATCATCCATAATCAATATTTCCGGTCTTCTCACCAATGCTCTGGCAATTGTCAGACGCTGTTTCTGTCCGCCGGAGAAATTTCGCCCTCCCTGCTCCACAACCGAATCCAGTCCATCCGGTTTTCCAAGAACAACTTCTTTTGCCTGAGCAATTTCAAGCGCCTTCCACATTTCCTCTTCCGTTGCATCTTTTTTGCCCCATTGCAGGTTGGAGCGGATGGTTCCTTCAAACAAAACGGCTTTCTGAAGCACAACACCAATCCGTTTTCTCAACAAGGCAAGTGACTGCTTATGAACCTCTACGCCATCAACGAGTAATTTACCGGATGTAATATCATAAAATCTCGGAATCAAATGAACTAACGATGTTTTTCCGGAACCGGTACCACCGATAACGCCAACGGTCTCTCCCTTTTTCACGGAAAAATGAATATCGGTAAGGGATTCCGTATGGGTTCCCGGATAGACAAGACCGACATGTTCAAATGAAACAGCAATGTCGCCATCCCCCGGCTTTGTCTCCTCATTCGGCGTAGAAAGTCCCGGTTCTCTCTCAAAGACTTCCTGCACACGGTCACCACAGGCAATCGCTTTATTTACCATAACAATCATGTTTGCCAGTTTGATTAATTCTACCAAAATCTGTGCCGTATAATTAACTAACGCAACTACCTGTCCCTGAGACAAATAACCGGCATCTACTTTCAGCGCACCAATCCAGATTAACGCAATTACTCCGACATTGATAATCAGATAGGTAATCGGGTTTGTAAGTGCGGAAACTCTTCCCACTACCATCTGGAACTTATTTAATGCCTGATTTTCTTCCGCAAATTTTTCCTTCTCCTGTTCCTGCTTATTAAAAGCACGCTGCACACGGACACCGGACAAATTCTCACGGGTTCTTCCTAACAGTTTATCAAGTGCCTCCTGCACACGGCGGTACATCGGAATACTGACAAACATCACACCGAAAATAACGATTGATAATAATGGAATGACAACTACAAAAACAAGCGCAGCCTTGACATCAATTGTAAACGCCATAACCATCGCACCGAGCACTACAAACGGCGAACGCAGAAACAAACGAAGTGCCATATTAACAGCTGCCTGTAACTGGTTCGTATCACTTGTCAAACGGGTAATCAATGTAGAACTTCCTACCTGGTCAACATCTCCAAACGATAAGGACTGAATATGACGGAACAACGCCTGTCTCAGTCCGGCGGCAAATCCCACAGCTGCTTTCGCCGCAAAATACTGCGCCACAAGAGCAGCGGTCAAACCAACCGCTGCCAAAAGAACCAATATACCTCCCATCCATCCAATAAAACCATAATCTCTGCTTCCGATTCCATGGTCAATAATTGCTGCCATAACAAGCGGCACAAATAATTCTAACGTCGCCTCAAACAATTTAAACAACGGGGCGAAAATACATTCTTTTTTGTATGAACTTAAAAACTTAAATAACTGCTTCACACTTTCCTCCTAGTGGTAAATTTTCGTCTCCCTGCATTGCTAACTGTGCTTTTACAAGTCGATAATAAATACCTCTCTTTGCAATCAATTCTTCATGAGACCCCACTTCCGCAACACGATGTCCGTCAATTACAACAAGTCTGTCTGCATGTTTTAACGTCGAAAGACGATGCGCAATCGCAAAGGTAGTACGCCCCTTGGTCAAACGCTCCAATGCTTGTTGTATCATAAATTCACTCTCCGTGTCAAGACTTGCCGTTGCTTCATCTAAAATTAACAGTCTAGGTTCATTCAAAATTGCTCTTGCAATCGCAATCCGCTGTCTCTCTCCACCGGACAAACTGTGTCCTTTTTCTCCCACATATGTATTATAGCCATCCGGCGTCTGTGATATAAATTCATGTGCATTTGCCGTTTTTGCCGCCATTATCACTTCTTCTAATGAGGCATCCGGTCTGGCAAAACGGATATTTTCAAGAATTGTCCCAGAGAATAAAAATGTCTCCTGTAACACCACACCAATTTGTGAATGAAAATAATCCGACTGGATTTCCTTTATATTATGCCCATCGACCAACAATTTACCATCATCCACCTCATAAAGACGCATAATCAGATTGATAATCGTAGACTTTCCGGTTCCGGATGCGCCTACAATACCAATCATTTCCCCTTTCTTTATCGTAAGATTCAAATCTTCCAAAACCGGCTGATACGATTTGTAACCAAACGAGGCATGCTCAAACCGGATTTCTCCTTCCACATCAAGGCGAATCGGCTTTTGCACATCCTCAATAAAAGGTTCCTGTGTCAAAACATCATTGATTCTTTCCATACTGCTAATCAGATTCATCAGTTCCCTCGGCATATTTGTCATCCAATTTAGGTACATATATAAAAGCTGTGTATATGTTACAAACTGTAGCAGTTCACCGGTCGTCATCCTGCCGCCTAATACATCCAATCCACCAAAATAAATCACAAGGAACACACCAGCTCCCATCAAAAGGCTTACCATCGGCATAAACACAGCCCAAAACACTTCATTTTTTGTCTGTACACGACAGAACTCATCCGTAAGCATATTGAATTTATCTCGCTCATTTTCTTCTTTTCCATAGGATTTCACCACGCGCATACCGGATATCACATCCTGCAAACTGCTGTTTACCTCATCGCTCTTCTTAAACTGCAAATGAAACCGTCTGTGAATATTCTTTCGGAACGCATACGTCACAAATACTGCCGCCGGAATGAAAACAAACGCAAGCAGTGCAAGTTTTACATTGAGTAACACCATAAAAATAATGTCACAGGCAAAAATAAAACAGACCGTAAACATATTACAGAAAGTTCGCTCCATAAATTCACGAATCTTTCCCGTATCAAAAACAATTCGGTTCATCAATTCGCCCGGCCTTCTGTCATTGATAAAATTCAGCGATAAAATCTGAATGTGGGAAAACATCCGCTGCCGCAAATCTTTTGAAATAGTTGCGCCTAAAACCGTACAGTAATACGTTTTTAAAATGTTAATCACAACAATTCCGACACTTAACAAAAACATGATGCCAAGGCAGATAAAAGCGGTTGAAATTCCACCCTCTCTGCGTTTCAAAACATCGTCCACCAAATGCTTTTGTATTTCCGGATTCAAGAGTGTCACAACGGCAGCCAGAATCATTAACACAATGATCCCCGCAAACTTTCTCTTATACGGTGCTGCCATTTTCAAAAAGCCTTTCCAGAATCCGCCCTCTTTGGAGCAGTGCGGACAATATTTCGTACCCGGTATCGCATGGTGGCATTTCGGACATATTTTCTCGTATTCCGTACTGACTACCTCTTCCTCTCTGCCGGATGCCAGAATATGGATTCCTCTGGCAATGTAAGCATAACGCGATAAATGTCTCGCCGAATAATGAACAATGTGCTTTGGCACACCGTCAAAATTGATTACTAAAAGTCCGCCACCGATTTTTGCCTCTGCTTTTACATCGATACATTTGGAAACATCGTATTCCTGTTTGATACTGCCCTTTTCCACAACAAAAAGTCTGCGGTTTGTGACAATAAAATAGGAGTCTTCCAAAAAATTTCCGGCATCATCAATATCGACCGGAACCGCATAGTAAATGCGTTCGTTGTCCGTAAGCGAAATAACCTGCTCTGCCTCTTTTGGCAGTTCATATCTTAAAATCATACTGCTACCTCAAACTTTCTATCCTACAAGAACAAATCCAGTTTTCTTTGTTCCTTCTGCGAAAGAGCAAATACATCCCGTATCTCAAACCGGTTTTCATCCAAATCAGTGATGAGAAGACGGCAGTCACTTAACCGCACCACCGCATTACTTCCCATGTTAATCGTAAAGCGACACTCCCCACGGTCGGTCATAACATGAAAATAGGCATAACCATACTCATCCTTGATATCCAGAATCTTCTGAATTATCGGGGTAAAATAATGAAGATTTAACTGCTCCAAAAGCATTTTTCTCGTTTTCTTATCTACCTCTTTGATATTTTTTATTACCCCAATTTCATGGGAGCGTTCTTCTACCGTCCGAATCGAAAGAAAAGAATCCGGCTCAGTAAATGGAAACAGACGAATCACCTGAATCCTGTCCCACTTCTTTCCCTCGTAAGAAAGAGATAAAAAGCCGCCCTCTGTTCTCTCAAAAACAGCATTGTCCTGATTCAGATAGTGAATTGCCGTCATTTCCTCGACTTCATTTTCCATATTTGTGATGACTTGATTTTCACTCATAACGATTCCCCTTTCAAAGCCAGTGATTTCGTCTGTAACTCCATCAGCTTATAATAAATTCCCTGTTTCTTTTCCAATTCCTTATGCGTACCCTCTTCGACGATTTTTCCACCATCAATTACAACTAAATGGTTTGCGTCCCGCAGTGTGGAAAGGCGGTGTGCAATGGACAATGTCGTCCTTCCCTTCACCAGATAATTAAGTGAATTTTGGATTGCTTTCTCGGTTTCCGTATCCACACTTGCCGTCGCTTCATCTAAAATCAAAATTTTCGGATTTGCTAAAATTGCTCTGGCAATCGAAATCCTCTGTTTTTCACCGCCCGACAAGTCTTTACCCGATGCTCCAATCACGGTATCATAACCATCCGGCATATTGGCGATAAATTCATGCGCACTTGCTAAAATTGCAGCCTGCACTACGTCTTCTCTCGTCGCCTCCGGATTCGCATAAGCGATGTTGTCCGCCACCGTTCCCATAAAAATATAAGTGTCCTGTGATACCATCGCCACATTTTTCCGTAAATCATGAAAAGCTAATTCCTTTACCGGAATACCATCCAGATAAATTTCTCCCTCATCCACATCATAAAGACGCGAAATCAAATTTACAAGCGTCGTTTTTCCGGCACCGGAACGCCCCACAATACCAAGCATTTCACCGGGATTTACATGAAGGCTGATATCTTTCAAAACCGGATGATTTGTCTCGTAGCCAAAACTCACATGAGAAAGTGTAATTTCTCCCTTTGGATTTTTAATCTGCTTCGGATTTTCCACTTCTTCAATCTCTGGAATGGCATCCATAATTTCAAACATGCGTTGGGCAGCATTGATACTGTCCGACCACATCTGAAATACACGGGAGAAGAAATTCATCGGTCCGTTTAACTGCCCCACATAGCCAACAAACGTAATCAAAACACCAAGTTCCACGGTATGCGTATTCAGAAGCAGAATCACACCGACAATCCAAACCCAGATATTTGAAATCTCCTGCACTAAATTATATAAAATCGTAAATTTATTATTGTATTTTACAATGCGTATTTCCGCCTCTTTCAGACGCTCATTTGGCGCTTTGAAACGCTCTTTTTCCTGCTTTTGCTGTCCGAAAGCTTTTACCACACGAGAACCGGTCAAATTGTCATTGACACGGTTATTTACCGCACGCTCTGCCCGGTGGCGTCTGCCAAACAAACTCCACAATTTCGGCTTTAATTTCACGCTCATAAAAACTAACAGTGGCAGCAGAATACAGGCTACCAGTGCCATCTGCCAATTCAAACGGAACATAACCGTAAACGTAGCAAGAATGGTAAAGCCATGCACAAATATGTACGGAAATCCATCTAAGAAAAAATCGGTCACACGGTTTGCATCACTTAACACACGTGTCATAAGTCCACCGGTCTGCTTGCTTGTAAAAAATCCAAGTGACAATCTTCCCATATTGGAAAATACATCCTGCTTCATGTCACGCACAGTCGCTGCAACCACCTGTGCCATCAAGGTTCCCTGTACAAGCTGGACGCCCTGCTGTACAAGTTTTGACAATATCATTACAAGCACAAGCATCAAAAGAGCAAAACCATACCGCCCGATTTCACTTTGTGAAACTTTTCCCGGCAGAATCTCATCATACAATACCGTACCGCTTAAATAAGGCCATACAAGATTCAATCCGGCCGCCAGAAAATAACAGGCAAAAATAATAATAACCTTAAAACGGTACTGAAGAAAATATTTCATCGTTCTTCCAAAAATCGAACGTTTATTCATGCACTTCGGACAGATTTTTCTTTTTGGATCCGGGTACATCGTTCCACACTTTGGACAATACTGTGCTTTCTGCTCCTGAATATCCGCAGACGCTTCCACTTCTTCTGCTTCCTCTGGATATTTTTTTATCTTATTATAACTTTTACGAAACAAATTCATCTGTTCAAAATACAGATTTGTCAGCGCCGCTAATAAAAGTGGTTTGCCCTTATAATCAATTGTGACTAGATTTGTCGCGAGCTGCTTTTCCACTCTCATATGCGAAGTATCCGCCAAATCAAACCATTCCAGCATATATTCTTTTTCATCCTCTGCATACTGCATATCTGCCGTCTTCGTTCCACGGAAATAGCGAACCGTCATCTGTTCATGGCGGCTCTTGGCAACGCCGATTTTCGTACTTGTCAAGAACAAATATCCACTGATATATTCCGAATCAAAAGATAAATCAAACGGACAAACATCTAAAATATCATCGGATTTTATTTGATATGCCAAAAGCGTATTTAATACCTGCTTTGGCAGTTGATTTTTCTTCATGATAATTCCCCCTGCTTTCATTAACTACTCTTTTGGCTATTGTAAAACAAGGAAACAATTCTTGCAATAGATTATTCTAAACAAACCATGTATCTTTTGCAAAATAAAACCGTGCCTGCCGGCTTACGAAACACCGACAGACACGGTCTGACTTTTTTATCGAATTTCCTGCCTATGAATGATATCACAAATCACACCGGCAAGCTCCGGTTTTAATTCTTCTAACGTCACCGGCTGTTGCTGCAAAATTACACTATGACAAGTTGAATTAACAAACTCCACAATCATATACAGCATCAAATCCGGATTACGAAACATCCTTCCTGACTGATCCAAAAGCAAATAATATCTTTGATAAAAACTGTCACCATCTTCATTATTCTCCAGCAAAAGTGCCTTCTGAAAAACTCCCCAGCTTAAATTTTTTGAAATAAATTTCAATAAATTTTTGTTCTGGTTCAATTGATTAATAACAGAATTAATCAAAAAGATTACATGGTCTTCCAATGAATCCAGCTGCACCCGGTTCATCTCCTCTAATGCACGGCAAAATACCTGTCTCGCCTTATCTGCAATCAATTTGTCGCGGATATCAAATTTATCTTTGAAATAAAGATAAAATGTTCCTTTTGCCATATTTGCCTTTTTAGCTATATCGGAAATGGATGTGTCATTTATTCCCTTCTGCGTAAATAGAGCAAATGCTGCCATCAGCAGAGAATCTCTCTTTTGCTTTTTCTTATCATCCAATTTGCCCATACAAAATCACCTAGTCCTCTTTTTCAATGGCTGCTGTCTCAATGACAAATTTCACTTCACCATTCATAGAGCCGTGAATGCCGCTGAAACTCTTATAATCTTTTCCAACTTCACAAACGGCTTTCAGACGGTCAATCAAACCTTTGACATCCTCTTCATACGTGTCATTGATTTTTTCAATACCATCTTTATTAAATTCGCTCATGCCGTCGGCTAATTTCTTGCTTCCATCTTTCAGCTTACCACTCGCTGTATCTAGTTTGCCAACACCTGTTGACAATTTTCCGGCAGCACTCTTTAAGGATTTGCTTCCCTTGTCTAACTTCTTCACACCGCTGCCTACCGTTTTAATGCTCTTTTTCAATGTCTTTCCGGATTTCACAAGTTTCTTTGACGCACTCTTTAACTTCTTATTGTTCTTCGCCAGTGTATCGCCGCCCTCTTTCAATGTCTTCACACTGGAAACTAATGTCGGCATACTGGTTTTTAATTTTGTAGAAGCTTCTGTCAAAGTTGAGGAGTTTGCAGATAATTTATCCAAGCTGTCCATTACTGTTGCTACGCTGCCGGATACTTTTTCAGCACCAACTTTCAAATCACCGGTTGTGGAAGTTGCCTGTTTCATTGCCTGAATTGCCTGTTTCTGTCCGGCAAGTACCTGCTCTAACGTTGCAACTGTTGTTGCATCTGCACCGGTCGCTTTCAATTTCTTTAACAGTAAATCCGTAGTCTCATACGTTTTTTCTAAACTTGCCAGATTGGTATTTAACGATGTCACACCATCACTAACCGCTTTTGCTCCGGATTTCAATGCCGTAACATTCTGTTTTGAACCAAGTTTGTCGACACTGCCGGTGTAGGTCTTCAGTCCGGTATCAAAACTCTGAATCTGAGTTGGAATATCCTTTACGGATTTGTAAAGTAAGGCACATCCATTTGTAATTTTTGCTGCACCATCTACATAACTTGCGGTTCCTTTTGCAAATGTTGTTACACCATTTGCATAATCGGTAACGCCTTTTACTAATGTCGGAGCACCTTTTGCCAGTGTGCTGATTCCATTTGCCAACTGGTTTACGCCCTCTTTCTGGAATTTCTTCACAGAAGTGTTAAGCTCGCCCATTTTGCTGTCAAACAATTTCAAATTATCATACAAATCATCAGAGCCATCAACTAATTTGTCAGAAGCATCGGTCAAATCATTCAGTTTTTCTTCCAAATCATCTAACTCATCCACATCGTCTAAATCCAAATCATTCAAAAGACTGGCACTTCCGTAGGTAAATGTATTACCAATTGTAAAATCTTTTGTATCAGCAGTTACCGTAAAATCCGAAGGGATTTTATCTGCCATATCATCACTCAAATCTAAGTTCTCAGCCATTCCCGGAACACCCATGCCGATAATCATCTGATTATCACCATCATTGACTACTCTTGCATTATCCACTTCGACATTTTCAAAATGGTCAGAAGAAAGAACCATTGCGGTCACCATAACAAATGGTGTATAAATTGTTGTTTCTTTACCATCAATTTTTTTCTTCCGGCTGGACTTATTCGTATAGGCAACATGGATTTCCACTTTTCCACTCTTGCCAAGCATATCTTTTGCTGCAATTTCTTTACCATCCAATTTGTAAGTAATCTTCATATCAACCGGAAGTTTTTCATCCGATTCACCCTGATAGTAAATATCTTTTCCGGCGCCGCTCCAGTCAACATCCTTACCATTCTGTTTGAATGTCTCATCTCCTTTGACATTCGAGATGTTTTTCAAATCGGAAATATCATTAATGGTTCCGGTTGTTTCATTTGCACCCTTCAGCCAGTCCGATACAGTAATCTTGGATACTGAACCATCTGCTGCCGCGTTGACATAAACGGATTCCTGTTTTTTGATTTTTTTTGCTTCTACAAAAGAGCTGTTGCACACTACCATGCCAAGACTAAGCACAGCACACATTGTACATTGTAAAGTTTTTTTCAATTTCTTATTCATAGTCATCGTCCCTCCAAACTAATAATCGATTTTCCGCATATCCCATGTGGTCTTGCAAATCCATTTATCAAACACTGTCAGCATCGCCGGCAGAACAAGAATAACAACGATTGTACTAATCACTGCCCCACGGGACAACAACGTACAAATTGACTTAATCATATCAATACTTGACGACATCGTTACGCCGAATGTTGAAGCAAACAAGCACATACCACTTATCATAATGGACTTAATTGAAGTCTTATGCGCAATATCGATTGCTTCCTTCTTACTCTTTCTTCGTACCACACGTTCTTTATGATAACGGCTCGTCATCAAAATTGCGTAATCTACAGTCGCACCGAGCTGAATCGTACCGATTACGATACTTGCCACAAACGGCAGCGACTCGTGTGTATAAAATGGCACTGACATATTTAAGAATATCGCAAACTCAATTACCATAACCAAAATGACCGGAATCAAAATGGACTTAAAGGTAATGAGAATTATAAGGAATATCGCAGCAACCGAAACATAGTTTACATTTACTAAGTCGATATCGGTTACATCCTGCAAATCCTTCGTCAATGGTGCCTCACCAATTACCATCGAATCTTTGCTGTATTTCTTAACAATCTTATTTATATCAGCAATCTGTGAATTTACCTCGTCTGTTGCTGCTTTATAGTCGGAGCAGACAAAGGCAATCTCATAGTTATCACTCTTTAGTTTAGATTCCAGTTTCTTCGGAATCATACTGCTTGGAATGCTGACCCCCTTAAAGGAATCAATTCCGAGTGCCCATTTAACACCTTTCACATCCTCAATTTTCTTTAACATTTCACTCTTTTCTTTGGATGCCATACCATTTTTCATCAATACGATATGGGTGCTGTTCATATTAAATTTCTCTTCGAGTTTTTTATTTGCAACGGCAGAATCCAGTGACTGTGGAAGTGCCCCCGCAATATCATAGTAAATTTCGTAATTGCTGTTTCCGTACATCGCAGGTCCCAGTAAAACTAAAAATAATACTAAGACAACCGGCCATCCCTTTACAATCTTTTTCGATAAACCATCCAGATTTGGAATTAGATTCTTATGGGTGGTTTTATCGATTGCTTTATCAAAGCAGAGAATCAATGCCGGCAAAACAGTCAAACATACGATAACGCCGATGATAACACCTTTTGCCATAACAAGACCTAAGTCCATACCTAATTTAAAGGTCATGAAACAAAGTGCAGCAAATCCGGCAATCGTTGTTACCGAACTACTGGTAACGGAAGTAAATGTATTGGAAATCGCATGTGCCATTGCACGGTTTTTATCCCCGTCATACCTGACTTTATTGGCTTCATAACTTTCCAAAAGGAAAATGGAATAATCCATCGTTACACCAAGCTGTAAAATCGCTGTCAGCGCCTGAGTAATATAGGAAATTTCTCCAAATACCATATTCGTTCCCATGTTATAGACAATCGCCATACCGATACCAAGCAAAAAGATAAATGGTGTTACCAGGGAATCCATCGTCAGTAACAAAATGAGAAGCGAAAGCACCGCTGCTACAACAACATAAATCGGCATCTCTGCCATCGCCAGATTTTTAATATCGGTAACGACACCGCTCATACCACTGATAAATGCCTGTTTCTTTACAATACCACGCATTTCGGTAATCGCATCCATCGTTGAATCTGCCGATGTTGTATTGTCAAACAGGGCAATCATCATCGTTGCGTTCCCATTAAACAAGTCCTCTCTAAGTTTATCCGGGAGCATCTCTGTCGGAACTGTAATATCCATTGCGTCATCATACCAGATAACATCCTCCACATGATTCACTTTTTTCAATTTTTCTTTGAGAGCCACAATGTCCTTCTTCTCCATGTCTTCTACGACAATCATGGAAAAGGCTCCCATCCCGAATTCATCTACCATCGTATCCTGTCCGGATACTGTCTCAAGGGAATTCGGAAGATAACTTAACAAGTCATAGTTAATTCGCGTTGACACATAACCAATTGTCGCAGGTATTAACAATAAAAATGCAATAATCAGGACAACTGCTTTGTGTCTGGTAAGCCATTTACCAAACTTAATTACCATCGTGTACGCCTCCTACTTTTTGATAAATAATTTCAAAAATGACCATCAGTCACTTTAACTATATGCAGTGTAACACAAAAATGACCAACGGTCAACCATTAATTTGAAAAATTTTTGAATTGACACGATTCGTCACAAAATGCATATATTACCAATATACAGTTACGGGGGAAGTCAGCAGATGAATCGAGTTCGTAAAGCGGTTTTTTCAGAAGCAGTGCATAAACAAGGAATTTTAGGAAAGGGCATCGGGGTTGCGATTGTTGACACCGGGCTTTTTCCGCATCCGGATTACCGCTCACGCATCACCGGATGGTACGATGCTCTCTATCAAAAGCCTGCGCCTTATGACGACAACGGCCACGGAAGCCACGTTGCAGGGATTGCCGCCGGAGCAGGAATCTTTTCTCATGGAAAATACAAAGGCATCGCACCGCAGGCAAATCTAATTGGGGTTAAAGTGTTAAACAGTAAGGGCAACGGCACCATTCATGACATCATGAATGGGCTTCAGTGGATTCTTAAAAATCAGGAGTGCTTAAAAATCCGCATTGTAAATATTTCCATTGGCACCAATGACCGGCATGCCTATCCCGAAGACAGTGCTTTTGTCCGCAAAGTTAATCAGCTTTGGGATGCCGGTATTATCGTGGTTGCTGCAGCCGGTAATCAGGGACCTGACCCACAGACTATTAGTGCACCCGGAAACTCCCGAAAAATTATCACCGTTGGCTCGTATGATTTTGCCGAAAGAACCGATGTAATTCCTTCCTCTCACTCCGGCGCAGGTCCTACGTTTTCCTGCATCAAAAAACCGGACGTCGTTGCGCCCGGTTCTCATATTATCAGTTGCTGCCCTCCCGACAAAAGAAATGGCTCTCTCTACTCAAAAAAAAGCGGCACCTCCATGTCCACACCAATTGTGAGCGGTGCCATTGCCCTGCTCTTAAGTAAATATCCTTCCATGAGCCCAAGAGAAACAAAAATCCGGCTGAAAAACTCCAGCACGGATCTTTCTCTCCCCCACACACGCCAGGGATGGGGTTATTTAAATATTCCTTCCTTACTTAGTACCTTCTGACAGGTGCCAGATTTCATCATTGTATTGCGAAATCGTGCGGTCAGAGGAAAAGAAACCTGCTTTTGAAATGTTGACAAGCATTTTCTTTGCCCATTCTTCCCTGTTTTCATAATCCGCATAGGCTTTTTCTTTGGCTGCCACATACGCTCTGTAATCCGGGAATGTCATAAACCAGTCTTTATTCAATAACTCGTTATAAAGTCTTGTAAGCATCGTCTTGTCACCAAGTTTCAGCATTTTCTTGCTGACAATAAAATCAACGGCTTCTTTTAACTCCGAATCTTTTTCATAATAATCTTTTGAGCAGTAATCTCCACGCTCATAGCGGGCAATTACCGTATCACTGTCCTCTCCGAAAACATAAATATTATCATCTCCGACAAGCTCATGAATTTCCACATTGGCACCATCCTCGGTTCCCAAAGTAATTGCACCATTTAACATAAACTTCATGTTACCGGTACCACTTGCTTCTTTCGAGGCAAGCGAAATCTGCTCCGAAATATCACATGCCGGAATCAGTTTTTCAGCCTTTGTGACGTTGTAGTTTTCTACCATAACAACCTGCAGATGTTTTCTCACCTTACGGTCTTTTTCAATCAGACGCTGCAAGCACAATATCAAATGAATAATATCTTTGGCAATAACGTACGCCGGTGCTGCCTTTGCGCCAAACAAAAGAACAATCGGACGCTTTGGAATCTTACCTGCCTTAATTTCCAAATATTTGTGAATTGCATACAACGCATTTAACTGCTGTCTCTTGTACTCATGCAGTCTCTTAATCTGGATATCATAAATCGCATTGTCTAGCAATTTGATTCCCTGTGTCTGTTTCAAATAAGAAGCAAGTGCTTTTTTATTTGCATCTTTAATTTCTAATAATTTCCGGCAGACCGCTTTGTCATCGCGGTAATCCAAAAGTGCATTTAATTTTTCCGCATCTTTCTTATATCCATCTCCAATCGTTTCCGATAAGAAGGAAGAAAGCCGTGGATTTGCATGAAGCAGCCAGCGGCGGAATGTAATCCCGTTCGTTTTATTATTGAATTTTTCCGGATACAAGGTATAAAAATTATGCAGTTCCGTATTTTTCAAAATCTCCGTATGCAGATAGGCAACGCCATTGACACTGTGTGAAAAATGAATATCCATATGTGCCATATGAACACGATTTTCACCATCAATAATTGCTACTTTTTCATCGTGATAC
>OGXI01002410.1_pt1 | contig 14126 bp, 11 predicted proteins | sample 1576221 | NCBI WGS metagenome assembly OGXI01 (sample SAMEA3541523, study PRJEB24748) | human gut metagenome | biome: human gut; feature: human-associated habitat; material: faeces | place: China | collected 2012
ATAATCCGGGTGGCCCGGACGGGGACTTCGGCATCAAATATAACGTCGGCAACGGCGGTCCGGCACCGGAAAAAGTGACGAACGCCATTTTCAGCCGTTCGAAATCCATTAAAGAATACAAAATCGTCAACGCGCCCGATGTCAATCTGGGACGGCAGGGTACTACGGAAATGAATGGTATGACGATCGAAGTGATCGATCCGGTAACGGATTATGCCGAACTGATGCAATCGCTCTTCGATTTCGGTGCCATCCGGAAGATGTTTGCGGAAGGTTTTACCCTGCGTTTCGATGCCATGCATGCAGTTTGCGGCCCTTACGCGACAAGAATCATGGAAGGCATGCTCGGTGCGCCGAAAGGAACCGTCGTCAACAATATCCCTCTGGAAGATTTCGGGGGGCATCATCCCGACCCGAATCCGGTCAATGCCAAAGAGCTGATGGATTTCATGCACGGGCCAAATGCTGCCGATATGGGCGCTGCGACGGATGGCGATGGCGACCGGAACATGATTGTCGGCCGGCATATTGCGGTTACCCCGTCCGACAGTCTGGCGATTATGGCGGCGAATGCCAGCCTGATTCCCGGTTATTCAAAAGGCATTGTCGGAGTCGCCCGTTCCATGCCGACATCGACTGCTGCCGACAAGGTGGCGGCCGCGTTGAACGTGCCCTGTTACGAAACCCCCACGGGGTGGAAGTTCTTCGGCGATTTGCTGGACGATAACAAGATTACCTTGTGCGGCGAGGAAAGTTACGGTACCAGTTCGAACCATATTCGTGAAAAAGACGGTATCTGGGCGATTCTGTTCTGGCTGAATCTGTTGGCCGTGACGAAGAAACCGGTGGCCGATATCGTAAAAGACCACTGGAAAAAATACGGCCGCAATTATTACTCACGCCACGATTATGTCAATATCGACAGCAAGCGGGCCGAAGAATTGATGGAACATTTGCGTGAACAGCTGGATTCCCTTTCCGGCAAACGGTTCGCCACTTGCGTTATCGACCGGGCCGATGAATTCAGCTATACCGATCCGGTTGACGGTTCCGTTTCCCAAAGACAGGGTATCCGGATTTTCTTTACGGATGGCTCACGCATCGTTTTCCGTCTGTCCGGAACCGGAACAGTCGGTGCTACGGTTCGTGTTTATTTCGACCGGTATGAAAAAGATCTGCTCGATATGGAGATGCAAACGGCTCTGGGTGAGCTGATCGACATTGCCGAAACAGTCGCAAAGATAGCGTTTTATACGGGGATGAAAGAACCTTCAGTCGTGACCTGAGGTTTTTTGTAACACAGCAGGCAAATCTGCCATACAGACATGAATGTATGTTAGATTGAAGAATATAAGCGGTCGTTTTTTGATATAAAAATTAAATCGCATCGGGGAGCAGAATGAGATTTGTCGAAGATAAAATGCTTGTAGCCAGCCAGTTGCCCAAGCGTACCGTCGCTCTGGTTCTGGCAGGCGGTCGTGGTACCAGACTTCATCAGTTAACCGATAACCGGGCGAAACCGGCAGTCTATTTCGGTGGCAAGTTCCGGATTATCGATTTCGCTCTTTCCAATTGCATCAATTCCGGAATACGTCGTGTCGGCGTCATTACCCAGTATCGCCCCCATTCACTGATCAGGCACTTGCAGCGCGGCTGGAGTTTTCTTCGTGGGGAACAGAACGAATTCGTCGATCTGATGCCGGCAGGGCAGCAGATGGAAGAAGGGCTGTGGTATCGTGGAACGGCTGATGCGGTAGCCCAGAACAAGGGGATTTTGCGTTCGTATGAACCTGAATACATTCTGGTTCTGGCTGGCGATCATATCTATAAAATGGATTATTCGATGCTGCTTTTAGATCATGTGGAAAGCAAGTCGCTCTGTACAGTGGCGTGCATCGAAGTGCCGAGAGAGGACGCAAGCGGTTTTGGTGTCATGGATGTGGATGAAAACCGGAAAATCACCCGTTTTCTCGAAAAACCGGCCGATCCGCCAGGCATGCCGGATAATCCCGACAAATCTCTGGCGAGCATGGGTATTTATGTTTTCAATGCCGATTATCTTTATCGTTTGCTGGATGAAGATTGTGGAGACAATACGTCTTCGCATGATTTCGGTAAAGACATCATTCCTAAGATCGTCGGACAGGGCAATGCAATGGCACACTATTTCTCCATGTCCTGCGTTCCTTCGGCACAGTTCGTTCCTCCCTATTGGCGCGATGTGGGAACAATCGATTCTTTCTGGTCAGCCAATCTGGACTTGACGTCTAATATGCCACAGCTGAACATTTACGACGAAGACTGGCCGATCTGGACATATCAGGAACAGGAACCTCCCGCCAAATTCGTTCCCGACCCACATGGAATGGATGGAGTCATTTCCAATACGATGGTCTCAGGTGGCTGTATCGTCTGCGGGTCAAAAATGTCCAATTCCATCCTGTTTTCCAAAGTGAGAGTGCAGGCCTTCTGCAATCTCGATCAGGTAGTCGTTTTGCCGAATTGTGAAATAGGGCAGGGGTCGAAGCTGAAGAAGGTTGTTATCGACAGGGGATGCCGGATTCCGGAAGGAACGATTATCGGTGAAGACCCTGAACTGGATGCCCAGCGTTTTTACAGAAGTCCCAATGGTGTTGTCCTGGTTACACAGGAAATGTTCGCAAAACTCTACAATTTTGAACATATTCCAAAAGTTGAATAAGTCTTTGAACACGACAGGAAAAAAGGTCACTGATGCGGGTTTTACACGTTTGTTCCGAAATTTTTCCATTACTGAAAACCGGCGGTCTGGCGGATGTCACCGCTGCGTTGCCTCCCGAACTTGATAAAGAGGGCTGCGATGTCAGGATGCTGGTTCCGGGGTTTCCTGAATTCAAACATGGCATTTTCGATCAGCATCTCGTTGCGGAACTGCCTGCCAAATTCGGTGCACGTTCCGTCAAACTGATGTTCGGCAAAATGCCGGACACGGGCATTCCCGTCTATTACATCGATGCACCCGATCTCTATGACCGGCAGGGCAATCCCTACAACGATCAGAATGGACAGCCGTATGCCGACAATCATCTCCGGTTTGCACTTTTGGGCTGGTGCGCCGCACGAATAGTCGAGGGATTCGACTGGTTCTGGAAACCGGATATCGTTCATGGACACGACTGGCATGCCGGTCTGGCATTCGCCTATATCAAGGCACTGGAATGGAACAGTGGTCAAAGAGCTGTCGGAACCGTGTTCACTGTTCACAATATGGCTTATCAGGGCAATTTCCCGGCTTATGTGTTCAGTGAACTGGATTTGCCGTTTTCCATGTTGAATCCCGACGGTATCGAATTTTATGGACAGGTATCTTTTCTGAAAGCCGGTTTTTACTATGCGGACAAGGTGACGACTGTCAGTCCGACATATGCAAAAGAAATCCAGCATGGCGAGCAATCTTGTGGGCTAGAGGGTATTGTCCAGTTCCGTTCAAACGACCTTGTCGGTATTTTGAATGGCGTCGACACAAGTCAGTGGAACCCCAAAAAGGATAGTAACATCGAGGCATCTTATTCTGTTCGGTCGATGACAGGCAAGAAAAAATGCCGTCTGGCCCTGCAAAAAGAAATGGGGCTTGATCTGCAGGCTGACAAACCGGTCTTTTGTGTCATCAGCCGTTTCGCCTCTCAAAAAGGTCTCAATCTCGTTGTCGAGGGCATGAATGCCATTATTGCCAATGGGGGACAGGCCGTCATCATGGGAAATGGCGAGCGCTGGCTGGAAGAACAATTTGAAAATTTCGCCAGGGATTATCCCGGACAGATTGCCGTTCGTATCGGTTACGATGAAATGCGGGCACACCGTATTTTTGCCGGAAGTGATGTCGTCATGGTTCCTTCACGGTATGAGCCATGTGGACTCGTCCAGATGTACGGTTCGCTATATGGTACCTTGCCGCTCGTTCATCGGGTAGGTGGCCTCGCCGATACGGTAACGGATTGCACACTGGAAAATCTGGCAGAAGACAAGGCGACCGGTTTTTCATTCGACCAGTTCGATGTTCGTGCATTCGAATCGGCTGTCCTTCGCGCGTTCGCTCTTTATGGCAAACCATCCAAATGGAGAAAAGTCCAGAAACGCGGCATGCTGCAATCATTCGGGTGGAGTCATTCCGCAGAACAGTACGTTTCACTCTACAAACAGATAAAAATTCGTTAAAAAACATGATTTTTCGGGAAACTGGTTTGAATTGTACCGATTTTGCATGAAATTGCTTGAGGATTGCACTTGCAAGAAAACCGCCTGAACGGTTATATTTCTTATCATGTATCGTTCATTGAACGAATCTTTTTTCAGTTGATCATGTAATTGAGTCCAGTTTCAGAATACGGCGTTCACAGGCGTTTTTTTGTCCCGGATTTCTTTGGAGAAAATATGAGTATGGAAAAGCCTTTGCATGAAGGATATCTGGCCAGCGATGTGGAAGCGTTGAAGCGTTCCATCTCGAACAATTTGCGTTACCGGTCGGGCAAGATTCCCCTGACGGCGACGCGCGGCGACTGGTTGCTGGCGGCTGAACTGGCCGTGCGTAACAGGCTGGTGGAACGCTGGATGAAATCGAATACAGCTTACTATACGCAAAACAGCAAGGTCGTCTATTATCTTTCGATGGAGTTTCTGATCGGGCGTACTTTCCAGAATGCACTGGAATGTCTTGATATACGGGAAGACATGGAAGAAGCCTTGCGGGATCTGGCTGTCGATATGGAAGAGATCACCAGTTACGAGCCTGACGCCGCGTTAGGTAACGGTGGTCTCGGACGTCTGGCGGCCTGTTTTCTGGATGCGATGGCGACTTTGAATATTGCCAATATCGGTTACGGTATCCGTTACGACTATGGTATGTTCAAACAGGAAATTATTGACGGGTATCAGGTGGAAACGCCGGATTACTGGCTCTTGACCAGAGGCAATCCGTGGGAATTCCCGCGTCCGGAATTACAGTTCAATGTACGGTATGGCGGTCATGTCGAACAACAGAATGGCCGGGCACGCTGGGTGGATTCCCATCGCGTTCTGGCGATGGCGTACGATACCATTATCCCGGGGTATGACACTGAATGTGCAACGACTCTGCGCCTGTGGTCGGCCAAGGCGACGTCGGAAATCAATCTGTCCGCTTTCAACAAGGGCAATTATGCCGGAGCTGTTGAAGCGAAAAACATGTCTGAGAACGTGACCCGTGTGCTCTATCCGGATGACTCGACGGCCTCGGGCAGGGAATTGCGCCTGATGCAGGAATATTTCTTTGTGTCGGCGAGTTTGCAGGATCTCATCCGCCGTCACCAGCTCAATCATGCGAGCTTTGACAATCTGGCTGAAACAATCTCTATCCATCTGAACGATACACATCCGGTTCTGGCCGTTCCCGAACTGATCCGCATTCTTGTCGATGAACAGGGCGTTTCGTTCAAACAGGCATGGTCGCTTGCACAGCAGATTTTTTCCTATACCAACCATACCCTGATGAGCGAAGCGCTCGAAACATGGACGGTTGAAATGCTGGGCCGTATCCTGCCCCGCCATCTGATGATCATTTTCGATATCAACAACGAATTTCTGTCGATGGTCGCGCAAAAATTTGAAAACGACAATGATCTCTTGCGCAGGGTTTCGCTGGTCGATGAAGCGGGTGAACGTCGTGTCCGGATGGCTTATCTGGCTGTCGTCGCCAGCCACAAGGTCAATGGTGTGTCCGAATTGCATTCGGAACTGATGAAAGAATCTATTTTTGCCGATTTTGCACGGATCTTTCCGGAACGGTTCACGAATGTCACGAACGGCATTACGCCACGCCGCTGGCTGTCGCAGGCCAATCCGTTCCTGTCTGAACTGATCGACGACCGGATCGGAAAAAACTGGCGCCGGCACTTTGAAGAAATCGGTCGTCTGAAACCTTATGCAAACGATCCCGCATTCCTGGGAAGTTTCAAGGCGGTCAAACGCCAGAACAAGCAACGGCTGGCACGCTGGGTCAGAAATGTATTGAACGTGAACCTGAATCCGGATTCACTTTTCGATGTCCAGATCAAACGTATCCATGAATACAAGCGCCAGTTGTTGAACGTCTTGCATGTCATTACACGCTATAACCAGATCAAGGCCAATCCCGACGTCAACTGGGTTCCCCGTTCGATCATTTTTGCCGGGAAGGCCGCTTCGGCTTACCAGATGGCAAAGGACATCATCAAGCTGATCAACGATGTTGCCGTCAAGGTCAACAATGACAGGGATATCGGTGACAAGCTGAAAGTCGTGTTCATCCCGAATTACGGGGTGAGTCTGGCTGAAATGATCATCCCTGCAGCCGACCTGTCCGAGCAGATTTCGATGGCCGGTACAGAAGCGTCGGGTACGGGCAACATGAAACTGGCAGCGAATGGTGCATTGACGATCGGTACGCTGGATGGGGCCAATATCGAAATCATGGAACGTGTCGGGTCGGACAATATATTCATTTTCGGTAATACAGCCGAGCAGGTCGAGCAGATAAAGGCCAATAATTACCAGCCACGGGAGTATTACGAACGGATACCTGAATTGAAACAGGCTCTGGATCAGATCCGTGACGGTTTCTTTTCGCCGGATGAACCGGGACGGTTCAGGGCCATTTACGATTCACTGATCAATTACGGGGATCGATATCTCGTGCTGGCCGACTATGAAAGTTATATGGCAACGCAAAGACAGGTAGACACCCTCTACCGCCAGACGATCCGATGGGATACGAAAGCGATCGCCAATGTGGCCGGTGTGGGATACTTCTCGGCGGATCGCGCCATTTCGGAATATGCCCGCAACATCTGGAATGTGGAACCGATTGAGCTTTAAAATTTTGGCAAAGGGAAATATTTGATACTTTTGATCCATTTCAAATGTCGGGAATGAATCCGAAGTTAGTATGTTGATCAGGGGAAATCATCGAAGGTTTTCAGAACCGGCTGATTTTGATGCATAACTCTGGATCACTTATTTTTACATGATGGGACAAGGAAATGGACAAGCCAAAAGATTTATATGAAAAAGCCAGTCAGGAATTGAATGAATTCCGTGAACGGCGTGTTGCTGAAAGACGCTCGAAACCTCGCGGAACACCGGATCGTCGTCAGGATCTGAATGATGAGCTTCAGGAAAACACCAAACATTCTCCACGAAAAGATTTGCATTGAAAATAATATGCTGACGAAAGAGCGCCGGTCATTCCGGCGCTTTTTTTTACATGAATGTCTGGTAAAGATTTTCAGTTCGAATGATGCAATTATGAATGGCAAAAAGTGTCTTTTAGTATTAATCTGACCGGGTTGAATCCGGTCAGATTAATTTGTTGTTTATCGCTGAGATAAAAATATGGACAAGCCAGAGAGCAAACCTGCGAAAGTCTGGAATGATATTTTCGACAAGCCAGACTATATCTTCGGTACCGAACCGAACGATTATCTTGTTGAAAAAAAAGAGTACTTTCGTCCGGGGCGAAAAGTATTGATGGTTGCGGATGGCGAGGGCAGGAACAGTGTCTGGGCAGCGGCACTCGGTGCCGATGTCGACGCTTTCGACCTTTCGGAAAAAGCGGTTGAAAAGGCGGAAAAACTGGCTGCGGAAAAAGGCGTTTCGGTCAATTATTTCATCAGTGGTGTGGATGAGTGGGATTGGGAGGAAGCGAAATACGATGTTGTTGTCGTGATCTTCGTTCAGTTTGCAACACCGAACATGCGGACACGCCTGTTCGCCAATTGCATCAAAACCCTCAAAAAAGGCGGTCTGCTGATTTTGCAGGGCTATACCCCGAAACAGCTGGAATACAAGACAGGAGGCCCTTCGATACTCGGGCATCTTTACACTGAGGAAATGCTTCGCGATTACTTTGCTTCTCTCGATATTCTTGAACTGAAAACGTATGATGCCTTTATCAGTGAGGGGCCAAGGCATACGGGAATGTCGGGACTGATCGGCATGGTTGCCGGAAAAAACGGATAAATAAGAGTCGTTACGAATAAATTAATTGATATACTAGACGTTTCTTCAATTGGATACGGGTTGTGTACTTATGGCAATAGTGAAGTGTAAAATTTGCGGTGAAGAGATAGAGGAAACCATTCCAAAATGTCCGCGTTGCGATTCTCTGGGGCCCAAAAGAGGGAAGAAAATCAAGCTGATATTGCTGGGGGTCATGATACTGATCGTGATCGGTTTTGCAGCAGGCTACTATGCCCAGAAAGATGAAGTGGAAAAACCTTATGAAGAGGTTTTGAAAGAAAAACTCGATGAAAAGCTTCAGCGAAGAGCTACTGCGGCGGCATTGCTTTTGAGAACACGAATTGAAAATCCTGATTCGATGAAACTGGAATCGGTACAATCCAACGAAGACGGTTCTGTCTTGTGTTTCCAGTATAGCGAGAAGGACAAACTGGGGAAACTGAAAAAATCGAAAGCCTCATTTGTTGACGGGGAACTGGATAAGTCCGATGCAGGATGGAAACTGTTCTGCAGTGGAAAAAACATGCGTTCCGTCAAGCTTGAAGGCTCCGGACTGAATTGATTCCCGTTTCCAAGAACGCACCTGAATTGAACCCGTTTCAGTCAGGTGCGTTTTGTTTATTACAGAAAAAAACGGTGCGAATGATCGCCTGATCACGTATCCAGTCCTGACGCAAACAGAACGCTCTCTTGCAGGAACGCAGGCACACAGCTAGATATTTCCATATTTCCCGTCAATGTTTTGCGGACATTTGCTTCATGCTTTCTTCCAGCATGGCATTCATCCTGCTCAGGATGGATACCATCTTCTGCTGCATCACACTGGACGTCTTTTCGAGGATGACGGGTGTTTTTTTGACAAACATTTTTCCGGTCGGCGATTCGTAAAAGGCTATCAGGTCATTCAGTTCCTTTTCAGTGAAAGTCTCGCGATAGATGCGGATATAAGAAGGCATCATTTTTTCCCATGATAGTTCATCCCTGATTATTTTTTTGTATTTCATTAAAAATGAATCGACAAACGCTGTTTGTTCCGGAGTCGTTTTTTCACGCATCAGCATAGGTTTTAACGTCGAATCGACAATTTCGTCCGAATCTGCAATAACGGAGTCATGCAATTTTTTTGCATCGGTCAGGCTCAGCAGTTTTTCGATGGAAGCATCCTGAACGGGAGCTGCGTAAACCGGTGATGCCAACATGGCGAGCAAGAAAATGAAAAACAGACGTCTCATGATAATGTCCTTGTAAGGGAGTTCGTTTCATGCGTAAAACGGAACAGGATGAAATACGCGCATATGCATACGAATGCATTTCTCAAGGATATCAGATGCAGAAGGGAAATAAAAAGATGAGAGATTGATCAATGTAAAAAGTGAAATTTTTTTTGCGTTCATTATCAATAATGATGAAGAATGGATAAGTTTGAAACGGGCTTTTCAAAGGGAAAACCATGATTTGCAAAAAAAAGATTTCTGCTCTGGCACTCGGCTTGATGACCATGTTCGGTATTTCGTTGAGCAGTCAGCCGGTACTTGCCTGTACCCGCATTTTATATGTCGGGGAACAAAATATGGTCGCGACAGGCCGTAACATGGACTGGAAGGAGGATATGAAATCCGATCTCTGGATTTTCCCGCGGGGAATGGTGCGTAATGGTCTGGCAGGTTCGGCTTCACTGAACTGGGAATCCAGATATGGCAGTGTAATCACTTCCGGGTATGGTGCGGGAAGTACCGATGGCATGAATGAAAAAGGGCTCGTCGCCAATTTGCTTTTTCTGGTTGAAACCGATTATGGCAAACCATCCAAAAACGAAAAGGTTCTCGCCCTGAGTCTTTGGCTGCAGTATTTTCTCGATAATTACGCTACTGTCTCTGAAGCAGTTGCGGCCCAGCAAAAGAACCCGTTGCATCTGGTTTACTCCAAAATCATCCCGAATGGTTCAGAACCGCGTCTGCACTTGTCCGTTTCCGATTCGACAGGAGATTCTGCCATTTTCGAATACGTTGACGGCAAGCTGAATATTTATCATGGTCGGGAATATAAAGTCCTCACCAATTCTCCGGTTTATAACCAGCAACTGGCCATTAATAATTACTGGAAAGAAATCGGCGGTTTCGTTTTCCTTCCCGGAACGAACAAATCGTCCGACCGGTTTGCCCGGGCTTCTTTCTATCTCGATGCCATTCCAAAAAAAGAAGACCCGAACTACATCAGCGGTGTACCGGGCAGGTCCTATGATTATCAGGCGGTCGCACAAGTCATGAGCATTTCACGTGCAGTCAGTGTCCCGCTGGGCATTTCAATACCGGACAAGCCCAATTTGTCTTCCACGATCTGGAGAACCATATCGGACCAGAAAAACCGGATTTACTATTTTGATTCCGCGACAAGACCGAATGTGATCTGGGTTGCGTTCGATAAAGTGGATTTCAGGAAAGGGGCGCCAGTGAAAAAACTGGATCTTCAAAACAATCAGATTTATTCCGGGGAAGTGTCCTCTTATTTCAATGAATCGAAACCCTTGATGTTTATGGATGCGCTCTAGAAAAAAGCCTGTTTCAAACCTATTGAAACAGGCTGTATTATCCCGGAAAAATGTTTTCCTAGAATGAATAAGTGATTCCACTTTCGATTACAAGATTGCCAGAACGGGAGACCATAGGGCTATCCTTGATTTCGGATGGCATTCTTTCGTAGCGCCCGGTCAGGAAAATCCCCCAGTTTTTCGTGATGGAATACATGGCCGAAGCGTCTATGTATGGGGAAACGGTGCTGCCGGGATTGTAAGACGACAATCCTGTGAATTGCGATTCTTCATTGCTGATACCGAAATAATATTTATTGTAATTCGAACTTTGCCACTGCAAGCCGCCGCGGATGGCCATACCGAATCGTCCGATCTGGAAAGGGGCTTCATAGCTGGCGTCTGCCGTGAAACCGTTATGCCGGTCGAGAACGTCGGCCGCGACTGAGGCAAAGAAATTGCCGACATTCGTTTTGTACTGGTAATTCAGGCTTGCCATTGCCGTTATTTTGCGCGTGCGCAATTTTCTCATGACACCGCTTGCATGATCGTTATTGAATTCCAGGTCGGTAATGCCGATGCCGACATCGACTTCATGAGTGTTGTTTTTGACGAGATAAATTCCTGCAACGTCATCGTCAATGTAAAAGCGGTCGCTGTCATACATGATGACCGGCATGAATTCACCATGATTATTGTAATTCTTGTATGGTGTATTCGCGTAGTGAGTGCCTGCGCCTATGGTGAGTGTATCGGCCAGAACGGGAAAACTTGATGTCGCTAAAAACAGGCAAGCCGATGCCGTTACACCCAGCCTGCCAATCCGGTATTTTTTCATGAAAGTTTATTTTGAATAATCAATTTGAATGATTGTATGGAAACAGTTGGCAAAGTGTAACAAATTGTAAGGAAATTTGGATGCTAAAGATGTGTATTGATTTCAGCAAACATTACAGGAAAAATCCTTAAAATATTCGTGATATCATTTCGTCCCGATGTAGTTGCATTGTAACTTTACCTCAGAGTCATTGCCGAGTTTTTTCATAGATCAACCCAGCTTGACGATTCATTCAAAAAGGTGGGTACAATCGGTCGCTCAAACACGTTTTACCAAAAGGCTGCCTTCACACAGGGACGCTCTTTTATAATCGAAATTCGGTCTCTTTTAAAGGAATGAAAATGACCAAGAATGAGTTGCATGCCGGGCAGCAAGTGCCTGATGACGCTCAGTTGCTGGCGGACGAAGCGAAATACTGTTCGTTTGGCGATACTGTCCATTATGTCGAACATCCCAATATTTTCGCGCATTGCGAAGGGAGTTACATGTATGACACGGCCGGAAAATCTTACCTGGATCTCCAGATGTGGTATTCGGCGGTCAATTTCGGTTATGGCAACGAACGCCTGAATAACGTCCTGAAAAGACAGATCGACATCCTGCCACAAACCGCCAGCCAGTATTTGCATCCGACAAAAATCCAGCTGGCGAAAGTGATTGCCGAAGACATGAAGTCGAAATTCGGTCTGGATGGGCGTGTCCATTTCAACGTCGGTGGATCACAGAGTATTGAAGACTCCTTGAAACTCGTCCGTAATGCCACTCACGGAAAAAGCCTGATGTTCGCTTTCGAGGGGGGCTATCATGGTCGTACGCTGGGCGCGTCTTCCATTACTTCCAGCTATCGTTATCGTCGCCGTTACGGTCATTTCGGCGATCGCGCGCAATTCATTCCTTTCCCGTATCCTTTCCGTCGTCCGAAAGGCATGACGGCCGAAGAATATGGTGAGCACTGTGTCAATGAATTCGCACGTTTGTTCGAAACCGAATACAACGGGGTGTGGGATCCTAAAGTCGGCGAGTCCGAATATGCCGCTTTCTATATCGAACCGATTCAGGGTACAGGCGGTTACGTCGTACCACCGATGAATTTCTTCAAGGGAATCAAAAAGGTACTCGACCAGTACGGTATCTTGCTGGTTGTCGATGAAGTCCAGATGGGTTTTTACCGTACCGGTAAATTATGGTCGATCGAGCATTTCGGCGTCACCCCGGATATTCTGGTATTTGCCAAATCCCTGACGAACGGCCTGAATCCGCTGGGTGGTTTGTGGGCACGTGAAGAGCTGATCAATCCAACCATCTTCCCGCCGGGATCAACCCATTCCACCTTTGCGTCCAACCCGCTGGGTACAGCATTGGGTCTGGAAGTCATGCAGATGCTGAAGGAAACGGATTACGAAACGATGGTCATGGCAAAAGGGGCCCATTTCCTCGAAGGCCTGAAAGACTTGCAGAAACGTCACAAGGAAATCGGTGATGTTGATGGTCTGGGTTTGGCACTTCGTGCCGAAATCTGTACCGATGACGGTTTTACGCCGAACAAGGCTTTGCTCGACAAGATGGTTGAAATCGGCCTGTCTGGCGATCTGGACTGGAAGGGCAAGAAAATGGGCCTGATTCTGGATGTGGGCGGATATTACAAGAACGTCATTACACTGGCGCCGTCTTTGCATATCACCACTGAAGAAATCGATCAGGGTCTGGCATTGCTGGATCAACTGATCACAAGAGCCAAAAACGCTTAACTGTACGAATTCCCCTTTCCGGATTTTACCGGGAAGGGGAATTGCATTTTTCAACGGGGATACGCATTGTCTTACCGGAACCAGCTCGAACCCGATACTCTGGTCAGTCAATTTATCCAACATCCCCCAGAGGGGTTTTCCGTTTCGTCCGTTGCAGGAAATGTGCCAGCATTTTGCATGAATTTCGATTTGCTGACGACGATGGAACCGGCCCTGCAGCAAAAAATATTTCATCTTCCGCTTTATCGTTTCTGGGGAAAATGGCTCCGTTTTTTTTCATGTTTTATCGGAACGACAGTCTCGGAATACACCCTTTTGCCTGAAACAGTCTCACCAGCTGAATTTGCCCTTCAACTGAAGCAGACGCAGGCGAAACATTTTCCTCTTTTGATCGTCAAGGATATCCCGCTGGAGTCTCCGCTTCTTTCGGATTCCGATAATATCTATGCACGCCAATGTATTGATGAGCTGGAAAAACAGGGTTTTCTGATCATGGAAGGGCAGGCACTCGCATGGCTTCCCGTCAATCATCGCGATGAGGCTGATTATCTGGGGCGCTTGTCAGGCTCGCGCCGCAAGGATCTCAAACGTAAACTGAAAAAACGCAGTGACGTCGAGGTACGCATTCTGAATGGAGACGATCCCTGTTTTCATAAACCGGAAATGCTGGAGTTGTTCTATCGTCTTTATCTGAATGTCTTCAAGCAGAGTGAAATCCATTTCGATTTATTATCAAAAGAATTTTTCTCGGCACTGTTGCAGGACAAGGCAGCGGGCAGCGTCATCTTCACCTATTATCGTGACGGGCAACTGATCGGATACAATATCTGTTTCGTCAGGGATGACATCCTGATCGACAAATATATCGGGCTGGAATATCCGGCTGCACGAGAATGCAATCTTTATTTCCTGAGCTGGTTCGAAAATCTGAATTATGCTTTGGAAAAGTGCACCGCATCGCCCAGCACACCCAGCACGGTCATCACATTGCTGAACACCTGCT
>OGXI01002411.1_pt1 | contig 14124 bp, 10 predicted proteins | sample 1576221 | NCBI WGS metagenome assembly OGXI01 (sample SAMEA3541523, study PRJEB24748) | human gut metagenome | biome: human gut; feature: human-associated habitat; material: faeces | place: China | collected 2012
TAACCGTTCGATCTCACCGTCAATACGATCCACATTCTGCTGATGGAAGTTCTGCTGCTGCAGCATCTTCTCCACTTCCACATCCCACTCGGATACATGTACGGACTGTTCAGACTCTTCCTTGCGCTTCTCTTCCAGTTCTGCGGTAAAGCCCTTGATCTGCTGTTCCACATTCTTTTCAAGCTGCTCGGAATCCTGTAATTCCTGCTGGATCTCCTGCTTGCTCCGGTTGATCTCCTGAATCTGGGTCTCAATCTCGCGCTCTTCGTTCTTTAATTCCATCGAGCCTTCAGAAGCTTCATTCTTACGTTCCTCTGCCTTAATGACATTCAGTCTTGCAGTATTCTGTTCAATGAACTTTTTCTGTAATGCCGCCTTGTCTTCTTCGAGGCTTAAACGTAACTGGTTACGCTCCTGCTTGGTCTTCTCGATGTCCTCTAACAGCTCATCTACCTGTTTTAAATATTTCTTCACCTTCTCATTCAGTTCTTCTATTTCGCGCCGCCGTCCGAGAAGATTACTGTTATTCTTAAAGGCACCACCGCTGATGGCACCACCCGGTACTAAAAGTTCTCCTTCCAGCGTAACCATACGGATACCGTAATCGAATTTCCTTGCGATCTTTACGGCATTGTCAACGTTATCTACAACGACAATTCTTCCCAACATGGCTTTGGCTACGTTCTTATATTTCGCATCAATATGAACCAGCTCGTCTGCCATGCCGATTACTCCCTTTTCCTTAAGGGACTCCGGATTTTTAAACTCCTGCGGCTTCGTAATACTCGTTAAGGGTAAAAAGGTTGCTCGTCCAGATCTCGTATCCTTTAAGAAACGGATCATGCGTTTCGCCGTCTCCTCATCATCGGTTACGATGTTCTGGATGTTGCCGCCCAATGCCGTTTCAATCGCGGTTTCATACTTCTTATCTACTTTAATGATGTCCGCAACAACACCGATGATTCCCTTTTCCTGCTCTTTGCGTTCCATGACCTTCTTGACACTGCCGCCATAGCCTTCATAGCGCTCGGTCAGGTTTGTCAATGCCTCAAGCTTTGACTTCTCCTGATGGTAATTCACCTGGGTATCCCGAAGAAGCTGATCCTTCTTTGAAAGCTCCTCACGGATCAGGGCAAGCTTTTCTTCCTTACTCTGCTGGGAATCGTTCAGGGCACGGATCTGTTCGTTAATCTTTTCAAATTCTTCCTCGAGGGATTTAATTACGGCTTCCTGCTGGGCCTCATCCGACTTCACACGTAAGATCCGTGAGGTCAGCTCGGACTTCCGGATGTTGATCTGCTCGGTCATGCTGTCGTATCTTCCAAGCTTTGATTTAATCGTGGCTCTCGCATTCAGCGCATCAATAATTGTATTCTTACCACTCTCGATCTGATTATTTAATTCTTCAATCGCTTTCTGTACCGTAAGCAGCTTTTCTTTTGCTTCATTACGGGTCTTCTCGATTTCGGCAACCTGTTCATCGATCACCGATTTATCCTTCAGAATTCCTTCCTTATCCAGCTTCCGGCCATCAATTTCCTTTTGAATGGTCTGTTGCCGTGACAGGAAATGCTCTTCGTTGCTTTGTGCGGATTTGATCTGTTCCTTTAAGACATTGATCTCACCCTCTAACCTGCCACGCATCACACTGGTATCGGTAATGGTGTTCCGTTCCTGTTCAATGGTGGCATCGAGCTGTTCGATTTCTGCCTGAACCTTTTCGTATTCTTCCCTGATCTGCTCGTAACGCTTCGAGGTTTCTGCAAGATCATCACCGGCAATCTGGTACTTTCCGGTTACTGCGCTTAACTGCTCCTGTAAATGCAGGTTTTCCAAAAGAAACAGGTTCACATCCAGCGTTTTCAGTTCTTCCTTCTTTTTCAGGTAGATCTTCGCCTTTTCCGATTGCTTCTCTAATGGTCCTACCTGCTTTTCCAGCTCGGAAAGAATATCGTTTACACGGACTAAATTCTGCTTTTCATCCTCTAACTTCTTCTGGGCAGCTACCTTACGCTTCTTAAACTTCACAATGCCGGCTGCCTCATCAAAAAGCTCACGGCGTTCTTCCGGCTTGCCACTTAAGATCTTATCAATCTGCCCCTGTCCGATAATGGAATAGCCTTCTTTACCAATACCGGTATCGTAAAAGAGCTCATTCACATCCTTCAGACGGCACGGTGTTCCATTCAACAGATATTCACTTTCTCCGGAACGGTAGATTCGTCTGGCAACGGTAACCTCATCATAATCAATCGCCATGTGGTGATCTGAATTGTCAAAGGTAATTGCCACATAGGCATATCCCATTGGCTTACGAAGTTCTGTACCCGAGAAAATGACATCCTGCATGGAGGCTCCACGCAGCTGCTTGATACGCTGTTCACCCAATACCCAGCGGACCGCATCGGCAACATTGCTCTTACCACTTCCGTTAGGTCCTACAATTCCGGTAATACCATTGTGAAACTGAAGCACAATTTTATTTGCAAAGGACTTAAATCCATGAATTTCTATACTTTTTAAATACATTCCGTTAACAACCTATTCTATAAATTCTCTTGTGGAGACTTCATCAGCACCGCATAAGCTGCCTGCTGTTCCGCAGATTTCTTACTTTTACCGGTGCCGCTTCCTACGCATTTCCCATCAATCCATGCTTCGATCACAAAGGCCTTATCATGATCCGGTCCGGATTCCGAAACCAGACGGTAGGTCAGCTCCTTACCAACCTTCTGTGCCCGTTCCTGCAAAATGGATTTGCTGTCATAAAAGAGCTGCTTCGTCTCAAGATCGGACAGGATCCACTGGTGGACGTATCTTTTGGCCTCTTCAAAACCGCCATCCAGATAAATGGCGCCAAGCACGGCCTCCATGACATCCGAAACGATGGAATCTCTCTCTCTTCCTCCGGTTGCCTCTTCCCCCTTGCCAAGAAGGATATACTTCTGCAGGGAAATGTCTCTGGCGCAATAGGCAAGTGCAGGCTCACAAACCATGGAGGAACGGACTCTGGTAAGCTGTCCCTCCTTCCACTCCGGGTAATGCTCAAAAAAGAACTGGCTTGAAATCAGCTCTAACACCGCATCACCTAAGAACTCCAGACGTTCATAATTCGGATGCTTATTGATCTTCTGTTCGTTCGAAAAAGAGCTATGGGTCAAGGCCTGCAGTAATAACTTTTTGTCCTGGAACTCATAGCCGATTTTCTCTTCTAAACTGCTAAAATCTTCATTTGGTAACATGATATTCTCCCATATGCATGGCAGCATCGGAAAAAAGCCCTAAAAGGGCTTTTTTTCGATGCAATATATTCCGAAGGATAATTGATCCTTAGTTGGTTGCAGCTTTGATCATATTCACTGCTTCTTCCACCGTTGTAATTTTTTCAGCTTCCTCTGCGGGAACCTCTATATCAAATTCCTCTTCGATTCCCATAATAATCTGAAAAACATCCAAAGAATCAGCTCCCAGATCGTCAAGAAATGTTGTGTCCATCGTAATTTCATCGGGATCAACGTTTAATACATCCGCAATAATTTTCTTTAATTTTTCAAATTCCATAGTGATAATCCTTTCTAGTTCTCTTCCATAGTAATTTTTTCTTTTATTTTTTGATTAATATTCTGTTCTGAAAAAGTAATACATTGCAGAATAGAATTCTTGATTTCAACAGCCTTGGAGCTGCCGTGAGTCTTAACCACCAGACCCTTAAGTCCTAATAACGGTGCTCCGCCATACTGCTCTAAGTCAAACGCCTTAAGTGTCTCCTTCAGGGCAGGCTTCACAAGAAGCGCACCGATTTTACTGCGCAGGGAGGTCATCATTCCTTCCTTTACCTTATGGATTAAGGATCTGCCGACACCCTCGTACATTTTAAGGATAACATTGCCGACAAATGCCTCGCAGACAATAACATCAGCCGCGCCTGCCGGAATGTCTCTTGCTTCCACACTTCCGATAAAATGAATATCCGGACAATTCTTCAAAAGAGGATAGGTTTCCTTTACAAGTGCATTGCCCTTTTCTTCCTCTGCACCGATATTGACAATGCCAACACGGGGATTCGAAATTCCCATAACACTTTCCATATATACGGATCCCATCTTTGCAAACTGTACAAGATGAGAGGGTCTTGCATCGACATTCGCACCACAGTCAATCAGCAGTGCGCATCCCTTCTCAGTCGGAATCAACGGAGCAAGCGGAGGACGCTCCACACCTTTGATTCTTCCGACAATTACCTGTCCTCCAACCAGGGTAGCACCGGTGCTTCCTGCTGACACAAATGCATCACAGGTACCGTCCTTCACTAAATTCAACGCCTTAACAATGGAAGAATCCTTCTTGCGGCGGATTGCCATAACCGGAGGCTCTGCGGTTTCAATGACCTCCGTTGCATTCACTACCTCGATCCGGTCTGCCGGGTAGGTATATTTCTCAAGTTCCCTGCGGACAAGCTCTTCCTGTCCGGTCAGATACACCTTGACATGATCGTTTGCATGAACTGCATCGACAACGCCCTTTACGATTTCTACAGGGGCATTGTCACCGCCCATAGCGTCTACTGCAACATTGATAAAATCCGCCATTTGGAAACCTCCGTCCATATCTTACTTAAATATACTAGACCGTTTCGTAAAAATCAACCCTACATTATGATTTCGCCTGTACTGAATCCTTACTTCACTACAATATTGATAATACGTCCCGGCACATAAATTTCTTTCACAATGGTTCCTGTCAGCTTGTCAGCCACAACTTCCTTACCCTTTGCAATTGCGGTATCCTTATCGACATCTGCAGGAAGCATTACGGTTGCCTTCACCTTACCATTAATCTGGATACCAATTTCCACAGTGTCTTCCTTTACTGCAGCTTCGTCATACTCCGGCCACTTTTCAAAGGCAATCGTCCCTGTATGACCAAGCATCTCCCAGAGTTCCTCACCGGTATGAGGGCAGATACAGGAGAACATCTTAATGAAGCCTTCGGCATATTCACGGGGGCATTTACCCTTCGTTACCGCATTCATAAAAATCATCATCTGTGCAATGGCAGTATTAAAGCCTAAGGTTTCAAAGTCGGAAGTAACCTTCTTAACCGTCTGATGATATACCTTCTTTAAGGATTCATCATTTTCTTCGGTAATATTCTCAGGCTCGGTAAAATATTTGAATACTCTTCCGATAAATCTTCTTGCTCCTTCTACCCCCTGCTGGCTCCACGGCTTGGATACCTCTAAGGGACCCATGAACATTTCATAAAGGCGAAGGGTATCTGCGCCGAAATCACGGACAATATCACTCGGATTCACTACATATTCCGGGAAACGTTTACCCATCTTGATTCCGTTCTCACCTAAAATCATTCCCTGATGAACGAGCTTCTTAAACGGCTCCTTGACAGGAGAAAGACCCTTGTCATAAAGGAAACGGTTCCAGATCCTCGAATACATCAGATGTCCGACTGCATGCTCCGGTCCTCCGACATAAAGGTCAACCGGCATCCAGTGCTTTAACAGCTCCTGATTAGCGAATTCCTTATCATTATCCGGATCAATATAACGGAAATAATACCAGGAAGATCCTGCGGAGCCTGGCATGGTAGAGGTTTCTCTCTTCCCCTTAATTCCGTTATGGTCATACTGCTTCCACTCGGTTGCATTCTCAAGCGGAGCCTGTCCGTTACGTCCCTTGTAATCCTCAAGCTCCGGAAGAACTAACGGAAGTTCATCATCGTCCAGTACATGAATCTGTCCGTCTTCGGTATAAACCACCGGTACGGGCTCGCCCCAGTAACGCTGACGTGCAAAGATCCATTCACGGAAGTGATAATTCACTGTTTTCTTAGCTACACCCATAGAAACGAGCTTATTGGTAATGGCTTCCTTTGCTTCTTCTACCGTAAGTCCGGTAAATTCTTCGGAATTGATCAGCCTGCAGCCCTTGCCGAGGTAATCCTGCTTTTCAAAAGCATGTTCGGAAACATCTGCACCATCAATAACCTGGATACGGGGAATGTTGTGTGCGATGGAATATTCAAAGTCTCTCTGATCATGGGAAGGAACTGCCATAACAGCACCGGTTCCATAATTTGCCAGTACGAAGTCACCGATGTAAAGCGGAACTTCCTTGCCGTTTACCGGATTGATACAGGTAACACCCTTTAATTCGCATCCGGACTTTGTTTTATTTAATTCGGTACGATCCATATCGTTCTTCTTGATCGTTTCATCGATATAGGCCTGTACTTCTTCTTTATTCTGGATTCTCGGCATTAAATCCTTCACGATCTGTCCGTCCGGAGCCAGTACCATAAAGGTAATGCCATAAATCGTTTCAATACAGGTCGTGTAAATGGAAAACTCTCCGCCACCTACGATCTGGAATTTCACCTCAACACCTTCGGAACGTCCGATCCAGTGTCTCTGAATATCCTTCGTGGATTCCGGCCAGTCAATTTCATTTAAGCCCTCCAGAAGCTTGTCTGCGAAAGCCACCTGATCAATAACCCACTGCTTCATATTCTTACGGATAACAGGATAGCCGCCACGCTCGGACTTTCCATCAATGACCTCATCATTGGAAAGAACAGTTCCCAGTTCCTCGCACCAGTTTACCGGCATATCAACCAGCTTTGCATAGCCGTCCAGGTATAACTGCTTGAAAATCCACTGGGTCCATTTATAAAACTTCGGATCGGAGGTTGCGATCATCTTTGACCAGTCATAGTCAAAGCCAAGCTCCTTCAACTGATTGGTAAAGGTCTCGATATTCTTCTCGGTGAAACCTGCCGGATGATGACCGGTCGTCACGGCATACTGCTCTGCCGGAAGACCAAAAGAATCATATCCCATGGGATGAAGCACGTTGTAGCCCTGCATTCTCTTCATTCTGGACATGATATCGGTTGCTGTATAGCCCTCGGGATGTCCGGCATGCAGACCGACACCGGAAGGATACGGGAACATATCTAAAGCATAATACTTGGGTTTGGAGAAATCCCAGACATCTGTCTTGAATGTCTGATGCTCCTCCCAGTATTTCTGCCATTTACTTTCAATTTCTCTGTGATTATAAGGGATTGCCATAGCGATTACCCAGCCTTTCTTTCCATGAACTCTTTCCTTGAACTAAGCCTGATACCCATGAAACTCCAGGGAACCGGAAATCCATTAGTAAAAAGCCAATCTAAATTGTACCTATTCTACAGGAAAATGTCAAGAAAAGGGGGATACCTTTTCGATATCCCCCTGAAAAAACCTTTATCCGTAACGGTTCACGAAATCGTTCCTTTTCTTTGTATTCCTTCGCAGGTACCTCAGACCTCTTCGTTCCCCTCAGTAACCTTGGCTGCCCGCGCTGCAACTTCCTTCTCCTGTACATCGGAAGGACACTGCTCATAGCGTGAAAACTGATACTCAAATTCACCCCTGCCGCCGGTCATGGAACGAAGATCGGTACAATATCCAAACAGCTCCATCATAGGGACATCGGCTTCAATGACCTGCCTGCCCTGTGCGGAAGGATTCATACCGAGCACTCTTCCTCTTCTCTTATTGAGATCACCCATAATATCACCGGTATAGCTGTCCGGAACGGTAACCTTCAGTGAAACAATCGGCTCAAGCAATACCGGATGTGCTTCCATGAAGCCCTTCTTGAAGGCCTGGATCGTTGCCATCTTGAATGCCATTTCAGAAGAATCTACCGGATGATACGAGCCATCATAAAGAACTGCTTTCACACCAACAACCGGATAAGCTGCCAGAGGCCCCTTCAGTACAGATTCCTGGATTCCCTTCTCAACCGCCGGGAAATAGTTCTTCGGAACGGCACCTCCTACAACCACCTGCTCAAATTCATATGGTTCTTCCAGATTACCGGAAGGGCTAAAGCGCATCTTGACATGACCATACTGTCCATGTCCACCGGACTGTTTCTTATACTTATATTCCACATCACTGTTCTTCCTGATGGTTTCACGGAATGCAACCTTAGGCCTGCTTAATTCAATTTCTACCTTGTAATCATTTAAAAGCTTGCTTGCAATGACTTCAAGATGCAGATCCCCCATGCCGTAAAGCAGCATCTGCTTATTTTCCGCATCATTGACATATTTCATCGTCAGATCTTCATGGGAAATCTTCTGCAGCGCCTGTGATAATTTATCCACATCTGCCTTGTTCTTCGGCTTATATCTCATATAAGTATAAGGAACCGGCATCTCCCATTTACCATATTTAATCGTGGTTGCCTTCGTGGAAAGGCTGTTTCCGGTACGCGCTGCGGTCAGTTTTGCAAGTGCTCCGATATCTCCGGCATGTAATTCCTTTACTTCGATTGGTTTATTGCCCTGTAAAACATAAAGCTTGCCAACCTTCTCTTCAATATCGCGGTCTACATTGTAGATCATGTCATCTGACTTCAGCACACCGGAGTTTACCTTAATGAGGGAATATTTACCGATAAACGGATCTACGATGGTTTTCCATATGTATGCAGATTTTGCCTTGGAAAAGTCATAGTCTGCATGATAGATATCGTTCGTCTTCATATTGATTCCGGCAACGACACGGTTCTCCGGACTCGGAAAATACTTAATGATGTCATCGAGCAGGGTATAAACGCCCTGACATAAAACATTGGATCCCATGGTCATCGGAACGATACTGCCGTCACAGACATTCGTCCGTAATGCGGCACGGATCTCTGCTTCCGAGAAGATCTCGCCGCCAAAATAACGCTCCATCATCTCTTCACTGGTCTCAGCAACTGCCTCCATCAGTGTATCCCGGCAGATCTGTAAATTCGCCTTATTATATTCCGGAACCTCACATTCCACAACATCCTTGCCCTGCCAGCGGTTACCGGTCTCGGTAATGACATTGACATATCCAACAAACTTCTCGTTCTCACGGATCGGCAGATGGAACGGTGCCATCTTCTTGCCAAACATCGCGGTCATATCCTCTACCACCTGCCGGAAAGAAGCCTGATCCACATCCATGTTGCTGACATAAATCATACGGGGCAGCTTATACTTTTCACACAGCTCCCATGCCTTCTGGGTTCCGACCTCCACACCGGACTTGCCATTCACTACGATAATGACTGCACCTGCTGCACTGATTGCCTCCTCTACTTCTCCTGCAAAATCGAAAAATCCCGGTGTATCAAGAATATTGATCTTGTATCCTTCCCATTCAATGGGAACCACTGACGTATTTATAGAAATCTTACGCTTGATTTCTTCTTTATCAAAATCACTTACGGTATTACCGTCATCGACCTTCCCCATCCGGGAGGTAATTCCGGACAAATATGCCATTGCTTCTGCCAAAGACGTTTTACCGCTTCCCCCATGTCCAACCAGAGCAACATTACGAATCTTATCTGTTGTGTAAATATTCATGTATTTCCCTCCATTCTTTCAAATACCATGTGTCTATTTTACTAAATATTCTGATAATATACAAGCGTTTTTGGTGAATTTTCCTACACATTTTCCCACCCATTTGTTACAGTCAGTTTATTTTTATATTGACATCTATAGTAATTGGAATTAAAATTAGTACGTTGAAGTGTCATAGTATAAAGCGTCGAAGTACTAAAGAATTGATATTTTCAAGAATAATATAATTCATATTATACAGGAAGAAAGGAAGTTATACCATGATTGTTGTTATGAAACCCAATGCCTCCGACCAGAGCATCGGAGCTGTTACCAGATATATTGAAGAAAACGGATTGCATGTCCACATTTCCAAAGGTGATCAGGTCACGATCATCGGTGTCGTCGGTGATAAAACCCGGCTTTCCACCAATAACCTTACTATTTTCGATGGCGTAGACCGGATTCTTCCGGTAACCGAAAGCTATAAGCTGAGTAATATTAAATTCCATCCGGATCCCAGTGTCGTGAAGGTCGGCAATGCCTCTTTTGGTCCAGGTCTCCTTACAGTCATTGCCGGTCCCTGTGCTGTTGAAAGTAATGACCAGCTTATGAAAATTGCTGTTGCTGTCAGGAAATCCGGAGCGAATGTTCTTCGCGGCGGAGCTTACAAGCCGCGCACCTCGCCCTACTCTTTCCAGGGACTGGAAGAGGATGGCCTTAAATACATGCAGGAGGCAGGACAGGCAACCGGCCTTGCTACTGTATGTGAGGTCGTAAGCCAGGAAGCGATTGAAGCAGCGGTTAAATATGTAGACATGATCCAGATTGGTGCCCGTAACATGCAGAACTTCATTCTGTTAAAGGAAGCCGGACAGTCCGGTCTTCCGGTTTTATTAAAAAGAGGCTTATGTGCCACCATCGATGAATGGCTGAACGCTGCCGAATACATTATGGATGCAGGCAACCCGAATGTGGTTTTATGTGAACGCGGCATCCGTACTTACGAAACCGCCACCCGGAATACGCTTGACTTAAGTGCCATCCCTGTATTAAGATCCAAGACACACCTTCCGGTCATTGTGGATCCTTCCCATGCAACCGGAGCCTATGCTTACGTTCCCCCTATGGCAAAGGCTGCTGTAGCAAGCGGTGCAGACGGACTGATCATTGAAGTGCATAACGATCCTGCCCGTGCTCTCTCCGATGGTCCCCAGTCTCTGACCTTTGAACGTTTCGATATCTTAATGAAGGAATTAAAGCCTTTTGCTTCTCTTATGAACAGGAGTATGACATGATTACCAAAACAGCTTTTCAGACCTTTGGTTTTATCGGACTCGGACTGATTGGCGGTTCCATTGCCCGTGCCATCCGCGAAAAGCTTCCATTAAGCAGAATTCTGGTTTTTGATGCAGATCAGAATACCATGGAGCTTGCCTTAACAAGCGGTGTTGCATCCGAAACAACAGATTCCGTTAATGAAGCCTTTGCGAAATGCGACTGCGTCTTCTTATGCGCACCGGTTTCCGATAATGCCCGTAATTTAGCCTTATTAAAGGAATTAACTTCTGACACCTGTCTGATTACTGATGTTGGCAGTGTCAAAACCCACATCCATAAACAGGTTGAGGAATTACAGTTAAGAAACCGTTTCATCGGAGGCCATCCTATGGCAGGAAGCGAGCGTGTCGGATTTATCAATTCCAAGTCCCTGCTTTTGCAAAATGCCTACTACATCCTGACTCCCTGCAGCGGTGTTCCGGAAGAAACCGTATCCGCCTTCCGCAGCCTCATCGAATCCATTGGTTCCGTACCCCTTCTTATGGATTACCGGAAGCACGATTTCATCACCGGTGCGGTAAGTCACCTTCCGCATGTGATCTCCGCTTCTCTGGTAAATCTCATTAAGAAAGAGGATACCCCGGATGAACTGATGAAAACCATCGCTGCCGGAGGCTTTAAGGATATCACCCGGATCTCCTCCTCTTCCCCTGTCATGTGGCAGCAGATCTGTCTGACGAACAGGGAGAATATTTTGGTCTTGCTGGATCATTACATTACGGCTCTGCAAAATATCAGGAAGCTGATTGACGATTCTACGGAGCAGGAAATCTTCGACTTTTTTAAGGAAGCGCGTGATTACCGGGATTCCTTCGTCAATACTTCAAGCGGCCCGATCAAAAAGACCTATGCCATTCATGTGGAAATTGCCGATCAGCCCGGTGCCCTTGCATCCGTTGCCATGCTGCTTGCTGAGAATTCCATCAGTATTAAAAACATCGGCATTACCCATAACCGGGAACGCACCGATGGTGCTTTGCGTATCGAGGTTTATCAGGAGGAAAGTCTGAGACAGGCAGAAGAACTGCTACAGAAAAACGGCTATCTCACCCATCTTCCCTAAAAGCCAAAAGCCGGCAGGTGAAGAAAGAAATCCCCTGCACCTACAACGGTACAGGGGACTTTTTATGTCTTCTTAATGTAAATGCCATCCCAATGATCACCATGCCTGTAATTCCACCTGCACAATCAATAAAGACATCCTTTACTGCTGCATATCTGCCGGGTACGAAGTACTGGTGAATTTCATCCAGTGATGCTGACAGCAATAACTGCACCCCGATGAGCAGCCTGCCGCTCCAGACCTTTCCCTTCCACCACATTAAAACCAGACTGTAGGAAAGCAGACCGACACAAAGATATTCGAAAAAATGAGCCAGCTTCCGTACGATCTTTTCAAGCGCAAGCGGAAAGAGATCAACGACAATCTCTGTCGTTGGTGTTCCGTCACTCTTCTGGAAAAAGCTCCAGATTTTCAATAACAATTCTGTCACTGCCGAGCTCTTCATAGAGGAATCCTCTGCCACATCAGATGACAGCAGAAAAATCATCATATACAAAAACACCAGCAGGCAGACCGCTGCTACGGTATAAATTCTTTTCTTTCTCATCATTTGGCCTGAGTCAGATTATTGATGGTATCATAAAGCTGGATTCTGGATGCCTCCATCTCAGGCATTCCGATAAAGATCGCTCCATAAGCAAAGCCATCCTCTTTCTTCTCAATTCGCACGATTTCCAGAAAGGCATGCAGCACTTCCTGTGTCCAGATACGCAGATGAGACTCATAAACGGCTCCGATCTCCAACGGCTTGGAGCATGAAAATCCAACACCGGACTTGGACACATCGAGAATCTCGATCTCTACCTTTTCCTGTGTATCACGATCCAGCCTTTTAATGAATAAGGACGATGTTAATTTAATTCGGTTATTCTTTCTTCGCTCTTCCATAGTGTAACCCCTCCATTAGTACTATCTTACTCATAAATCCTGTTTTTGTAAAGTATCCGTAAAGAAACAGGCATCCCCGAAAGAGAAAAAACGATATTTTTCGCGTACGGCTTCTTCATAAGCGGCAAGAACATGCTCCCGTCCTGCCAGTGCACTCACCAGCATCACCAGTGTTGACTCCGGCAAATGGAAATTGGTAATCAGGCAGTCTAAAACCTTAAACCGGTATCCAGGATAAATAAAGATCTCTGTATTGCCACAGCATTCCTCCAGTCTTCCGTTTTCATCCGCAGCACTCTCAACCGTCCGGCAGCTTGTTGTTCCGACACAGATCACACGTCCGCCGTTCTCCTTCGTCTGATTGATAAGCTCTGCGGCCTCCTGTGTCACCTGATAATATTCCGAATGCATATGATGCTCTAACACATCATCCACCTTCACCGGCCGGAAGGTTCCCAGGCCCACATGAAGCGTCACATAAGCAAGCTTTACACCCTTCTGCTCAATCTGCCAAAGCAGCTCCTTTGTAAAATGAAGTCCTGCGGTCGGTGCTGCGGCAGATCCGTCAAACTTTGCATACACGGTCTGGTAACGATTCTTGTCCTCCAGTTGGTGGGTGATGTAAGGCGGAAGCGGCATCTGTCCAAGCTGATCCAGAATCTCTTCAAAAATTCCTTCGTATTCAAAATGGATCAGTCTGTTTCCTTCGTCCACGATATCGACAACTTCTCCTACGAGCAGCCCGTCTCCGAAACTAATCCGCGTTCCCGGTTTTGCCTTACGACCGGGTTTCACGAGCGTTTCCCACCTATATTGTAAAGTGCAGTGACGGTTCGCTTTATACGGGCTGGACAAACAATCTTGAAAAACGGATCAAAGATCACAATGCGGGGCGGGGCGCGAAATACACAAAAGCGCGCCGTCCGGTTGTGCTTGTTTATAAGGAAGAATTTCCGACAAAGCAGGAAGCGATGAAGCGGGAGTGGGAAATTAAGCGACTGAGCAGAAAGGAAAAACTGAGCATGATCGAAAACTCAAAGAGTTAGGTCATGCTCAGTTTTTCTTTTTAAGAACTTAAAAAAGAGTTCTTTTATGTAGCAAACTGCTTATATTGAAAGGAAGGAAACAGTTTTACTTTAAATGTGTCATCGGAAGCATCGCAGCGCCGATGATACCCGGCTCATCAAGGAGAGCTTCTTTGAATACAACCGGCTGCATACCTACATGAATCATAGAGCGGTAATAAGATTCCATTTTTTCAAAGAATACATCTTTTCCCTTCATAACTCCGCCGCCTACAACGAATACATGAGGATCGATAATATGTCCGATAGCGCAGAACATCATTGCAAGATCATATGCCATGTCATCTACAATTTTGAGAGCCTGCTCGTCTCCTGAGCGGGCAAGATCAAATACATCGCCCGCGTGATTGATCT
>OGXI01002412.1_pt1 | contig 14118 bp, 17 predicted proteins | sample 1576221 | NCBI WGS metagenome assembly OGXI01 (sample SAMEA3541523, study PRJEB24748) | human gut metagenome | biome: human gut; feature: human-associated habitat; material: faeces | place: China | collected 2012
GGTTTGCATATGCCTCGTTCAGGTATCCCATGTTTTTGTCATAGGCGGCCTGCGCCGCCTGCTGTTTTTGCCGGGCCAGCTCTTCGGCCCGGCGGGCGGCTGCGTCCTGCTGTGCCTGCACCTGTGCCAGCAGGGCGGCGTAATGATTTGCCGTAGAGTCATTTCCGCTTCTTGTATTATTCGCACCAGAAGGAACATTCGTCTGCGAATTACTTTTTACAGAGGCCAGCAGCTTATTATAACTATCCTCCAACCCCTGAATTTTTGTCTTCCAATCATTCGTTGTAAAATATTTATAATTTCCCGACGAATTACTGACTCCATCGCCCTTTACATATGCCATTTTCTCTTCTCCTTCCACGCCCGCCCGGGCTTTCTCCGGGCGGGCTTTTTCGTTTCATCACTCCGCCTGCGCCGCGCCCAGCGCCTGCAGCTTCTTCACAAGGTCGCTCACATAATTCGCGCCGCGGCTCGCAAAGATGCCGGTAAGCGCAACGCCCAGCCACGCCGCGTTGAAGCTCACGCCCAGCGCAGCGTAAAAATCCGCCCCGGCGCTGAAGCACAGCGATACGCCCAGCGCCACGGCTCCCGCCTGCGTGGCGGCGGTTTTCCACTGCTTTTCAAGAATCGCTTTGCCGAAGGTCTTAGCGTATTCCACCAGCGCCTCCACCGTTACGGCCATCATAAGTACAAGTACGGTCCTGTTCATTGCCGTTTTCCCTCCATCCATTTTTCCAGATCGCTGATGCGGTGGTTCGCCACCTTGATCTGTTCCTCCACAACGGGCATGCGCCGGGCAAAGCCGTTGTGCTCCCGCACCTCCCGCGTCAGCTCGTCCAGCTTTGTGTCCGTCACGGCCTGCGCTGTGGTGATCTTGTTCTCTGTTCGCCGGGCGGCCGCCGTATTGGTAATTACCACGCCAACCAGGGACAGCACGCCCGTGATGAGCGCGACGATGATGCTCTCCATCGCTCCTACACCCCCGGCGCGGTGCCGGATGCCTCCGTGCGCTGCGCGTACGCGCCCGCCTGCCGCCCGTCCCTTTGCGCGCGCTGCCCGGCCGCATCACCGCCCTGCGCCACGCAGGCCGCGAACGCGTCGCCCGGGGAGAGCGTCACCAACCGGCAGCGGTCGGCCAGCACGGCGGCGTAACGCTGCACTCCCGCCACGAAGATGCGCACCCAGCTGTATCCGCCGGAGCTGCCCACCTCGGCCTGCACCGGGTAGCACACGCCCTCGGTCAGCTTTCCGCCGTTATAGTGCTTGTCCACCGCATTCACATCGGGCGCGGTGAACACCTCACATTTGCCGCTCGTCACTTCCAGAAACTTCATGTCGCTGTCCTCCGTTTCGTCGATTGCTTCACCGTATGTACCCACGGCGTTGGGGTGCCCGGTGTATGCCGTTGGGTCAAGCCCCGCCCCGGCGGCTGTGGCCCGCACCTCGAAATGGCAGTGTGCAAAGGGCGGGCTTGCCAGCGCCGCGTTGCCCGTGCTGCCCATCACCGCCAGCGCGTCGCCGCTTTCCACCCGCTGGCCCACGGATACCAGATTCCGCGCGTTGTGGCAGAAATACAGGCAGTTCACCGCGTCCGGCGTCTGGCCCGCGTCCAGCTCCACACACACGTACCAGCCCCATTCCCACGTTTTGCTGCCCGTGGACCTGTCCACCTTGCGGGCCGTAACGACCCGCCCGGAAATGCTTTTGCCCTTGTAATCGGGCATCCGGATGGTGGTGCTGTCCAGCCCCTCCTCGTCGCTGCCGCCATGCCAGCCCTTGCCGTTGTTCCGGGTATAGCCCCACCGGCTGTACCCGTACCGCACCCGCACGCGGCCCTTAAAAATTGCCATATGTCATGCCTCCTTTACAGCCCCAGCGCGGCAAGCTGCTGCTCCACGAACGTGAGCTGCTCAAGTGAGGCAACGAGGTGCACTTCCTCGGCCGGCTCGCCCGTCGCATAATTCACTTTTGTCACGCACTGTTTGCCGATGGAGCGCGGATAGGTGAAATCTGCATAAATGTTGGTGTACTCTTTTTCCGGGTTTTCCGCGTCGATGTTCTGCAAGGTGATTTTCTTTGTCGCCTCGGCATCGGTCATCAGGGCGTAAAACTCATCCAGTGTCATTGCGTCCGCCGACATGTGGATTTCAAGGTGGCTGCGCGCCGTGGTGGACATGGACGGGTAACATGCGGTCTCGGGCAGTACCTCGTAGGCGCTGCCGTTTTCCAGTGTGATTTTCAGCATTTTGTGTACCTCCTATACAACATAAATTTGTGATATGTACATCTTGTGGAACGTCAGGAATCGCCAGTTAAAATAAGCTGTGCCGTTAAAACTGAACGGGATTTGAAGGTGAAAACTCTTTGCTGTGTCGCCTATCTTCATATACTGATTGCAAATATTCGGGTTATAGTCATTTGCAACGCTGGAAAGCCCGAACCAATCCTCACCGTAGTTTGCTATGTTCAGTTCATAATTTCCCACAACGTGCAACATACTGTATCCGGAAACGTTATATCCGCCGCTTATAATTTTTAGCTGCGTATCACCATAACCGCCGCGGGCTATCAGTTTCCCGTTTTCATTTTTGTTAAATTCGTAGTTGTTGGGATAGGCGCTCCAGTGCACCCAAATATTTCCGTTATTCCCTATTACGCCGTTATTGTAAATGAAAAATTGCTTTTGCCAAACAAGGTTGTTATTGTGATAAACCTTGTTGCTGGCATTACTGTTGTAATACACATTGTTCGACTGTGGGACGTTGTTGCTGTTGTAATATAGCGCCATATTCCCACCGCCTCACGAATAGTTGATCCACAAATTGCCGTCGTAGCCCATGGTTATATTGCTGGCCCGCCGTGCATTGGAAAGCCTGCCGTCGTTGCCTTGGCATACGGTGCCCGCCGCTGAACCAAAGTTCTTGTTGAAGGCGTTGTTTTTCGTGAAGGCGGGCTCGGCCCCCACCTGGCCGGGCGTAAGCTGTACCGTCCTGTCGGCCGACCCGTCAAATTCAGCCATCTGCTGCCCGGCGTTGTTTTGGAGGATGAACTTTTTAGCCACCCGGTCCGCCGCTGCCGCCCGGTCCACCACGCCGTCGCCGTCCGCGTCATAGGTGGAAAACCGCTTCTTGATCTTCCCGAACAGCACGGTCAGCTCTTCCCCCGTCTGGATATCCGCATCCTGCTCCGCCTCGGTAAAAGACGCCGTTACGTTGGAGCCGTCCCCGTTGCGCGGCAAAAGCGGCTGCTGCTCGTTTCCGGGGTCATAGATGCTTTTCGCCATGTCGCCCGCGCCCAGCTCCACCACCTTCGCGCTGATGGCCGCGTCCGTCTCAGCCTTGGAATAGGCCCCCGCCTGCGCCGCCGTCACCCCGTGGGGGTTGTCCGCGCGGTCCGTGTGCGCTTTTACAAGGTCCCGCAGTCCGTTCAGCACCGCCTGCAGCTTTCCCGCCGGCGCGGCCGTCACCCCCTCGGGCGCCGCGGCGCCGATGTCGGCGGCCGCCGTTTCGGCCTCCAGCGCGTCGCACAGTCCGTTGTGCTTGTCCTTCACCTCGCTGTCCGTGCGCGCGTCGAATTGCTTTTTCAGCCATTCAGCCCGGTTCTCTATCTTGTCCGGCAGGGCGGCAATGCTTGCCGCGTATTCTGTGATTTTGTGTTCCTGAAAGCTCATTTTTTCACAAGCCCTCCCACTTTGAAATTGATTTGTATTGCCAGCAGGCCGAACGGCTCATTGGGACGGGCATTTTCCACCTTCAGCTGAAACGTCTGTATTTTCTTTGCCTTCTTCCGCATCGGCACCACCACCGGCCCGTCCAGGCTGTTGAACGTAAACCGGTTGAAGTCGATGTCGTTCCAGTCGAAAATATCAATGTTGTAGCTGCGTCCCAGCCGCTCATAGTCCTTGTTGGTGATGAAATACATCTCGCCGCCGCTTCGGCTGTACGGCTTTCCCACCACCCACACGTTCGTGACGGTTTTCACGTTGGACCATGTGCCCAGGTTCATCAGAGGCGTGCACCAGTATGCCGTCACCGGCTGGCTACCGTCGTTGTACTGCCCGGCCAGCGTCCCCGGCCAGAACTCCCGCACCTCGCCGCCCGCGGTCCCAAACCGCAGTGCACCGTTTTCCACCCAAACGCAGGTGGCCGGAATGCCCGGCCAGTAGTAGCTTTCATATTGATAGGTCGAATACGGGTTTTTGCTCTCGTAGCTCTTTTGCGCGCCGTCCAGCAGGTACAGCGTCCCGTTCACGGCCAGAACATAGAAGCGTCCCCACACCGTTGCGCACGCCTTTTCCAGCGCCTGTTCCCTTGTCAGTGCTGCGCCGATGTACCAGCTTCGCTCCTGCGCATACCGTTCCCCGGTCACGTCGCTGGGCGTCAGCGCATACACGCCGCGCGCCGTCAGAAACAACGGTTCACTGTTCAAAGACGCAAAGCTGCGCGTCGCCACGGCCCCGTCGCCCTGTATCACATTGGTGATCTTAAACACGGCAAAGCCGTCGCTGTCCAGCTCGCCCTTGCGCACAAAGGCGTTCCGGCCGTTTTCCTCGCCCTGCTTATGCGTCACCAGCGTGTCGGCCAGCACGCTGTACCCCATGATCGGGCTGCTTTCCTGCCCGAGGATACTGTAAGAAACATCCCCAAAATACGCGGGGTCGCTCCACTCGCTCCAGTAGTCCACGTTCGGCTCGTCCGGGCTGCCTGCCGCGAAAACACGGTCCAGTGCTCCGTTCACGCCGTATAGAATACAAAACCGGCATTTGTTGATGGTGTCGGCCCTGTCCGCCACCTCGTAAGTGATCTGCACGTTGTCCTCGCCGTCCACCGGGCTTTTCCCCGGCGCGGTCTTAAACGTCACCTTGCCCAGCGGCCGGTCCACGGTGAAGTCCGTGCCTTCCGCCTTCGCCGCCCAGCTTCCGTCTGCCTGCAGCACCTGCGCCGTCACGGCCGTGTCCGTCAGCGCGTTAAAGCTCAAATAATACACGGTTTCCGCTTTGGTTTCCTCGGTGCCCCGGTAGCTGTCCGTCCGCTTGCCCGTCAAAAGGTTTACGGGCAAATAGCTGGTTGCCCCGCTCTTTCCGTTCGGCGCCTTTGCAATGGTGATTTTCGGCACCGTCGCAACAGCGCTGGCGGGCTGTACCGTTTCCCCGTCATACACAAGGTACGTCTTGCCGTCCAGCAGCCACAGCTTTTCGTTCAGCTGCACGCCGCTGCTTTCCTGGTCGGCCATCTCTGTGTAAACCGCGGCCGCCGTTTCCGCGCCGTCCTCTCCCACCGTCACCCTGTACAGCGTTGTTCCCGCATGCACAAGGCGGTGCGCCGTGCCGTTTTTCACAAGCGTATAGGCTCCATGCACCTCGCCCTCCAGCGTCAGCACCGCGTGCCAGCCCGGACGCTTCACCGGGAAGCCGTCCGCGCTCGGCATCATATTGGGCGCGGCCGGGCTGCGCGTCGCCGCTACGTTCGTCACGCTGCTGCTCAAATCCACACCCCGGAACTTTTCCAGCGTCACGGCACGGGTGGAAACCTCCGGGATGCTCTCATTTTCAACGATGCGCTTAGGCATAAACATCCACCACCGTTTCGGCCTCTCCGCGCACCGCTTCCTCCAGCGCGGCAATGTACAGATCCCGGAACTTTTTCACACGGTAATTGTCGTCCGCGTCCCGGTACACCTCGCTTGCCAGGCCGTAAGGCAGAGCGATCCGCGTCAGCGCGTCGTGGTACGGTATTTCCATGTTCATCGTCTCGCCGCTTACGCGCGGGGCCTCCTCAAGCTCCGCCTGCCCGTCCATGCGCCGCAGTGTGTTTTCCGTTTCCAGGCATTCGGCAAGCAGTACGTTCAGCCACGCCGGCGCAAAGCCTATAATATCCTCGCTGTCCTCCACGGTCTGCGAAATGTAGCTGCACGCCGTGGTGAAGATCTCCAATGCAGTCAAGTGCAAAACACGCTCCTTTCAGAAAAGGCCCCGCAAGCGCGGGGCCTCTCTCTGTTTTCTCTCCTGTCAGGACGTCAGCTCCTGCGTGGCCACGGGAGACGGGAACGCGCCGTCCTTCACCTGGTACGCCTTCACCACAACGCCCTTGCCGCCCGCGGGCGCGGTGCCCGCTTTGGCCGTCAGGCTGTAGCGCGGGTCGGTGCCGTCCGTGGTGTAGTAGGCCGTCGCGCCGCTTGCTGCGGTAATCGCGCCTCCCGCCGCCGCGATCGTCGGCGCGGCCAGCACCGTAACGCTGCCGCCCGTGGTAACGTCCACATACACGCCGTCCGCCTTGTGCCCGTACACAAACAAATCATAGTAGAAGCGGCCCTCCACCAGATTGCCGGAAATTCCCGGCGGGTCAATGTGCGTCTTGCAGTCGTGGATTTTCTCCGGCGCGGTCGCCGCGCGCTTGTGCAGCAGAATGAAATTCACGCCTGCGGACAAATAATCCTCCGGGACCTCCACAACCGGCGCGCCGAACAGCTCGCCCACCTGGCCCTGTGCCACGGCCTTCGTTCCCAGCTTTTCCAGGTTCTTGAATTGGTCGCATTCCACCAGCGCGGTGAATACGTCGCTGCGCACATACCAGGTGCGGCCCTTCAGCGGCACCTTTCTGTCCAGCATCCACTTGCGCGCCGCGCTCATGCGCTTGATCACGTTCGTGCCGCTCACAGCGTCCGTGCTGCCCATAATTTTGCCCGCCAGCATGCACAAACGGCCAAAGCAGTATTTGTCATACGCCGGGATAACTTCCTCGCTCATTTCCACGCCCAGGAACTTGCCCGCTTTGTTGATGCTCTGGTCCATGTTGTTGCCTTTGTCAATCACGCCCGAAAAGCTCTTGTCCTGCGTCATCGTCAGCTCCTGCACCGTGTCGCCTACTTCGGCCGGCTCGCCGTAGCGGTTTGCGGATGCGCCGCGGTTGTAGTCGTTCAAGGGCACCGTGTTGATGTTGTGGATGCGCACCGTGCGCGCGCCCACAAACTCGTTTTCCGCCGAAAGCCGCCCTTTCAAAAGGCTGGCGATGGTGAACGCCTGGTCTATCTTTTTGCTGTACTTTGTATCAAGGTTTACAGTCTGGCTCATAGTTCAATCTTCCTTCCCTTAAAAATCGAAGCCCGCGTCAAATCCGGCTTCAAAATCGTCTTTTCTCTCTTTGCCTCCCAGGCCGCCGGCGCTGCCCGGCGCTGTCTGCCTGTTCTTCTGCGCGGCGTCCTTCGCCGCAAGCTGTGCGCGCATCTGCGCCAACTCAAAGGCCCGCATCGCCGCAAGCGGTGTTTCCCCGGCCGCCACGCGCTGCGCCACCTCGGGCGGCAGCTCCTTCGTGCCGGGATACTCCCGCAGCAGCTCCATCCAGGGGGAAAGCTTTTCCCGCTGCTCCTGCTGTGCCCGCTGCTGCGCGGCCAGCGGCGCGATGCTGCGCCGTTCGCGGTCCAGCCGCAGGCGTTCGGCCACAAGGTCCTTTGCGGCCGGTTCCGGCACGCCCTGCGCAACCAGCTGCGCCACGGCCTGCTGCTCAAAGCCCTGGTTTGCAAATTGCAGATACTGCTCCACCGTCATGCCGTTGGCCGCGGCGTACCGCTCCACCAGCTGCACGGCGGGCGCGCTCTGCTGCGCCTGCTCCAGCCTCGCGCGCACGTTGTCGTAATCCAGGCCCTTTTGGGCAGCCGCCACAAGCTCGGAAACGGTCATTTCCTGCTCCTGGCCGTAGAACTTCACCTTGTACTTCGGCTCCGCCCCCTGCTGCTCCTGCCGGCCCGGCTGTGCGTCCGCGCAGGTTCCTTCGGCTGGGTCGGCCTCCGGCTCCTGCGTTTCCGCTGCGCCCTCCTGTCCTTCCGTTTCCTGCGGCTCCGCGGTCGCTTCGCCGCCGTCCATGTCAAACAGGCCGTCAAAATCTGCGCCTTCCGCGCTGGCGTCTGTCCCGGTCAGGACGTCCGCCGCCATGTTTTCATCCATTGCTTTTCCTCCCCGGGCTTGGTCGGCCCGTGTTATGCAAACGGTTTGGTCCACCGTTTATGCCTTTTCTTCTGGTTCGCTCTGCGGCTGTGCCAGTGTTTCCACGGCGCAGTCTTGCCCGTACAGCCTGCACCGCCTGTTTGGGCACAGGTATGTAACCTCCACACCGCCCGGCGCGTCCTCCTTCACATAGCAGACACGCCCATCCGCGCCGCATTCGGGACATTTCATCCTAACGTCACCCCGCTTCCCGCTGTTGGCGCTCCCGCCGCCTGTGCAGCGGCCATCTGCGCGGCCTCCATCTCCTGCTGGCGCTTTTTCAGGGCGTCAATCAGCTCCTGCCGCCCCGGGATATAGCCGCGCGGCATATTTTCCAGGTACGTCACCGCGTCGGAAAGTACGCCTTTGGCAAACAGGTTGTCCAGCGTCTGCACCTGCATAAGCTCGCTCCAGTACGTGGCCGCGCCAACCTCCACATTCAGCCGCAGGTTCATGCCCTTCAACTGCGAAAAATTGAACGGCGCCGTTTCATAAGCATCTTCCCTTGCCGGGCTTAAATCACCCACCATTTTGCTGCGCAAAACCGGAATGCCGCTTGCAGGCCCCGGCGCCGCCTGCTGAAGCATTGCCCCGGCCATACCGGGCGCGCCGCCCGCTGCCTGCGGCAGCATCCCGGCGCCCATGCTGTCCGGCAGCGCAGGCACGGCTTCCGCCTCCGCCTCCGGCGCCTTCATCCGTACCATCCGCACGCCGTAGTTCTGCGCCATCATGTCCATCCAGATGCGCACGCTGTCCTCCACAAAACAGTAAAAGTCCTGTCGCTGCAGCTCCAGCGGCATGCTTGTCGCTTTCTGCACGGCGATAATGGCGGACGTGTTGTCCGGCGTCACATTGCCCAGCGCCGCGTCGGATGCGCCCATGGTGTCCCGCGTGTATTCGATCACCTTGTCGATCATCACCAGCACCTGCGCCGACATGTCCGGCGCACGAAACCCCGTTGCCACCGCCACGTTCGGGTCTCCGTTCACGCCAATGGCCTCGCCCACCCGGTTGTTCCATTTCCGGCCTGCCATCAGGTTGCGGTTGTATATCACCTTCGGGAACGCAAGCTGCTTCACATGCTGCATGGCCATGGCAAACAGCTTGTTCACAAAGATCTGGTTGGGTATCATCCCGGTAATAGCCGCCTGCCCGTGGTATTGGTTTTTCACCTTTTCCCAGGGCATAAAGGCGATGGGATACCGCGAATAGCCCGTATCGGTCGGTCCGCGCACTACGGCGCCGGCCGTCATTTCACAGAACCACACGGTTTTCCGGCCATTCCTGCCTTTTTCCTTCCAGTACCGCCGCACCACCGTGACCTTGCCTTCCTCCGGTGCGTCCCCGTGCTTATAGGCGTCCTCGTCGGGCTGTATTGCATCCGCGTCGCCGCCGTTCTCCCGCGCGGTCCTCCGCACCTCCTCCACCAGCCGCCGGAAATTCAGCAGGATATACGGCTGGCGCTGCACGTCTCCGCTTTGCGGGTTGCCGAAATGCACGTTCGTGTTCTCGATGATCTCCGCCTCAATGTGTCCGGGCGTGGGCGTGAATCCAAAGGCTTCCGCTGTGCCCGCCGCGCCCTGCATGTCGTCCTCCGGGTCGAAATAGAAGTGCATGCAGCCGTCCCCGTCCACGGCGGAATTGCGTATCACCTCGCGCGCCTTGCGTTTGAACCCGCACCCCTCCATGATCTGGTCGAACTGTACGCCCAGCATATCCAGCACGGGCTTCATGGCGCTGCTTTCATCGAAATCCGTAACAGATATGCCGATATCGTCGCTCATCACCGACGAAATAAAGAACTTCACCACCCGGCACAGCATGTTCATCACGGGATGGTCCAGATTCGGTGCGTTCACGCCGCGCCACTGGTTTCCGATATAGAAATCCTCGTTCTGCTCCACGGTCTCGTAAAGCTCAATCGCGTTGTTGAAGTTCTGCGCCCTTGTAAACTCCTGCCAAACACGCTGCGGCGTCATTTCCTCCCGCATCATTCGTCACCTCGTGCCGTCTGGTCGCTGCCGTCGTAGGCCAGCATATTTTCAAACTGACGCTGCATGCTGCGCTCGTATTCCTCCTGCCTGCGCAGATCCTCCGCGCGTGCCGTTTCCGCATCTTCCAGCTTTCGCACCCTCTCACACAGCGCGTCGAAGTCTTTTTTGCTTATAAACACGTCAACCACTCCAATCCAAAAAATCAGCGTCTCCGCCGTCCTCGCTCCATTCCTCCGCATATGCGCCGCCGTCCCCGCTTTCCTCCGGCAAATAGCTTTGCTGCCCGCGTATCGCGTGTGCAATGGCAAGTCCCATCACAAGGTCGTCATGCTCGCCCTGCATCGCCTCCGGCCTGCCGCGTTCGTTTTTTACGAAAACCAGCATTTCCCGGATGGTGTCCGCGTCCCGCAGTTCCTCGGGATGCTCCCGGGCGTACCGCACAAGCTCCGCAATCGCAAGCGGGCGGCTTTTCGGGTCGGTGCGGAAGCCGTACCGCCGTTCCAGCCGCTGCGTGTAGCTGTCCGTCACTTCCCGGGCGTACTGCCGCGGGTACCCCAGCCGCGTGCATTCCTTGATGGGGAACGTGGAAAAATTCGCCTCGATGCCCAGCAGTGCCGTATTATAAAAATATCCCAGGCACATCATCTGCCGCGCATATTCGTCCTCGTCAAACGGCTGCTTCAGCACTGCCACCTGCCCGCCCGTGGTGTTGTCCAGCACCTGCCCGGTAAAATTGTCGCTCCCGTCCCCGGCCGTGTCGCCGCCCAGCACATAGGGCTTGCCCGGCTCCGGCTCCCGGTAGATCAGCACAGGCCCCGCCTTGTCGTCCACAGCGCCCACCAGCGTCAAAAGCCCTCCGTGCTCGGCGTATTCAAACCGCACCCGGCGCAGCGGAGGCTCCAGCGCCTGCAGCCGCGCCATCAATGCCGCTTTGTCGAATATGCAGGAGCCTGTACTCAAAAACGCTTCCTCCGGGCATGCGGGATATTCCTGCCGGAAAAGCTCAACGTCTCCGCCGCAGTTGTTTTCAATGGCCCAGCGCCTCCACGCAAGCTGCTCGTGGTCCAACCCGTACAACGCGGCCAGCCTTTCTTCCTCCGGCGTAAGCATAAAGCCGTCCCCGCACGTCCTTCTGTATTCCGGCAGCTCCCACCACGCGCAGAACACGGGTACAAAGTCATTCCGTCCCGCCACCGCCGCGTCCCAAAGCTCCTTGAAAAAATCAAATCCGTTTGCCGTGCTTTCCACGATCACCATGGTTTCCGGCTTGTCCGGCACGGCCTGCATCAGTCCGGTGAAGGTCCCCAGCTTATCCCCGGGCCAGAACGCAACCTCGGAAAGGTGCAGGTTCTGGAAGGTTTCCGAGCGCCCCACGCCCTTGCCGCCCGCCGTCATTACACGGATAGAGCTGTTCAGCCCATGCCCTTCCGCATCGTTGAAAACAAGCTCCCGCGCGTTCAGCGCCCGCCGCTGCGGCTGCATCGGCTCCGGCAGGCGCTCATAAAACAGCTTTGTCATGCGGTACAGGTTGTTTGTTGCGTCCTCGTCGTGCGCCACAATGCCGCTGCGCACGTTTTTCCGCGTCGCCGTCCGCTTGAATATCATTGCCTCGGTCAGCGTGGAAAAGCCCATCTGCCGCGCCTTCAGAACAATGGCGCGCAGAGGCTTCCCCGCACGGGCCTGCGCCGCCAGCGCGGCATACAGCTTTTGCTGCGGTGCGTTCAGCCGCAGCGGCACCACCTCGGCGCTTTTGGTGCGTATCTGCAAAAACTGCTCGATGTACTTTTTTGTGTTGATCGCCATTTACCATTCGTCTCCCGCCAGCTGGTCCAGATAATCTTCATACCGTTTCCCGCCTGCCTGCGCCGCGCCCTGCTCGCCCGCGCCCTTTGCGGATACGCTGGTAAGCGTCCGCGTCATATTCGCCAGTGCAAAGTCCCCGGGGATGATGCGGCCGCGCTGCTGCCGCTCGTCCCGCAGCCGCTCCTCCAGATCCCTGTCCAGCTTCGTGCGCTGGCGCTGCTCGTCCACCGCCGTGTCGCCCCACAGCACAAGGCCCTCGCTCTTTTCGCTGCCCAGCAGAATGCGGTCTATCTCGTCGCAGCGCTGCATGTTCCGCTGTCCCGCTTCCAGCCTGTGAACGATTAGCGCCGTGCCAAGCCTTGCGCCCTGTGCCGCCTTCAACGCGATCTGCTTCACCTGCTCGTCCCGTGCCTGCGCCCACAGGCTCTTTTCGCCCTCCGGCCCCAGCTTTTCCGCTTTGGCCTTCCAGGTGCGCAGCGTGCTTTCCGGCACCCCGTGCTTCTTTGCCACATCGGAAAGGTTGTCCATCACAAGCAGGTCGCACATGCAGGCCGTGCGCACGGCTTCGCTGTACTTTTTGCCGCGCTGCTGTCCCTTCACGCTGTTTTTGCGGTATTTCACGCTGTCACCTCCGCCCCTTTTCCTCCTTCTGCATACCATTTTTCCATTTTTGTGCAGGCCTGACTATACCAGACATTTGCAAAACAAAAAATGGCCGAAAGCCCTTGAAAATCAACGGTTTTCAGCCATTTCGCCCTGCATTTGTATGCAAATTTTATCTATAAAAGCCCTTTCTGCGCAGCATGGAATGCAACGGTGTCCAGGACGTCCTTTTTCCACGCATAATAGGTATTCCGGCTCGCGTTTATAAAATCCATAACGCTTTCCTCCGTCAGCCCGTCAAAATACCGCAGCACCAAAAGGCGGGCCTTCATCGGCTCGCCTCCGGTTTCATATTCTTCCAGCGTCTCGCGCACCGCGTCGCACCACGCCCGCGCCTCGCGGTCCTGCCGCCGCTGGAGCCTCCGGTACTGCCGCAGATGGTTTTCCACGGTCAAGAGCACAGCCCGCTTCACAGCGTCCCTCACTGTGAAGCCTTGACGATCTCGATCAGGCTGTCAAATCCCTGCACGCCGCGAAAGCGTTCACTGTCCGCGGCCGCGTCCTCCGCTTCCTCCAGCTCCCGTTTTGGCAGCGCAACACGGATGCGCCCGGTCAGCACGCGGTATTCAAAAAGCTTCGCCTGCCGCCGCGTCAGGGGCTTGTCCTTTTCAATGCCCTCAAACCGCTTGAAATCCGCGATTGCCGCGCGGAAATACGGGTGCGTAAGGTCCAGCATCGGGTCTGTGCTGCACGTCGCCCGCTTTGTCTCCGGCCGCCTTCCTCCGTTGCCCCGGTATGCGTCCGGCACATGATACTTGTATGTACGCGCCACGTTCGTTTGCTCCTTTCCTGCAATGCTTAATTTATCTGTAATTCGGGAATGTTTAAAATCAAGATTTGCGAAGTTTCGCAAAAACCGCACTTTTTCTTCGCGGGACCGTCCTGCGAAGCTTCAGGTATATGCTCCATTCCTTTGTCACATCGTTTTGTATGGGCGTTATGTCGTTGATCTCCCAGCCCTGATACTTCCGCCGCCAAAATTCCGAATCGAACACCGCGCCGCTCGTCACCAGCCGTTCCAGCTGCCTCCGTGTGTATTTCCCGTCGTTCGGCCGTGGCCGCTGCGGCTTTTCAAGGCCCCGGCTCTGCCGCCAGCGGCGTTTCCGGTTTGTGTATTTTGTCAGGTAGTTCGCCAGCCGCTCCAGGCTCTCCCGGTCAAATTGCAGCCGATCCGCATTGGTAATGCCCAGCCGCTCTTTATCTTTCCCCCTGTACCACAACCTCTCCAGCTCGTCGCGGGAAAGCCCGCAGCTCAGTACCACATGATGGTGGACCCGCACCGCGGGAAGGCCGTCGCCTTCCTCCCGCCACTCCGTCACGGCTATAAAACGCGGCGCAGGCAAGCCCCGCTTTCTGCTTTGGCTTCTCACCCGGCGCAAAAACAACTCCAAATCATGGTCCGCCTGTTCGATACTGTCCGGCAGGTGCGCGTCGTCATACGTTCCCGTCCAATGGATGTCACTCTCCGTAAAATTCGCATTCAGCAGCTGGATGAAATACCGCCTTGCATTCCTGGCGTTCAGGTTCTGTTGGATGCGGCTGCTTGCCTGCCGTCTCTTTGCTGAAAGGCTGGCGCCCTTCTCCCGCTCCGAGATCGGGTACAGGTCTATCTCCATGTAGTTGTCCCCACACACGTGCCGCTGTTCCCGCACAAACCTGCACCGCGTTCCCATCTTCTTT